>Ga0310695_10013266_pt1 | contig 11360 bp, 9 predicted proteins | sample RumenRJG_04DNA_FD_203882 | JGI IMG/M metagenome (GOLD analysis project Ga0310695, IMG submission 203882) | Bovine rumen microbial communities from Lethbridge, Alberta, Canada - RJG_04 (v2) (version 2) | ecosystem: Host-associated > Mammals > Digestive system > Stomach > Rumen | place: Canada... | reverse complement strand
TTTGAGAGCGTTCGCAACACCTGGGGGGTTGATAAAATCGCAGCTCTTACCTACCAATCGAACACCACACTGCACGTAGCCACTGGCACCTCATTCTACTTAGTTTACTGTGGCGATCTAGTCAATGAGATTCTCAAAGGCAATTGGGCTCCCCGTGAGGAGACCGTTGGATGGGGGCCTTGGTAAAAGAACTTTCACTCGACATAAAATATATGAATTCTGATATCAACAAATACGCTTTGTTTTTCGATATTGACGGTACACTGGTGAGTTTTAAGACTCACCAGATACCGTCTTCTACTATTCTTGCACTGACACAGGCAAAAGCTAACGGCCACCAGGTGTTTATCGCTACAGGCCGACCACCGATTATCATTACAAACCTCGGTGCCATTGAGCATCTGATAGACGGTTACGTGACAACCAACGGAGCCCTCTGTTTCATCGGTGATAAGACAATATCGTGTCATGCCATTCCGAAGGAAGCTGCCCAACTGATAGTGGATGACTCGCGAGAAAAGGATTACGGTCTGATCGTGGTGGGTGAAAAGGATGTGGCGGTACTCGACCCGAAGGGCGACGTGGATCGCATCTTCAGACAGCATCTGGCTGTTCAGAATCTGGAATTGGCAAAGCCTGTGGAAGAAGTGTTGCAGCAAAGGGTACTGCAGATGACTCCATTTTTTCCTGAGAGTTACGAGGCTGAGCTGATGGCTCGTATCCCCACTTGTATTTCAGGTCGTTGGCACCCAGAATTTACCGACATCACCGCTAAGCAGGCAGACAAGGGACAAGGACTGTTGGCTATTGCCGAAGAGGCGGGACTTGACCCGAAGTTTACAATAGCCTTTGGTGACGGCGGTAACGACACATCAATGATCCGTACAGCGGGTATCGGTGTGGCTATGGGTAATGCACTAGAATCACTGAAACAGGAGGCCGACTACACCACCACGAACATTGACGACAACGGCATCCTAAATGCTCTGCGACACTTTAAATTGATTTAGGGAATCAGCAGTGAGGAGTCGCCGTAGCTGAGGAATCGGAAGTCGTGACTCAACGCATAGTCATAGATCTGATGCCAATCACCTTTCACAAAAGCACTCACTAACAGCAGTAACGTGGATTGTGGCTGATGGAAATTGGTGACGAGCATCTTAACGATATGATAGTCGTAGCCTGGGGCGATAATGATCTGAGTGCTACTATGGAGCACAGTGAGTGAACGGGCATCCATCCAAGCAGCGAGGGCCTGCAAAGCTTCTTTTGCCCCCACCCCAGTCTCTTGTTCGTAAGGTTCCCATTGGGCGACATGCAGTAGTTCTTCGTTGAGCGAAGGATCACGCATCACCTTCAACCCCATGTAATAAAGACTCTCTAAGGTACGCACACTAGTGGTGCCGACAGCGATGGCACAGCCTTTGTGATCGATAAGTTGCTGGATGGTGTCACGACGCACACTAATGTATTCGGTATGCATCTCGTGCCCCTCGATCTCTTCGCTCTTCACGGGTTTGAAGGTGCCAGCACCTACATGAAGGGTGAGTTCCTCGCGCTTGATACCATGAGCATCAAGGTCGGCTAAGACTTCGGGGGTAAAATGAAGACCAGCTGTAGGTGCTGCCACCGACCCTTTGATCTTAGAATAAACGGTCTGATAGGTGGTCTTGTCGCTTTCCTGAGTCTCACGGTTCAGATAAGGCGGGATGGGCAGCTCGCCCATGACATCGATAATCTCAGCAAAACTAGCATCGCCAGTCCACTCGAAATCGATGCGATGGGAGGTGCCGTGAATGGGTCCACGGGTAGCTGTGACGACAACGGTCTGACCCTTGATTTCAATCTCACGTCGCAATGTGCCTTCTTTCCACTTCTTTAGGTTTCCCACCAAACAGTACCAGGCGCACTGGCCTGTGGTTTGAAACATCAGTTCATAATCGGAAGGCTCAGCAGGTTCAAGCAGAAACACCTCGATGAGGGCTCCCGTATCCTTACGGAAATGCATACGAGCCTGAATTACCTTTGTGTTGTTGAACACCATCAGGGCTCCTGCAGGAAGATATAGAGGCAGATGATAGAAAACATCAGAACTTACCTCACCTTTTTTGTAAATAAGGAGTTTTGAGTGATCACGCTGCGCAATAGGAAACTTGGCAATACGTTCGTCGGGCAGCGGATAGTTGTAATCGCTGATATGGATATGACGAGGGTCGATATGATTCATTGGTATGCTGCTTTTAACAAGGCGAAAACGACTGTGAAATAGAACACTGCGACAGGCACATCACAGGTGGGACGCTCAAAGCCGCCATCAGTATATTGAGTGGTGATATAACGTCGGCCTTCAGCCCGCATGTTACGTGTGAGGCGACGATAAAAGAAATAAACGGAGGTGCCAACGATGAAGCCCCATGTGAGACCGACAAGGATGTCACCAGGGAAATGAACACCCAAATAGAGGCGAGTCCAGCAGTTTACAAGCGACCAAAAGATAAGGGTGAGACTGAGAATCCAACTACGTACCAACCAACAGAAGAAGATGGCGATGCTAAACGTGTTGCACGCATGGGCGGAAAAAAAGCCGTACTTACCACCACGATAGCCATCAACGACATCGACAAGAGTACCGATGACAGGATCATGGGTAGGACGCCAACGGGCCACAGTGGGCTTCACGATAAGGTCGTCGAACGCACCGGCAAAGAGGATACAGAGGCCTGCACAGCCCACAATCAAGGCGATGCGCTGCAGACTGTTATGATTCTTCACCACCAGGTAGAACAGGCTGAGATAGAGCGGCAACCAGGTTATAGCTGTAGTGAGCACATGGACCACTGAGTCGAGAAAGAGCGAATCACTACCATTGACAGCCAACAAAGCCGAACGATCAACATTCTGCAACCAATCTAATATTCCTTCTCCAGCTAAAAGAATAGCACTGTATATCATCATTAAATCTCCTCTAGTTTATTACGTTCTATCCAACCTTCTTTACCATCGGCTATACGGATCTCCAGCCAGCCACGCATCGAACCGTCAGTGATGTTGACTTTCGTACCTTCGTGGAGGATAAAGAGATCTGTACCGTTCTTGGCTGGTGTACTTTTCACTGTCACAGAGGGTGCCGTGACAATGGCTCCCTTGCGGAACAAGAGATTCCGCTTCTGCTGCCAAGCAAAAAGGTTGCTAAGCACAAAGACTGCCAAAAGTAAGATGCCTCCGAAGAAACCAACCTTTCGTAACCAGATGCGACTGGCAAAGAGATAAACCAGCAGCAGTACGATAACCAGCGCCAACGAGATTAGAGCCATACGAGCCCATGCATCGACACTCATGAGATTGACAAGGGCATGATACCAGGTGATGAAGAACATCTCTGACTCAGGTACGATCTTATCGATGGTCTTTGAGCGGGCTAGCTGCAGATTGAAACGGATATCACGGTCACCTGGAGAGAGCAACAAGGCTCGCTCGTAGTTGAGTACAGCCTTCGTAATGTTCTCTGTTCGATAGTAGGCATTGCCGAGGTTATAGTAGAGTTCGGCAGAACCACCTTGTTTCAATAGAGCCTCGTAATCAGTGATGGCCTGCTGATATTCACCACGCACATAAGCACTGTCAGCCTCTGCTTTCGTCACGGCAGAAGCACCCAATGGGAAGAGCAGCAGCAAAAGCACAACAGCTACCGTTTTACCTGATTGTTTCTTCTTCATCATATCTTCGATGCGCTCAATGGCAGTCATAGCTTTTTCATATACCTTATTCATATTTCCCTTTGGATCGCCAGGGGCATAACGTTCGAACTCGCACTCATCGAGGGCTCCGATAAAAAGGCCAACAGTGTCGGCATCAACAGAGCGCTCAAAGAGTTTCTGACTGATATTGTCGTGTGAGAGCTGCTCAACGGGAATATTGAGCTTGTCACCAACGTAGCCCCAAAGCGCACGCAACACTTCGTCATAGAAAGCGCTGGACTTGCCTTCATCCATCAACTTGGCTGCCTGTTTGAGGCGCTTGGTGGCCACCTTGTTAGCTTTCTTACCACGCATCTTAGTGACGTTGGCATTGTCGATAGCGCGCTGACGGAACACGATAAAGAGAGTAATAAAGATGAGGGCGAGGACAATGAGACTGATCCAATATGCTGTGGAACCAAAGAAAAAGTCATCGAGTGAACGCTGACGAGTATTACCAAGTTTAATATAACGGATGTCCTTTGACAACTCCTGAAGATCCTGACCAGAGAAGTCGCTGACGGAGGCGGCACCAGAGCCCTTAGCCACATCGAGTTTAAAACCATCACTCTTTATGGTCTTATAAGCATTCTCTGATGTATCGAAATAGGTGAACTCCACAGGGGGAATCTCGAATTTACCCTGATGACGCGGCACAATAAGCACATCGTAAATCATCGAGCCCTCTATACCGCTAGAAGTAAGCTTGGTCTTATCAGTAACCTTCGGCTCATACTTATCGAAGTCCTTCGGCACGTTGATAACAGGCTGCTTCAACAGTTTCAGATTACCAGTACCACTGATAACCACACGCATGGAGACAGGGTCGTTGGCTTTTGTCTCAGTCTTATCGAGCTGAGCAGAGATGGTAAACTTACCTACTCCACCTGAGAAGTTTGCTGGGCGCTGGGGTAAAGGATCAACCTGAATCTCAATACCAGGAGCCACAATCTTCTTCTTCACCTCGATGTAGCCAGAACCACCATTGAAGAAAGCCTCGAAAGGATCGACATTACGGTTCTGCTGAACAACAATACCCTCAAAAGTGATGCTCGGAATCTGAAGCTTACCTGTAATTTGCGGGAACATCACATATTGACTCCACGTGCAGGTGCGATAAGCCCTACCATTGACACGCTCCACAGAGAAGCTTTTCTGTTGCGGCAAATCAACCTCCTGAGTATAGAAGCTTTTCAAATCTGGCATATCACCACGCAACTGTGTGAGCGACACCAAAGTATAGACCTTATAAGTGAGGACGATGGGTTCTTGCTCATGTACACGACTCTTGTTGGCGCTGACCTTGATAAACAGATCAGAACCTGAGATCTGACTACCAGCATCACGCATCTCAGCGCCTTCATCATCACGTTGCTGGTGCTGACGGGCACTAGAAGCAGAACCTGACACCTTGATGGTGATGGGATTGGAGGCGATAGTCTTGCCACCCGCCACAATATGGGCAGGAGGAATGGTAAACGAGCCGTTCTTCGTAGCACTAACAATATAGGTATAGGTGATCGACGAGGTGGAGCTGGTGTGCCCGTTAATCATCTGATAGCTCGACTGCATGGATCGGTTAGGACCGATAAGCACCTCGAGTTCTCCAGGGATGTCACCTGCACGGAAATCGCTCACATTCTGTGTGTTCACCGTATAGGTAAGACGGAACTGCTCACCCACCGCCACATGGGAAGGGGCAGATCCCGACAATGTCTGCGCGATGGCCATTACGACAGCCACCACCATAGCCACTATAGAAAATAGTCTTTTCATCATTACCAGTTCTTCTGAATATTCCGACGTTGAGGTTGCTGCTGGGCTTTTTGCAACTTATCCTGCGTCTGTTTCTCGTTCTGGATGGCAGCATTTAACAGTTGTTCGGCATTCTCCTTGCTCATTTGGGGCTTAGACTGTTCTTTTTGTTGATCCTGCTTCTGATCCTGTTTCTGCTCATCCTTTTTATCATCTTTATTATCTTTCTTATCGTCTTTATTCTGTCCCTGCTGGTTCTGTTGTTGCTGATCCTGTTTCTTCTTCTGATGCTTACAGAGGACAAGGTTATAACGGGTCTCATCGTCGGAAGGGTTCAGGCGAAGCGCATTCTTATAAGCTTCGATAGCCTCACCGTACATCTTATGCGTCTGACAGATCACACCGATATTATGAAAGGATTTCGACTTTCGCAGGGGATTGGTCTCCAAGCGAGAAGCCGCCTCAAACTGTTCGACGGCAGCAGAGTCTTTCTTCTGAGCCATGAGAGCATTACCAAGGTTGAAGGGGGCCTGAGGATTCTTTGGGTTCTTCTCGATAGCCTTACGATAAGCCACCTCAGCATTGGGATAATCACCTCGATGGAAGAGCTTGTTGCCCTCGCGGATATACTGACGATCACTCTGAGCAGCGGCAGAGGTAGCCGCCAGCAAGAGTAACATCACTGCGGTCTGCTTCTTGCTGCCGAAGAGTGAGACACGCTTCAACAACGGACTGCGTCGGTCAAAGACACAGATCTCAAGAATCAACAGTAAAAGAGCGAGGATGCCAAAGGCACGGAACTGTTCATCGAACTCGCTATAAACAGCAGTAGAGGTCTCTTTCTTTGACAATTTATCAAGTTCCTGATCAAGCTGTTCTTGAGCAGCACTGTTGTTCTGCACATGGATATAAGCACCACCACCAGCCTGAGCCACCTGTTTACACATATCTTCGTTGAGGGCAGACATCACCGTATTACCCGTATTATCTTTCATGTATTCTCCTGTACCAGCAATGGGGATAGGTGCACCCTGAGTGGAACCGACACCCAACACATAGACACGCATCCCATGATCCTTCGCAGCCTCAGCAGCCTCTACTGCCCCGCCCTCATGGTCTTCACCGTCAGTAATCACCACAATAGCCTTTCCGATACCCTCTTCCTGCGTAAAGCTACGTGAGGCCATATCGATAGCTCTGGCAATATCTGTACCCTGGGTAGCTATCATCGAGGGATCAATGCTGGAGAGGAACATCTTTGCTGAGACATAGTCGCTTGTGATAGGCAACTGCACAAAAGCATCGCCCGCAAAGACAATCAGTCCAATCTTATCATTAGTGAAGTGATCAACGAGATTTTCAATCATCATCTTACTACGATCCAGACGACTAGGAACTATATCCTCTGCCCGCATGGAGTTACTTATATCCATCGCAATGATGGTCTCAATGCCTACCCGCTTCTCATGATTGATTTTCGTACCCATCTGCGGCCGAGCCAGCATCACAATAAGCAACGCCAAGGCAGCCTGCAGGATCCAGAACTTCACAGAAGGACGGAAACGTGACACGTCGGGCATCAACGCTTTCAACAAAGAAGGATCGCCAAACTTGCGCAACCGTTTTTTCTGGTTGCGGAAAGATATGAACCTTATAAGCGCCAAGATAGGAATCAGCGCCAGTAGATAGAGATATATGGGGTCTTCAAATCTGAACATATTTTCAATTCTTTAGGGTATGCGACGGAAAATCGTGATACGCAGCAGGATCTCGAGCAACAAAGCCAGAACGGCAGCAAGAGCGAAAGGCTGATAGGCCTCATACCGTTTGCTGAACTTCTTGACGTTGAGTTTGCTCTTCTCCAACTGGTCGATCTCTTTATAAATCTTACGCAATTCTTTCGTATTCGTGGCACGATAAAAGTCGCCTTCGGTCGCAGCTGCAATCTCACTAAGTGTCTTGGTGTCGATCTCCACTGGGATATTCACATACTGCACGCCACCAGCCACAGGCATCGGATAAGGTGCTACCTTGTTGGTTCCTACACCTATGGTATAGACACGAATGCCTAAGCTCTTGGCAATCTCGGCTGCCGTCATCGGCGAGATGTCGCCTCGATTGTTACTTCCGTCAGTCAGAAGAATCACCACTTTGCTCTTGGCCTTCGATTCCTTCAGACGACTGACAGCATTAGCCAACCCCATACCGATAGCGGTTCCGTCCTCTATGAGACCACGGGCTGCAATATCGGTACGCACGTTCTGAAGCATATTAAGCAAAGAGGCATGATCAGTTGTCATCGGACACTGGGTGAATGACTCACCAGCAAAGATTGTCAATCCGATATTATCGTTAGGACGACCTATGATGAATTCAGAGGCTACCTGCTTGGCTGCTTCAATACGATTAGGTTTCAGGTCCTCTGCTAGCATACTCGTCGAGACGTCCATTGACAGCATGATATCAATACCTTCTACCGTCTTGCTAGCCCATGAATCATGGGTCTGAGGGCGAGCCAGTACCAACACAACCATTGCAAAGACCACCACCCGGAGCAGCATAGAAAGCGGCATCAGTGTAACCTTCCAACTGTGCGGCGCAAAGCGGAAAGCAAAGGTATCACTCATCCGCATCGTTGGCTCAGTCTTCTTCCTATACATCACATACCATATCAGATATGGGATAATGAGCAGGAGCAATAATAGATATTCCTTATTGGCAAATTCCATTTTGTTACATTTAATACAATAACTGATACAGCGTATAAACCACATACGTCAGGAGCAATGCACTGGTGATACCCAAAAGCGTAATTACAGCCAGCAAAACACGACGTGCCTTTTGTGAACGCTGGTCTTCCTCCGTTAACTGCGGTTTGACAGTTTCCTCGACAGGCACATTCTCCAACTTCGTTTGGTCGATGAAGGCAATGGCATTAACGAGATTCATATCATTCTCATTAATCAGCGTGGAGTATTTAGCGAACTTCACGAGATCGGCTGTCAAGAACAAATGACGCAATTCGCTGAGAGCCTTCTCATCCTGAGTGGCTGTGAGTTTCTCGATAATCTCGCCACTGGTCATCTCCATCGCATTAAAGCCATAACGTTCCTCAATATATTTGCGGAGGGTGTCCGTCAGACGCGTATAGTACTCCTTAGAGTCCTCAGCAGAAACCATCTTGTCGGCCTTAATCTGTTCGATCTGCTGCATCGCCTTCTGATGGGGCAACAAGCGCTTCACAATATGAATGGTCTTGATGATAGGCTTATTATCACGCAGACGCAGATAAAGATAATAGGTCACTGCTAGACAGACAAGCAACAACACACTAAGCCAAAACGACATGTTCCAGTCGCTCCATTGGAACGGATTATCCTGAACGTCCTTAGGACCAAAGAACTGATCAACATGGGTTGTATCCACCTCTATAGTGAGCACCTTCAGAGCGAGACTCTTACTTTTATAAGGCTTGCCATCAATCTTCACCGTCATAGGTGGCAGGTAGTAAAGAGTATCGTCGAAAGAAGTCAGCGTATAGATGGTAGAACGAGCCACGAAACCATTGTCCTCGGGTTTCTGTTCCTGCTCCAAACTACCCAATACTTCTACACCTGGTGTGATGTACTGTGTAGGCTTGAATACGGGAAACTCCACCTTCGCATTCTCCTTGGCATGTGCTATCAGTGTGACATGAACCTGCTGCCCAACGAACATTTCAATTGAGTCGATACGAACTTCTACAGACTCTTGCGCATAAATTCGCAACACACTGGAAAGCAATATGATAAGAAAAGTAAATCGTTTCATTAACTTCTTTGTTTAAACAAAAGCAACAACGACTTCACGAAGTCCTCATTGGTGGCAATACTCACATGATCCACATTACTCTTATTAAAGGTCTCATACAATTCTGCCTGACGACTCATCCAGTATCTTTGGTAAGCTTGACGTAATTTCCTAGAGCCTGTATCAACATACTGCTCGAAGCCTGTCTCTGCATCAACCACCTTCATCAGACCAACATCGGGCAACTCTTTCGCACGTATATCATACACCTGAATAGCCACCACATCATGCTTGCGATTACATATCTGCAAAGACTGTTGGAAGTCATTACGTACATAGAAGTCACTCAAGATGAAAGCCGTAGTACGGCGCTTCTGAACACTGGAGAGAAACTCTACAGCCTGCTTCACATCCGTACGTTTAGACTCAGGATGGAAGTCGAGCATCTCTCGAATGATATAGAGAATGTGCTTGCGTCCCTTCTTCGGCGGGATGTATTTCTCAATCTTGTCGGAAAAGAAGATCACACCGATCTTATCATTATTCTGGATGGCAGAAAAGGCAATGGTAGCTGCAATCTCTGTCACCATATCACGTTTCATCTGCCTCTGCGTGCCAAAATCGAGTGAGCCGCTGACATCAATGAGTAACATCACAGTGAGCTCACGTTCCTCCTCGAACACCTTGACATAAGGGCGATGAAAGCGGGCTGTCACATTCCAGTCTATATCACGCACATCATCACCAAACTGATACTCACGCACTTCACTGAAAGCCATTCCCCTACCCTTAAAAGCAGAGTGATATTGGCCAGCAAAGATGTTTGAGCTCAGCCCTCGGGTCTTGATCTCAATCTTTCGGACTTTTTTTATAATCTCAGATGTATCCATCAGGGCACTTCGACCTTATTGATAATCTTTGATACAATCTCCTCGCTGGTGATATTGCTAGCCTCAGCCTCATAGGTGAGTCCTATACGATGACGGAGTACATCATGAGCCACAGCACGCACATCCTCAGGCACCACATAGCCACGACGCTTAATAAAGGCATAGGCACGAGCCGCCTTGGCCAGATTGATACTGGCACGGGGAGAACCACCAAAGGAAATCATATCCTTCAACTCTCGCAGTCCATAACGATCAGGATAACGAGTGGCGAACACGATATCGGCAATGTACTGCTCGATCTTCTCGTCGATATAGACCTCGCGCACCACGCTACGGGCCTTAAGGATTTCATCAGCAGTTGTGACAGATGTCACTACAGGCATCTCACCAGCAATATTCTCACGGATAATCTTCTTCTCCTCATCTAATGAAGGATAGTCGATAACCACCTTTAACATGAAACGGTCCACCTGTGCCTCTGGCAATGGATAGGTTCCTTCCTGTTCGATAGGATTCTGAGTTGCCATCACAAGGAAAGGATTAGGCAAACGGAAAGTCTCACTGCCTATGGTTACCTGTTTTTCCTGCATAGCCTCAAGCAAGGCGCTCTGCACCTTAGCTGGTGCACGGTTGATTTCATCTGCCAATACGAAATTGGCAAACACAGGTCCCTGCTTTACCTGAAACCTCTCATCTTTCTGAGAATAAATCATCGTTCCGATCACATCGGCTGGCAATAGGTCGGGCGTAAACTGAATTCGACTGTAGTCTGCATCTATCAACTGAGATAGTGTTTTGATTGCCAGTGTCTTAGCCAAACCTGGCACACCTTCCAACAAGATGTGTCCGTCGCTCAGCAAACCTATCAGCAACGAATCTACTAGATGTTTCTGTCCTACAATGACGCGGTCCATTCCAGCCACGAGATTTGTTACAAATGCACTTTGTTGTTCAATCCGGATATTCAACTCGCGGATATCAATAGCTTCTGCCATAATATTTCAAATTTGAATATTTAATACTCTATTTATTTTGTGATTTCTTTTTCTTCCATTCAAGCTTCGGTATTTTGATAGTCTGACCTGCCTTCAACTCGGTATTGCTGTTCATACCGTTATAGACTTCAATATAGCACTCCATATCAGGCCCAAGGATACGATTAGCTATCTTCTTCAGATTATCCCCCTCC
>Ga0310695_10013262_pt1 | contig 11364 bp, 5 predicted proteins | sample RumenRJG_04DNA_FD_203882 | JGI IMG/M metagenome (GOLD analysis project Ga0310695, IMG submission 203882) | Bovine rumen microbial communities from Lethbridge, Alberta, Canada - RJG_04 (v2) (version 2) | ecosystem: Host-associated > Mammals > Digestive system > Stomach > Rumen | place: Canada... | reverse complement strand
CGTCACGGGAAAGGTCGATTCCGGCGGTGAGCCACTGCATGAGTTCAAATTCGCTGTAGCCGTAGGACACGCCGTATTCGCGAATGTCGTTGGTCTTGAGTTCCAGCGCACGGGAAACGGGCGGCAAATCTTCCGCATAGTCGGAAATGAGCTTGGCGACGCCCATTTCGGAAAGAACCTTGTAGGTCCAGGTGCGGAGCCACTGTCCTATTCCAGCCTGGGGAGGAATGAACGAGAGTGCGTCAAGGGACTCGCGTTCCAATCCGTAGGTCTCGTTGATAATCTGGTTGAACAGACGGGAGAGTTTGTTCAGTTCGCTATCTTGAAAAATCATGCCTGTTCTCCTTTATGCGATTTCCAGTTCAGCGAGTCCGCCGTCGGCAGCGTCGCTCTTGAAGGTTCCGCCCACGATTTGCGTACCGCCCGTGGACGTGGCCGTGAAAGCGTTGTTTGTGTTGTTGACGTAGGCAGCATCCCCGGAAACGACCTCGCCGAGAACGCGAACCCAGATGCGCCCCTTCTTGAGCACATTGACTGTCATTCCTGCCTTGTAGGAGTCGTTGAACATCGTCCTTTGGGCGATGCCGATGAACACGCCAGCGGCTTCTGCGGAGGCGCCAGCCGTGACCTGGTTTACGTCGCCGCCAAAGCCGCAGTCCTCGCTGTATTCGGTGCTGAACACGTCGGCGTTGGCTTCCGCGCCAGCTGTCTTTGCGGTTATTGTGAGCTTGGTTTCGCTCGCCTCGGCGGTATAGTCGCTTTCGCTGTCCCAGGCGCTAGCAAGGGCCGTGAGAAGCGATGCAACGGTGGATTCGCTGGTGACGCTCGACGTGGCTACGGTTTCGCCATCAACCTTGACCGATACGGTGCCGGTGCTTGCCGTGGTCATTACGGGTTCGAGTTCGAGAACACGGGCTACGGCCTCGCTACCTGCAGGCTGGTTGACATAGACCTTTCCAGCTTCGCCAGCGACACCTTTCTTTGCCCAGAGCGCAAATCCGCCCTCGCTGTCCTTATCCTCTTGGAGGATGCCTGTCTCGATGGAATGCGTTACGAACGGGAACGCAAGACCCGGAGCCGCTATCGCCCCGAACGGAGTAGTTTCAAATGCCATGGTCTAGCCCTCCTTCTTGATGGATGCGGAGTTGATTTTCTCGTTCATGGCATTGAAAGCCGCGTCGGTGTCGAGAGCGTCGTTGAGCTTTTCCATGCTGGGAGCGAACGGGGAACTTTTCTGTGCGGAGTCGCCCAGTTTCTGCATGGCGGCTTCGTAGGCGCCCTGGAGGTAGTCGGCGCTCTTTCCGTCAAGCACCATTTCGGGGTAGGCTTTCTTGATGATGGCGCCCTTGATGGCTTCCACGGAATCCTGGGCCTTAATGTCGATGCCGAGCTTCTGCGCCTTGGCGATAAAGGCGACCTTCTCGTCAACGAGACGGGCGATTTCCTTTTCGTCCTTGAGCGATGCCTTGAGCTGGTCGCGCTCGGTGATGGCTGCATCCCTGGCTGCGGTCATGGCGTCAAGCTGGGATTTGAGGGTCTTGTTGGATTCGATTGCGCTGTCACGCGCCTTTTCAGTCTCGTGGAGCGTGTAGATGACCTTTTCATCGGCCTCGTATTCCGCACCGTCGATAATGAATTTTCTACCCATGGTGTTTTCTCCTGCCCGTTGGCGGGCGTTATCGTTTTCGCAAAAGATTCGGTCGAAGTCGGAGCTGTCGCCGATTCTGAAACGCACACCGTCCCCAGCGCGTCCCTCGCGTACAAGCGCGATATGGTTGCAGCGGATATTCTTCATCACCTCGTCGTAATCGACGCCCTGCCAGTTGCCACTGTCCTTGTAGAGTTCGGCATCGTAGCCGCATGAAACGGCGCGGACATGGCCATCAAGCATTTCCCTGATGGCGTCGGCATCCGTGATTGTCATTGTGACATAGGCGTTCAGCCCGTCCCAGCTCGCATCGTTGGCGGTGAATCCGACCTGGAGCTTCTTCGCGTTCTCCGGGGAAACATCCTCCATCGGGTGGAGTAGGGTGACGGGCTTGCAGTTGAGTGTTGAAATGCTGTCTTGAGCAGAAACTTCCGTGACCGGGCGCAGCCTGCGCTTCAATCCTTCGGCGGTTCTGTAGCTGAACACGCCAGCACCAGTGACGCGGATTTTGCCCGTGAGATACCCTTCGGGGGTACGGGTGAAAACCGTCTGGTCGAAGTCCTTATAGTCGCGGAACGATTCGTTCATGTCGCCAAAACTAGCGGCAGGAACGCTCTACAAGGCGTTTTCGCCTAAAGGCTTATAAACAGCCCCAAAAACACCAAAAAACGCGCTACAAGCGCGGTATGGACTATTGCGTTGAAAAACTCATTGAATTATATTATTTGAAAAGAAATAATTTGTTTGCTAAAAAATGGAGACGGATATGACCCAGATATTCTTGAACCCCGAAGACAACATAAGCCTACAAAAAGTTTATACCAAGGTATTCCAGGAGGCGGATGAAATCTATTTAGCGACCGCTTTTTTGACTGAATGGAGCTTTAACGATGTTAAACTGGGAAACTGCAAACAGTTTGTCGCCATTGTCGGAACACATTTTGGATTGACAAAGAAAAAAGCTTGCAGGGATTTAATGAAATGGTTGCCGCCGTCTCTTAGGTCTCACATATACGCATTCCCCTTTGAACAGCAGAGCACTTTTCACCCGAAGGTTCTTGTTTGGAAAAAAGGTGATAAGTATTTCAGTCTCATAGGTTCTTCTAATCTTACAAGTGCTGCGTTTAACAAAAATTATGAGATAAACGTTGAAAATGAAATTGATGCAGAAGATTACAAAAGAATAGTGGAATGGTTCAAGGATAGAAGCGACCAGTCTCAAGTAATGTCTCAAAGCTGGATTGAGTCCTATGTGGAATCGACTTTTGTATATCGTTCTAAGAAGGGTAAGAAAGAACCCGACGAAAAAGTTTTTGATGTAAGAATACCTCACGGCGAAGAAAGTGTTAAGATTCTAAAAGGTCGCCGCAAGCAGATGGAGGTATTCAAAACAAAAAAAACGAAAATTCTGGAAATGATGAAACAAAATTCTTCGGGAGAACTGTCAAATAAAAAGTTCTGGAGAACCTTTCATGGCTTATGGCATTGCCGATTTGATGAACCCGATGAATTTAGATTTCAGGGCAATGGTATTGAAAGAACCTGTGCTAACGCAAACTGGCGCGAAGCCACGACGGCGTTCCTAACCATCTTTGAAAAGCACAGGAATGGTAACATTTTTGAGCTGGACAAGGTTGTTGCCGAACAAATTGACGCGTTGAAAGAAAAGAAAAACCCTGCGCGAAAGGCCTGGCTTTCAGAAATGCTTTGCCAGTTCTTTCCCGATGCATATCCTCTATTAGACGACCCCGTAAAAAATTGGGTTAAGAAGATTGGCTGGGAAATTGACAGGGGTGGAACCGAGGGAAAGAAGTATGTTGATTTGGCGACACGCCTAAGAAGTGTCGTGAAAGAAAACAAACCTTTTGTGAACAATCTTGCAGAACTAGACGCTTTGATGTGGCTTAACGAAAATCCTGGCAAAGATTTTTTCAGTTGACGCCTATCGCATCAGCTCCCTATACAGGGTGACGCTGGCTCTCCACCAGGTCTGCCAACAGAAAAAAATGTCGTTAAAGCCATTTTCCTTTATGTGCTTGTAGTTCCTGACGAAAAAGAACGCCGCGAACACGACGCAGAGCTTAATGAATAGAAGGATGCGGAGCACCCAGACCATAAGCCAAATTTTGTAATCGTTCATAATTGGACGTAAGCTAGTAAAAAGTTGGCTCCTAGCGTGCAAACAGTTGTTGCTTAATGAACGATATAAACCTAATCAAGTTAGGTTTAACAAGCGTTTTTTTACAAAAAAAGTTCTCTTTGACACTTTATGACTTGAAATTGAATATAAATTGAAAAAAATCAAAGAAAATTCAAAAAAACTTTGATTGTAGTGTAATGGAAAATACTATTATGGTGTTCAAAAAAGGAATGGGTCGTAATGTTCAAAACGCTCGTCGATAATTCATCTTCTTCGCTTTCCATGGTTGAGACGCTAAAACAGTGTTTGATGGAGCCTGGTCTGCAAGAGGTGGATATTGCCACGGGTTATTGGGACATTCCTGGACTGGCCTTAATTCAGGCTGAATTGGATGCGTTCTTACAACAGCCGGACACGCGGTTCAATTTGCTCATCGGGAAGGACCCTTATGTTTATGCGAACCAACTCAAGGAACCTAAATATAAGGACGCTACCTTCCCAGATGATTTTATTAGAACGGACATTGAAAGCCTGGAGCTGAAAGACGAATTTCAGAATGCCGTAAAACTCCTGTTGAAGTATTGCGATAACAGCGAAAATTCTAAAATCCAAATTCGCATCTTTCGTAAAAACGAAAAAGACGAAACACAGTTTCTTCATTCTAAATGCTACATATTCAAGTATAAGGACCATTCCTATGGCCTTATCGGCAGTAGCAATTTTACGGCCAAGGGCTTGCAAGGAAATGCCGAACTCAACCACTTCGACAATGATTCTTCCTTTGTCCTCGCTGAACCCAAAGAAGGTGCCCCTGCAAAGGGCCATCGTTTTTGGTTTTATGAAAAATGGGAACTGTCCGAATGTTGGAATAAGGTATTCCTGGAACAGATTCTAAAAAAAGCCCCGATTGGTGAAAAAGCTCAAAAGGAACTTGAAGAAGAATCAGAACCGACATGGGCTTATACACCGTATGAGCTGTATATCCGCTATCTTCAAAATCAGTTTGGCGACATTGCCGACAGCAGTCAAGATACGACGTTGAAATCCTATCTTCCCAAGGATTACAAAAGTTTTACTTACCAGCTAGACGCAGTAAAGCAGTGCTTCTTTATTATGAAGCAGTACAACGGGTTTATTCTTTCGGACGTTGTGGGACTTGGAAAAACTGTTGTCGGAACATTGATTATTAAAAAGTTTATCGAGGAACACGCTTCCTATGAGGGCCGTTCTGCGAACGTGCTTATCGTAACGCCTCCCGCAATTAAGTCCGGCTGGTTGGACACGATTAGGGACTTCGATGAAGATGCTCCAACGGCAATTACTCCCTATATTGACTTTATCACCACAGGTAGCATTGGAAACCTTTTGACGGGCGAAGATGAAGAAGATAACGATGATGGTGCGTTCACGGAGGCTTTGAAGGATAAGGAATATGGCCTTATCATCATAGATGAAAGTCATAATTTCAGAAACCACAAGACGAAAAAATATCAAGATTTGGATAATCTGATTTCGAGAATTGCTCAACAGCATATTGCTCCTTTTGTTGGGCTGCTTTCTGCTACTCCGCAGAACAACTCTCCGCAGGATATTTACAATCAAATCAAGTTCTTCGAAAGAAATCCGAATAATACGAAGTTGCCGACGATTGAGGGCGGTAAACTAGATTCTTTCTTTAGTAATATGGAAAAAGAGTTCCAGCAGTGTAGGAAGCTGGAGGACAGGCGCGAAGCAAAGATTCGCCTTAAATACCTTTCCAAGCAGATTCGAGAAAAAGTTCTTGACCAGCTCCTGGTCAGAAGAACGCGAACGGATATTAAGAAATACTATTCCAAATACAATGAAGATTTGACTTTCCCTGAATTGAGGGGGCCAAAGAGAATCGACTACATCATGGATTTGGAATTAGCCGATTTGTTCTATAATACCATTCAGGCAATTTTGCCGCCCAATGAGTTGAACCTGTTGGACAATACCAGGCATTTGGGCTATCATCGCTATCAGGCGATTAGGTATTTTAAGGACGAAGAAAACAAGAAGTTCTACGAAAAGAACAACTTGACTGTTGACATGACGACCGAGCAGCTGGCTTCAATGATGAAAAAACTGCTTGTGAAACGTTTGGAAAGCAGCTTGCCTGCTTTCAAGAATACTCTTTGTGCTCTATGGGATGCAACAAAGAACATGATAAAGATGCTTGAACGAAATGTCGTCTTTATCTGCCCTGATATTGATGTAAATCGTGAGTTTTTCGACAAGAATGATGAACCGTTGCCTTTTGATTCTGTCTGTGAAAACATCCGTAGCAGAATTGAAAAGAAGCAAGGCAATAATCGCGAATACAGGGCTGACGATTTCCGAGAGGAATATCTTGAGCGTTTGAGAGAAGATGAACGGATTCTGGACGGCTTATGCAAACGTTGGAATCGTGTTTCCGTTGACCCGAAGCTGGAACAGTTTAAGGAATGTTTAAGAGAAGAATTTTTTGATAAGCGAAAGAACACCTCCCAAAAACTGGTTATCTTTACGGAAGCCGTTGATACGATGAAAGAACTGGAAAAAGTCGTAAAGGCAATTCATCTTCCCAAAAACAGAAGGCTTCGTCCTCTCGCCATTTCTGCCGCCAATCGCGATGCGATGAAGGAAGTGATTAAGCAGAACTTTGACGCGAACTACAAAGGTGAAATGAAAGATGATTACGATGTTATCATCACGACAGAAGTTCTTGCAGAAGGTGTAAACCTACATCGTTCAAACACAATCCTCAATTATGACACACCCTGGAATGCGACAAAATTGATGCAGCGCATTGGCCGTGTGAACCGAATTGGTTCTAAAGAGCCTTTTGTCTATGTTTACAATTTCTATCCCAGCGCAACGGGAAATGAACAGTTGATGCTTATTGAAATCGCTTTTGCTAAGCTGCAAACATTCCACACGATGTTTGGTGAGGATAGCAAAATTTTCAGTGAGGACGAAGAAATCTCCGAGGCGAATTTCACCCAAAACTTTGATGGCGAGGAATCGCCTTATAGCAAGTTTATTTCGGAATTGAAACAGTTCCAGGAAAATAATGCAGAACGCTTCAAGGAACTCATGGAAATGCCGATGGAGAACATGGGCGGACAGTTGCGACAGGATTGTACAAACGGCTGCTTCGCGGTACGTTCGCTCCAGCAGGGAATGTTGAATCTTTTTGCTGATGATAAGGGCAATATCAAAACGGTTTCTCCACTTGAATTTGCTGACTACTTGAAAACAAATTCGTTGAATATTTTCGTTAAGCCTGAAAGTCGTGAACTTTACGAAACAATGAAGGATTCTGCAATCATTGAGTTCAGCAAACACGTCACTCACTCCATTCATGCGAAAGACATTAACGATAAGCAGAAAAATGCCCTGGCTGCTATTGCAAAAATCCGCTTAATGCTTACAGATGATGCCGCGTTCGCTTCCTTGAAGGCTGCTGAAAGAGCAGTAAAGGATAAGAATGTCGATGTGATTAAGGCTGTGCTGAAATGGGAAGAAGATTACGACCGTTCTGGCGCGTCAATGTTCGGCTTGAATAGCGACGTAAACGATTGGGTCAAGACAGCGTTCAAGACCGTTACGGAAAAGGCCAAGTTGAAAAAAGGCGAAGCTTATATCGCGCTTTACGAAATGAACTAGGAATTATACAAGGGACAAAACAATGGACAAGAAACAGGTTAAAACAGTTCTTACGGGTGATTTCTCTGGAATTGATAATTTCATAGAAAACATCATTTATCCTATCTTCGGCGAGGAATGCTTTGAAAAGAAGGATGTGCCGGAACAACTGGTGACAAGTGAATCGAAGGCTGCTGCGGATATAGCCAATGTTTCTTCCATTCTGAATATTGGAACGATAAGCAACATCAAATCAGAAGACATTGAACTGTTCGATGTGACATTAAAAAACGCCTCGGATATTTCTCGTTCCAGAGTTGGAATCCAGCGCCTTATAAGGTCGGCTTTGTCCCAGTATTCCCATGCTTTTATTGTCTTCCACTACAAGGACTGTGAAAACAAAGAATGGCGATTCTCCTACCTCCACAAAGAGGGAACACTAAAGAACACGACTTCCGCCAAAAGATATACCTATGTTTTTGGAAATGAGCACAATCCTCGGACGGCTACGGAGCGTTTTGAAATTCTCGCCAATTCCAAGAAGACGGACGATGATTTGATAAATGCTTTTTCTGTCGAAGCTCTTTCTAAAGAATTTTTTGACAAATACGAGGAACTTTACAACTCCTTCGTTAATTATATGATTATCACTCCGGCAATGCAAAAGAGCTTTAAGACGGTCATTGCCAAATATGATACCGGGGATGATGAAAATGATGTTGAGGAAATTTACAAGACAAAATATAAGCCCCTTCGTGACTATGTAAAGAAAATGATGGGCCGTTTGGTGTTCCTGTATTTCTTGGAACGAAAAGGCTGGCTGAATGGCGACAAAAAGTATTTAACGAAACTTTTTGATGAAACAAGCGAGAAAAAGGATTTCTTGGATAATGTACTTGAACCGTTGTTCTTTGGCGTACTAAACACTCCGCAGAGAATGCGTTCCGAGAAATTCAAGGAAATGGGTTGGAGCACTGCGGCTATTCCTGGTCTTTCCTCGATTCCTTATTTGAACGGTGGTTTGTTCGAACAGGATGAACTTGATAAGAGGGACGCAAAATTCCCGGAAGATTACTTTGAAAAACTGTTTGACTTCTTTAGTGAATACAACTTCACTGTGGATGAAAACGACCCCAATGACGAAGAAATGGGCATTGACCCGGAAATGTTGAGTGTTATTTTTGAAAGCCTTCTTGAAGATAATAAGGGTAAAGGCGCCTTTTATACTCCCAAAGAAGAAGTGCTCTATATGTGCAGCGAGTCCATCATTGCTTACTTGAGCGAAAAGTCTGGGATAAAGGAAAAGATTATTCGGAAATTCATTGAAAATCTTGACGATGAAAACATCCCGGAGGAAATCGAAGAAAACAAACGTCTGCTACTCAAGCTCATTGAAAACGTAAAGATTTGTGACCCTGCAATAGGCAGTGGTGCGTTCCCGATGGGAATGCTGAATCTGTTGCTAAGAATAAGGCTCGCTCTCTATCCTCGAAAGAATAAAGATGCAAATGAAATCGCCCGATTGAAGAAGGATATTATTCAGAATAACATTTATGGTGTAGATATTGAAAAGGGCGCGATTGATATTGCTCGACTTCGTTTTTGGCTTTCCATCGTTGTAAATAGTGATGAACCGGAACCCCTGCCGAACTTTGATTATAAATTTATGCAGGGAAACAGCCTCATTTCAACATTCGATGGCCATTATGTGGAAATGAGCCTTGATAATACTAAAACGGGTAAAGGCGAACGTGTTTCCGCGGGCGTTACTGTGCAGAAAAATTTGAATGAACTTGTGGATTTGCGTCAAGAATTTTACAGCCTGTCTGGAAAGGATAAATACAACAAAGAGATTGAAATCAAGAAATTGACTCTTGATACGTTAAAATCCATTTTCTCCGCAGAACTGGCCTCGTTAAAAGAAAATCCCTATGAACAATTAAGTTTAGGCTTTGCCGGAGGTCTAAATGCAAAGGCGCAAAAAGAGTTTGACGAAATCAAACGACAGCAAAAGGAAATTTCATCCTTAATCAAGAAAATAGATGAACTAGCAACGGCTTTATATTACAGCGGAGCAACGTACGCGGAGAGAGCGAAGACAGATATAAACTTCTTTGACTGGAAATTCTGTTTCAGCGATGTTGTGATGGACCGTGGTGGTTTCGATATTGTAATCGGCAATCCTCCGTACATTCAGTTGCAAAAGGATGGTGGTAAACTCGCCGCCATGTACGAAAAATGTGGCTTTTCTAGTTTTGCAAAGACTGGTGATATTTATTGCCTTTTCTATGAAAAAGCTTTGCAACTGCTAAGTGATGATGGACTCTGCTGCTTTATTACCAGTAATAAGTGGATGCGTGCCGCTTACGGTGAGAAATTACGTGAACTTTTTGCTAATCACACCAATCCTAGAATACTAATTGATTTTGCTGGAGTAAAAGTTTTTGATTCCGCGACTGTTGATACAAACATATTGTTATATCAAAAGACGGAGAATAAACACAAGACTGTTGCTTGTGTGACAAAGAACATGAGTAAAGATGACTTAAAAAAATTGAGCGTTTTTATTCAGCATAATTCTTCTTTGATGAATTTTGATAGTTGTGAAAGCTGGGTGATTCTATCTGCGATAGAACATAACATCAAAGAAAAAATTGCGACGATAGGAGTTCCCTTACGAGAATGGAATATTACGATTTATCGAGGTATTCTTACGGGTTTTAACGACGCTTTTATAATTTCTTCGGAAACAAAAAAAGAAATTTTAAGCAAATGCGCTAATGAAGATGAACGCAAAAGAACTGATGCGATAATTCGACCGATTTTGAGAGGCCGAGATATTCAAAGATATACCTACGTGAATAATGGCTTGTGGTTAATCAATACACATAATGGTATGAAGGGAAAACTTCCCAAAATAAACATCGACGAATATCCCGCAATAAAAACGCATTTAGATAGATATTGGGATAAAATTTCGACAAGAGCTGATAAAGGCGACACTCCATATAATTTAAGAAATTGCGCTTATTTGGACGATTTTAATAAGCCAAAAATAGTATGGAAAAGAGTCGGTTCTATTTTGCGCTTTTCATATGATAACAGCGGTATGATGGCTTTGGATAGCACTTGTTTTGCGACCGGTCAACATATTGAGTTCTTGGTGGCATTACTCAATTCAAAAATGGGCCACTACCTGCTGAAAGATTCCCCCAAAACAGGCACGGGAGATTTACTTGTTAGTGTACAAGCTATCGAACCCATAAAAGTACCTGTTCCAAGCGAATCACTGGAAAAAAAGATTTGCTCGTTGTTAACGGAGGTCATTCAAAAAAAGAACGGTTCCGAAGCAAAATTAGACGAATTGATTTACAGCATGTACAATCTTGAGCCAAATGAGATTGATTTTATCGAACACCAATAAAATCAAGCTCCTGCTCGTTTAGATTGTATATTTCGCCGATTTTAGCATTTAACTTCTTTATCAAGAGATTTATTTTTTGCTGACTTTCGGCGGAATCATTTTTGATATTATCTGTTATTTCGTCAACTATTTCAACAACATCTTTTTCTTGTTTCTCATTTGGGGAAGCTATAGGAATGTCCTCTATCCATTGCTTTGAATATTGAATAGTCCTTTTTCCTAGCAGCCTGCACATTCTTTCCAAATACCATTCGATAATTTTAGAAGTAAGCATTCCTTCTAAGAATTTTAGTTTTTCACCACTTATGAAAAAACATGTTTTGTCAAGCATGAATTTTGAGTCGTCATAATAGAACTGACTCCGTCCTACCGTAGTTTCAGGATAAATAATTTTTGGCTTATCAAAATCGTCCAAATAAGCGCAATTTCTTAAATTATATGGAGTGTCGCCTTTATCAGCTCTTGTCGAAATTTTATCCCAATATCTATCTAAATGCGTTTTTA
>Ga0310695_10013261_pt1 | contig 11365 bp, 7 predicted proteins | sample RumenRJG_04DNA_FD_203882 | JGI IMG/M metagenome (GOLD analysis project Ga0310695, IMG submission 203882) | Bovine rumen microbial communities from Lethbridge, Alberta, Canada - RJG_04 (v2) (version 2) | ecosystem: Host-associated > Mammals > Digestive system > Stomach > Rumen | place: Canada... | reverse complement strand
GTCCCCAAAGACTCAAATGAGTTTTTCGGAACTGTCCCCAAAGACTCCAAATACTCAAGAAGACTCACCCGGAAAGAGAGGAAACGACATTGAAACTGATCGGTGTGACAGGCGGTGTAGGCGCCGGAAAATCCGAGATCCTGAACTATATGAAGTCAAATTACAACTGCCGTATTCTGCTCGCAGACGAGGCTGCCCGCGCTCTGGAGGCACCCGGCGGCGCAATCTATGGGCCCCTGATCCGCCTTCTGGAGCAATACCCTGCGGCAGACCCTGCAACCGGAAAAGCCGCGGCTGACATCACCCTGGAGGACGGCAGGATCAATAATCCCGAGATGGCCCGCAGGATTTTTTCCGAGCCGGACCTTCTGCAAAAAGTCAACAATCTCGTTCATCCCGCAGTGAAAGAATACATACTGAGCTCCTTCGCTGAGGAGAAAGAAGCCGGAGTCCTCGACTTTTTTGTTGTGGAGGCAGCCCTTCTGATCGAGTGCGGATACGGTGAAAATGTTGACGCCATGTGGTACATTTACTGTGATGAGAATGAGCGCCGCAGACGCCTCAAAGCATCCCGCGGATACAGCGATGAGAAGATCGACAACATTCTCAAAAGCCAGCTTTCCGAGCAGACCTTCCGGGAAAACGCGGACGTCGTCATAGACAACAGCGGAGCCCTTGAATATGCCTGCGCCCAGGTCGATGAAGCGCTCCGTTCCTACGGCGTCACCAAAAAATAGATTACAGAGAAATCGATCAAAAAATAGAAAAAATAGAAAAATAAGAATCAGAAAGAGAAAATAGTATCCATGCGATTTGAAAGTATTGCCAGCGGCAGCAGCGGCAATTGTATTTACGTGGGCTCCGCCAACACCCACATCTTGATGGATGTGGGCATCAGCAGAAAGAGGACTGTAGACGCCCTGAAGGAAATCGGCCTCGATATGACCGATATCGACGGCATTTTCCTGACCCACGAACACACAGACCATATCACCGGACTTCCCGTGATCGCAAAGCATTCCCAGATGCCCATTTACGCCACACGCGGCACGATCGAGGCAATCAGAAAAATGCCAAAGTTTCAGGACATCGATCCCGGCAGATTCATCTGCGTCCGTTCCGACGAGCCGGTCTCCATCGGAGATCTGAAGATCGATCCCATGCACATTTCCCACGATGCCGCCGACCCTGTAGGATACCGCATCTACGAGGGGCAGAAAAAGGCCTGTATCTGCACAGACCTCGGCTGCTATACCGACTACACCGAGGAGTGCCTCAAGGATTCCGATATCCTGCTCCTTGAATCCAACCATGACATCAACATGCTTCAGGTCGGAAACTATCCATACCGCCTCAAGCAGCGTATTTTAGGAGAGCGCGGCCACCTGTCCAATGCCAGCAGCGGCCAGCTCCTGAGCAAAGTCCTCAACAATCATCTGAAGGGCATTTTCCTGGGCCACCTCAGCCAGGAAAACAACCTCCCTGAGCTCGCCTTTGAGACCGTCCGCGTGGAGATCATGTTCTCGGATACCGGCTACCGCCCTGAGGACCTCCCCATCTGCGTCGCAAAGCGCAGCGCCCCCTCCGCCCTGGTCGAATTTTGACAATAACACCGGATCAGAGGACCCGGACAGGATCTTTGACATGGGTATTGATAGATATATCAGATAACAGAACATCGAAACATGGAATAGATCAGAAGACAGATATTCCGGCAGACCGCAAACCAACACAGCACTAAAACCACACCGCGAAAAATCACACCACAAAAGACCACAGCACGAAAAACCATACTAAGAAAAAGGATTTAAAAAAATGAAAAGAGCTATCATCACTGTTGTAGGAAAAGACACCATCGGCATCATCGCAGGCGTCTGCACATATCTTGCGGAGAACAAGATCAATATCCTTGACATCTCCCAGACCATCGTAGAAGGCTATTTCAACATGATGATGATCATCGATGTAACCGAACCCGAGAAACCTTTTGGTGTCATTGCGGACGAACTGGCGAAAATCGGAGAAGAGAAGATCGGCGTGCAGATCCGCTGCCAGAAAGAAGAGATCTTCGATCTGATGCACAGAATCTGATGCACAGAATCTGAAGCACAGAATCTGAAGCACAGAATCTGAAGCACAGAATCAAATGCACAGAATCTGAAGCACTGAATCTGCTGCACAGAATCTGACACAGAAAGAACCAACTTCCGGAGGAGCAATATGATCAATTTTTCAGAAGTAGCCGAAACCAATGCAATGATCGACCGGGAGAATCTCGATGTCCGCACGATCACGATGGGCATCAGCCTGCTCGACTGCGCGGACTCCGACCTGGGCCGCCTGCGCACGAAAATCTATGATAAGATCACGACCAGCGCCTGCAACCTGGTCCGCACAGGTGAGGAGATCACCAGAGAGTACGGCATTCCGATTGTAAATAAGCGTATTTCGATCACACCCATAGCCATTGCCGCTGCCAGCGCCTGCCGCTGCAGTGATGATTTTGTATCTGTCGCCAAGACCCTGGACCGCGCCGCCAAAGAGGTAGGCGTAAACTTCCTGGGCGGCTATTCCGCCCTGGTCTCCAAGGGAATGACCCCTGCCGACCGCATGCTGATCGAGTCCATCCCCGATGCCCTGGCTCAGACTGATGTCGTCTGCTCCAGTGTCAACGTCGGCTCCACAAAGACCGGGATCGACATGGACGCCGTCCGCCTGATGGGCAGTGTCATCAAGAGGACAGCGGAGCGCACTGCTGACCGCGATTCTTTCGGCTGCGCAAAACTCGTTGTCTTCTGCAACGCACCCGACGACAACCCCTTCATGGCAGGTGCCTTCCACGGAGTCACCGAAGCGGACCGCATCCTCAATATCGGTGTCAGCGGCCCGGGCGTTGTCAAACGTGCTTTGGAAAAAGTCCACGGAGAGGACTTCGAAGTCCTCTGCGAGACAGTCAAAAAGACCGCTTTCAAGGTCACCCGTGTCGGACAGCTGGTCGCCCGCGAGGCCTCCCGCAGGCTGGGCGTACCCTTCGGCATCATCGACCTGTCCCTGGCGCCCACACCGGCTGTCGGTGACAGCGTGGCAGATATCCTCTGCGAGATGGGCCTTGAATGCGCAGGCGCGCCCGGCACCACCGCAGCCCTGGCCCTCCTCAACGACCAGGTCAAAAAGGGCGGCGTCATGGCCTCCTCCTATGTCGGCGGCCTTTCCGGCGCCTTCATCCCTGTCAGCGAAGACAGAGGCATGATCCACGCCGCGCAGGTCGGCGCCCTGACCCTTGAAAAACTGGAAGCCATGACATGTGTCTGCTCTGTCGGTCTCGACATGATCGCCATTCCCGGCGACACCAAGGAGACCACCATTTCCGGCATTATCGCCGATGAAATGGCGATCGGCATGATCAACCAGAAGACTACCGCGGTCCGCCTGATCCCCGTCATCGGCAAAGGCGTGGGCGAAATGGTCGACTTCGGCGGACTGCTCGGCTATGCCCCGATCATTCCCGTCAACAAATTCGGCTGTGACGAGTTTGTCAACCGCCGCGGCAGAATCCCGGCTCCTGTTCACAGTTTCAAAAACTGAAAACTGCACAAAATAACATTTAACGCTATCGTCAATTTTGTTATTTTTTCTCAAACCGGTTCAATGTTGAGCCGGTTTGTTGTATAATGGCAGTCAAGGGAAGAACCGGGGGTATTCGGTTCTGTGAGCAGAAAGAAAGAGGAGCTTGTCAACCGGCAGCTGCAGACGGAAAATGGATGTAACATCAATGGATTCTCATTGCAACATCAGTGGGACATCAGTGGATTCTCATTGCAACATCAATGGGACATCAGTGGATCCTCATTGCAACATCAATGGGACATCAGTGGATCCTTATTGCAACATCAATGAGACATCAGTGGATCCTTATTGCAACATCAATGAGACATCAGTGGAACATCATACCATGCAGCTCCTACATCAACACGCAGAAAGGCGGAAAAATAATGGGTATTGAAAAAAAGTATGATGTCACTGCATTGGGCGAACTGCTGATCGATTTTGTCCAGTACGGCATAAGCGATCAGGGCAACAATGTTTTCGAGGCAAATCCCGGCGGAGCTCCCTGCAATGTTCTGGCCATGCTCACAAAGGCAGGCGCAAAGACAGCTTTCATCGGCAAGGTCGGCAATGACATGTTCGGACGTATGCTCAAAGAGCGCGCAGGCGGAGAAGGCATCGATCTGACAGGCCTTATGATGGATGATGAAGTCCATACCACTCTGGCTTTTGTAGAGAAACTTCCCAACGGCGACAGAGATTTCTCCTTCTATCGTAAGCCCGGCGCGGACATCATGCTGACAAAGGATGAAGTGGAAGCGCACGCAGACCTGATCGAAGGCGCCAAGATTTTCCATCTCGGCACACTTTCCATGACAGATGAGGAAGTTGAGAAGGCTACCAAGGCAGCCATGAAGATCGCCAAGAAGGCCGGCTGCATCATTTCCTTCGACCCCAACCTCCGTCCTCCTCTCTGGAGCAGCGAGGAGAAGGCAAAAGAGAAGATCGCATGGGGCCTTGAGCAGTGCGACGTTCTCAAGATTTCCGATAACGAGATCACATTCATGACCGGCGAGGAAGACCTCGACAAGGGCATCAAGATGATCATCGACAAATACAATATTCCGCTGGTATTTGCGACCTACGGCCCCGACGGATCCAAGGCTTATTTCAAGGGCATCGAGGCATTTGAGCCCGGTTTCATCAATCCCAACACCATCGAGACCACCGGCGCGGGCGACACCTTCTGTGCAAGCGCCCTGTACCACGTCCTCAAATACGGCCTCGACGGCTTTGATGAGGCCAAGCTCCACGAGCTCCTCACCTTCGCAAACGCAGCAGCCTCCCTCGTCACCACCAAGAAGGGCGCCCTCTGCGTCATGCCCACCGTCGACGAAGTCAAAGCCTATATCAAAGAATCCGGCAGATAATCCCTGTTATGGGACGTGCCTTCACAGCATGCATCCTATGGAAATGAAAGGACGTGCCTTCACAGCATGCATCCTATGGAAATGAAAGGACGTGCCTTCACAGCATGCATCCTATGGAAATGAAAGGACGTGCCTTCACAGCATACATCCTTTGGAGTTCAGGATTTGTTCGCATTGAAATACTAAGGCTCACTGATGCAAAAATCAGGCCGGGCCAAACTCGTATGTCGCATTGAAGATGCGACATACTCAAACAAAATGGCCCTAAAACGCCCGTCTGTGTGAGACGGGCGTTTTGCTTGCTATTTGCATTAGATTCGCCAAGTATTTCATTAATGCTCACAAATATTCACTCCGCCAGGATGTATGCCGTTCAGGCACTGATTCCTGCTCCTTTAAGCAATATTCCGGATTCAGGAGTCTGAGATCACCCATGCAGAGGAAAGAGCAAAGCGATATATCATCTCCGGGAGCCCAAGGTCACGCATGCTGTGAAAAAATAAAGCGATATATTGGATTTGTAGGCAGGAGATCACCTATGCAGGGAAAATAGCAAAGCGATATATCGTATCCGAGAGCCCAAGGTCACGCATGCTGTGAAAAAATAAAGCGATATATTGAAATTGCAGGCCGGAGATCACCTATGTGGGGTAAAGAGCAAAGCGATATATCATCTCCGGGAGTCTAAGGTCACCTATAACGCGAAAAAATAAAGCGACATTTTGAATCCGGAAGCCTAAGGTCACCATTTGACACTCTAGCTCTTATTTATAAAAAAATGATCCGGCCGAAGCCGAATCAATCTCGTTTTGCATGTGTATTACTATTCACTTAAAGCGACATCCCTTCTTTTTTCACGTCTTTATTATCCATCCCACAGCCCGGCAGGAAATCAGCGCCTGACAGGTATACCTCCTGTGGAGTGAATTTTTTTGAGCAGCAAGTTGTACTTGGCGATGCTTATAGAGAAGAACGAATAAAATGCCCAGCCATCGAGGCTGGGCATTTTTACAGCATCGTATATCGATGATGTTGGCCACTCTGTTTGAGTATGACGCGTCTTCAACGCGTCATACGAGTTTGGCCCGATTCGTTCTGAACATAAGCGAGCCTTAGTACAACTCTGTGAAAAAAGCCTGAACTCCACAGGAGGTATACCAGAGGGCGCGACCTAAGGGCGCGACCAATCCTGAACTCCAAAGGACATATGCTGCGAAGGCACGTCCTAAAGGCACGTCCTAAAGGTACGTCCCAGAAGGCGCGTCCTAAAGGTACGTCCCAGAAGGCGCGTCCTAAGGGCGCGAATATTACTCAATCCTCATCAGCAGCTGGCCGCCCTTGACGGTATCGCCTTCGTTGACCAGGATCTCCTTGACCGTGCCGGCCATGCGGGCACTGGTCGCGGTCTCCATCTTCATGGCCTCGATGGTGATGACTGTCTGGCCTTCTTCGACCGTATCGCCGACCTTGACATTGATTCCGGCGACAGCACCGGGGATGGAAGCGCCGACTTCACCCTTGTTCTCGGGATCCGCCATAGCGACCTTGGTGATGTACTTCTGGGCTTCGGGATCTGCGACCTTGACCTCGCGGCGGATGCCGTTGAGCTCGAAGGAAACAGTTCTCATGCCGTCCTTGTCCACTTCGCCGGGGCCAAGGTACTTGATGACCAGGGTCTGGCCGTCCGCGATGTTGACGCGGTTTGTCTCACCGACGGAGAGACCGTGGAAGAAGACATGGCTGCCCAGGCGCATGATGTAACCGTAGTTATCTCTGTTTTTGCAGAACTCCTTGTAGACCTTGGGATAGAGGCCGTAGGAGAGCAGTGAACGCCAGGTGTGCTTGGGATGGAACTCCTTGACCTCCTTGGCAAGTTCGTCGAAATCAATGGGATCAAGCAGCTCGCCGGGACGGCAGGTGATGGCTTCTTTGCCCTTGAGGACGACTTCCTGAAGATCCTTGGGGAAGCCCCACTGAGGCTGGCCCATCATACCGGAGAAGTAAGTGATCGAGGAATCCGGGAAGGCAAGATCCTTGCCCTTCTCCACGATATTCTCGGGAGTCAGATCGTTCTGGGTCATGAAGATCGCCAGGTCGCCGACCATCTTGGAGGAAGGAGTGACCTTGGTGATGCCGCCCAGCATCTGGTCGACCTTGCGGTAGTTCTCCTTGACCTCGGTGAAGCGGTTGCCAAGACCCATGCTCTCGACCTGAGGCTTGAGGTTGGTGTACTGGCCGCCGGGGATCTCATAGCGGTAGATATCGGTGGCGGGGCTTGTGATGCCGCCTTCGAAGTCGCCATAGCGCAGACGGACATCTGCCCAGTAATCCGTCAGATACTGCAGCTGATCCAGGTCGAGGCCCGTGTCTCTGGGCTGGCCCTGAAGAGCAGCTACCAGTGCGTTCATGGACGGGTTGGAAGTAAGGGACGACATGGAGGAGATCGCGCAGTCGACGACGTCGACGCCGGCCTCTGCTGCCATCAGATAGGTCGCGATCTGGTTGCCCGATGTATCGTGCGTGTGCAGATGGATCGGGATACCGACTTCCTGCTTGAGGGTGGAGACCAGCTTCTTGGCCGCATAAGGCTTGAGCAGGCCTGCCATATCCTTGATGGCCAGCATGTGGGCACCGCGGTGCTCCAGTTCTTTGGCCATATCCACGTAGTATTTCAGCGTGTATTTATCATTGTTGGGATCCAGGATGTTGCCGGTGTAGCAGACAGCTGCCTCCAGGATCTTGTTCTGGTTCAGGACCTCATCCATGGCGATCTTCATGCCGTCGATCCAGTTGAGGGAATCGAATACACGGAAGACGTCGATGCCGCTGGTAGCTGCCGCCTTGATGAACTCACGGATCAGATTGTCGGGATAGTTGGTGTAACCGACACCGTTGGAACCGCGGAGCAGCATCTGCAGCAGAATGTTGGGAGCCTTCTCACGGATGATATCCAGACGCTCCCAGGGAGATTCATGCAGGAAACGATAGGCGACATCGAAGGTCGCACCGCCCCAGCACTCCAGGGAGAAAGCGTCGGCCAGGATCTCGGAGGTGCCGTCCATGCCCTTTACGATATCGCGGGTACGGACACGGGTGCCCAGCAGGGACTGGTGGGCGTCGCGGCAGGTGGTGTCGGTGATGAGCAGCTTTTTCTGCTTCTTGACCCACTTTGCGACCTCTTCGGGTCCCTTGGCATCCAGCATCTGCTTGAGGCCCATCTTGCGGTTTCCGGTCACAGGAGGGAAGCGGGGGACCTCATAGAGCTTGTTCACGTTGTTCTCGGCAATGGAGCGCTCCGCGATGTAGGTGAGCATCTTGGTGGCGCGGTCCTCGCCGCCTTCGATCTCAAAGAGGGAAGGAGTCTCGTCGATGAACTTGGTGTAGCACTTGCCTGCCTGGAAGGTCTCGTTCTGCAGGACGTTGGTGATGAAAGCGATATTGGTCTTGACGCCGCGGACGTGAACTTCACGGACAGCGCGGAGAGCCTTGTTGCAGACACCCTTGAAGGTGCGGTCCCAGGATGTGACCTTGACCAGCAGGGAATCATAGTAAGGAGAAATGATCGCGCCGGTACCTGCAGTCGCTTCGTCCATACGGATACCGAAACCGCCGGAGACACGGTAGCCGGTGATACGGCCTGTGTCGGGCGCAAAATTGTTGGTGGGATCCTCGGTGGTCACACGGCACTGGATCGCGAAACCATCGAGTCTGAGATCTTCCTGTTTTGCGATGCCGATGCGGGGATCGGAGAGAGGCTCGCCTTCGGCAACCAGGATCTGTGCGCGCACCAGGTCGACGCCGGTGACCATCTCAGTGACGGTGTGCTCGACCTGGATGCGGGGATTCATTTCGATAAAGTAGTAGTTCTCATCCTTGTCGACCAGGAATTCCAGAGTTCCTGCATTGGTGTAGCCGACATGCTTTGTGATCGCGACCGCGTCGCGGTAAAGTTTTTCCTTGACTTCCTGGGAAACAGAGAAAGCGGGAGTGAATTCGACCACTTTCTGGTAGCGGCGCTGAAGGGAGCAGTCACGCTCGAACAGGTGAGCCACATTTCCATGCTCATCGGCCAGGACCTGGACTTCGATGTGCTTGGGGTTGACCAGGAATTTCTCCATGAAAATGTCGCCGTTGCCGAAGGATTTGAGTGCCTCCGCCTTGACCAGGTCAAAGTTGATGCCGACTTCTTCGACAGTGTCGCACCGTCTCATGCCGCGTCCGCCGCCTCCGGCAGCCGCTTTGAGGATGACAGGGAAGCCGAACTCCATTGCCAGCTTCTGGGCTTCCTCACGGCCTTTCAGAGGCTCCTTGGTACCCGGTGTGGTGGGCACATTGCAGTCCAGAGCCATCTGCTTGGCACTGAGTTTGTCTCCCATCATATCCAGGATCTCGGACTTGGGTCCGATGAATTTGATGCCGGCCTGCTCACAGGCGCGGGCAAATTCACCGTTTTCGGACAAAAACCCATATCCGGGGTGAATCGCATCGCACTCGTGCATGGTCGCCAGCTCGATGATCCTGGGGATATCCAGATATGCGCCGAGAGGGCTCTCGTTCTCACCGATCAGGTAAGACTCATCCGCCGCCGTACGGAAAGCCGCGTAGGTATCCTCATTGGAATAGATCGCGACCGTCTGCAGTCCCAGATCGTGGCACGCGCGGAAGATACGCATTGCGATCTCCCCGCGGTTCGCGACCAGAACCTTTTTGAATTTAGCCATTTGTTCCTCCTTCTAACTAAGCTATTACATCCTGCATCGCAGTTCTTCCGAATCTGGATGGAAGAGGAGAATCTGGATGCGTGCAGCAGGCAGACAGAATAACTGCAGGATGCGCTGCGGACAGAATAATCAGACCTGCCATCTTTTATGTCTTTTGCATAATGATGACCAATCAATCTGTATACAGCTTTTACTGCAGAAAAACGACTGCCGGTCAATGAACCCTTCTCTGTACCAAAAAGAAGAACCGTTCTCAACTTTTACGCGGCTTATACAAGTATTTCGTAAAAAGCGGCAGATCTAATTGACGAGTCTTTTTGGTATCACAAAAAACATTGCCCCCTGTAAGCTTTTTATAAAAACAGACATTATCCACCTCATTGACAGAACTGCACAAATGTACAGCAGCAAAATATAAATTCTGATCTGCTAAAAAATGGACTCGTGTCTGTCACAGAAAAGCGCTCACTAACATATCTATTATATGCATTTTTGTTGACATATTATAGCGTGTAATTATAAATAGAATCTAAAATATTGAAAAATGACAACAAACTAGACAATTTGCACACTTCCCGACCAGGGAGGAGACACAGAACCGTCCCTTGTCTCCTCCCCCTTTTCTTTTTTACAGGAATGCCTGCCCTGACGGGCGGACCTTTTATCAGCCGATGGATCTGAACCAAAAAGAATATGGTATATGTAAAAAACAATCCTGACTCAAAAATCAGTTGCCAAAAAGATATAGAAATCTAACATTTTGACATGTCTATTTGTCTAATCTGCACGGTAAAACGGCTGTAAAATGTGCTGTTTTTACGTAAGATGCCTAAATCCCAATCCTCCATTTTGTCAAAATCACGAAAAAATATCAGATATACGGACGGTAATTGTGCAGAAATCTTGATTCCCAACAAAATGACATATTTACACGACATGGTGATATTCATTCTTTTTGTATTTCCAATTAGGATATTTTTAGTTGTGTAGGCATCCGGATCTGGTCAGCGACAGTCATTGCAATCAGACATTTTGACTGATTTGATGCGGTTCCGGATACAAAAAAGGAGGATAATATATGAAAATGAAGAAAGCAGCGGCTCTTTTACTGTCCGCAGTCATGACGCTTTCACTCGCAGCCTGCGGCGGCGGTTCCTCATCCGCATCCACATCCAGCGGCTCTGAAGGCTCTGGCTCCGGCTCCGGTTCAGGTTCATCCGGCGGCTCCCTGACCATCAACATCTGGGATTCCAACCAGCAGGCAGGCCTGCAGCAGATCGTGGATGAGTGGTCTGCTGAGTCCGGAATCTCCGCCAAGATCGAAGTTGTCGACTGGGACAACTACTGGACACTGCTCGAGGCAGGCGCTTCCGGCGGCCAGATGCCTGACGTGTTCTGGATGCATTCCAACACTGCACAGATGTATATGGAAAACGACATCCTGCTTGATCTCGATCCCTACATTGAAAAGGACGAGACCATGGATCTGAGCAAGTACTATCAGGGCATCGTCGATCTCTACACCAGATCAGACGGCAAGCACTTTGCGATTCCCAAGGATCATGACACCATCGCTCTTCTCTACAACAAGGCCATCTTTGACCAGTACGGCGTAGAGACTCCCACCGATGAGTGGACATGGGAAGACATGTATGAAGCTGCCAAGAA
>Ga0310695_10013260_pt1 | contig 11365 bp, 4 predicted proteins | sample RumenRJG_04DNA_FD_203882 | JGI IMG/M metagenome (GOLD analysis project Ga0310695, IMG submission 203882) | Bovine rumen microbial communities from Lethbridge, Alberta, Canada - RJG_04 (v2) (version 2) | ecosystem: Host-associated > Mammals > Digestive system > Stomach > Rumen | place: Canada... | reverse complement strand
TTCAAAGAAAAATTAATATTATTTATCAAAGAAGTCATAAACATATTACAAAAATTATGGAAGAATTAAATGAGTTATTAGAAAAAATGGATGAAAATTTTGCTAAGGAATAAATTTTTTTTTAAAATTCTTTTTAATATTTATGAAGAGAAAAAATAAAATTTTTATTTTCTTAAATTAAAATTTTAATTTTTTTTTTTTAATTTTTTAATCTTTATTTAATATTAATTGATTAATTAAATTAACAATATTTTTTGTATTTTGTTTTAAAATTTTAATTTATTTTTTCATAAAATTACAATTTTAACAAAAAAAAAAAAAACAAATTAAAAAATTATTCATATAATAAAAAAATGAATGAAATACCACAACCAACAACTTATCAAGATATATTAGAACAACTTTTAGAATTTAGAAAATATTCAATTAAATTAGAAAGAGAATTAGAAAAAAAAGAAAATGAAAAACAAAATTATATAAAATTATATAATGATTTAAAAGAACTTCATCAAAAAATTCAAAATCAAAATGAAGATTTAAGACAACAAATACAAACTTTATTTGAAGAAAAATTAAATATGGAAAATCAATATAAAAATGAGAATAAGAAATTAAAAGAATATTTTGATATTCAAAAAGATAATTATGAAAAACAATTAAAAAATTTAAATTCTTTAGATGAAGTAGCATTAAAAAATAGAATTACTGCAGAAATAGAAATTAAATATACAAATATTATAAATGAAAAAAATTTTGAAATTCAAGAATTAAATGATAAAATAAATGAATTAATGAGTGAAAATTTAAAAAAAACATCTGAATTTGAATTATATAAAAATCAAAGTAAAAATGATTTTGATAAATTAAATGAAAAATATAATTCAGATATGAAAGATTTATTAAATAAATTTGCAGATAATAAAGACAATATTAATAATTTAAGTTTATATAAAAGAAATGATGATTTTTCCCCATTACAATTTCAAGAATTGAAAATTCAATTAAATAGAAGTAAAGAAAAAGAAAAGAATTTAAATGAATTATTAGAAAAAATTAAATTACAAAATAATAATATTATAATATCAACAAGAACAAAAGAACAAAGTTTATTAAAAGAAATTGAATCAGAAAAATTTAAAAATCAATTAAGTTCAAGTCAAATAAATGATTTAAGTGCAAAAATAATTTTATTACAAAATGAATTAAATGATTTAAAAGTTGTTGCACAAAATGCAAAAAATATGTTAATTAATGTACAAAGTGAAAATGAAAATTTAAATTTAATTAATAATGATTTAAATATTAAAATTGAAGAAGCAAATAAAGAATTAGATAATTTAAAAAATTTAATTAATTTAAGAGAAGTAGAAATGAATCAAGCTTTAATTAATTATAGAAATAAAAATCAACAAAAATTTATAAATGAAAGAGAAAATGTTGAATTATATCAAAAAGAAATTGAAGATTTAAATTTAGCTTTAAAAAAAATTAATGCTGATTTTAAAGAATATATTGATAAAACAAATTCAGATAAAAATAACAAAGATATTGAAAATAATAAATTAATTGAAGAAAAAAAAATATTAATAAAAAAATTAAATGAATTACAACTCGAAATTGAATTTTTAAGAGGTGATTATGAAAATAAATTAAGAACTTTATCTCATTTTGAAAATGAATATAATACAATAGGAGAAAAATTTAGAAATTTATCAAGAAAAGTTATAATTAATGAAAATACTGAATTAGAATATAAAAAACAATTACAAAATAAAGAAAAAGAAATACATGTTTTAAATGAAATTATTTCAAAATTAAAAAATTCTAATAATATAGAAAAATATAATGAAGTTTTAAGAAAGAAAAAATATTATAAAAATAAATGTAAAGAATGTAATAGAAATATATCTACTATTTTAAATAAATTAAATCCAAATGATAGAAAAGAAATTGAAAGTTCATTAATACCAATTACTATAAGAAATACTAATGTTAATAAAAATTATCTTTCTGAATCACAAAGTAATGAGGAAGAAAAAGAAAATAATAAGTTAAATATTTAATTTTTTTAAATTTTTAAATATTTCATTTTTAATTTTAATCTTTAAAAATTATATATTTTTTAAATATATATATATATATAAATATTTTAAAAGATAAAAAAGAATAAAAATAAAAAAATATTTTAATTAAAAAGAAAAAATTAAAAAATTTAATTTTACAAAATTACTTTTAAATAAAAAATATTTTTATTTTAAAATGTATTTTCACTATTACTAGTAGTATTAATTTCATTATCATTAATTTCAATATTACTATTATCATTTATAATTTCATTATCTTGTTTTTGATTTAAATTTTTATCAACCATAAATATTTGACTAATAAAATATAATATATCTCCTAAAATTTCATTTTCACTTTTCCCAATAGTAATATTATTCCAAACTTTAACAATTTTCCCTTCAACATTATCACTAATAATTCTATAAGAAAATTCATTAACTTTATTTTTAATATTATAATTATTACCAAATAAACTTTCATTTGCTTCTTTACAAACTTTATCTAAAATTTCATTTAACATTTTAACTTTTATTTCAATTTCTACAATTAATCCAGTTCCTAAAAATTTAGGAGAAGAAGTAATATTTCCATAATTTTCATCATTTAAATATTTTATTTGTTTACTAAATTCATTAACAGTTTTTAAAATATTAAATAAATTTTCATTTAATTTTTCTCCTGGATTATTATATGAACTTAAGTAAAATTTTATATGATCAATATCATTTATTAAAGCGAAAATATTATCTGAATCAAATTGTATTACTCCTCTATTTTTTATATATAAATTATCATCATATAATTTTAAATTATTTTCTGAAATTATTTTTTTTGCTTGAGCTACTTGATTTTCATTATCTAATGAAAAATAATTTCCAAAATGATTTCTTAAGTTTAATGTATTTAATACATTTATTATTATTTTTTCTATTTTATCATTTGAATTTAATTCACAATTTGAAAAAGGAAAATGTTCTAAATTTCTTATTAAACATATTTTAATTGATTCAATCTTTTTTTTTTCAATATCTGTTAATTGGAAATTACTATTAATATTCATATTTGATATTGTTTCATTTATAATATAATTTTGACTTAGGAATAAATATTCATTTACAAAATTATTAAAAGTTTTTATATCACTTGGACAGTCAAAAAAAATTCCATAATCATTTTTTGGATTTTGAATATAATAATTAAAATAATCATTAAATATTTTTCCTGATGAAGAAATATTATGTTCTTCTTTTTCAAAAGTTTTATCATATGTAATTAAAATATTTTTTTCAGTTGGATTAAAGTCTCTATTAAAAATAATTTTATTATAATTTATATTTTTATCTCTATCAAAATTAATTATTCCACTTATTTTTGAATAAAAACTTTCAATAAAATCTTTCTGATAATTTTGACTTAATTTAAAATAAGAATTAACATAAATTTTAACATTATTATCATCAACTGAGTCAATTTGATATGAATCAAAATTTAAATTTTTGACAATATCATCAATTGACTTTTTTGATTTTTCAATATTAAGTTTTTCACATATTATTATTGATGATAATTCCATTCCAATTCCTAATTTTTTCACATCACAAGTTATAAATCCATATTTTTCATCATATTCATATTCAATAAATTTATTTATTAATATTGAAATATTATTTATTTCATTTATTTTATTTGAAAATCCATTTTTTAAATTTTCTTCATTTAAAACTCCAATTATTTCTAAATGTTCACTGAAATTTATTAAAATTATTAAACTTAAATCATCATTATAAAATATTGTTCTATTTTGAGGAAAATTATTTTGTAATTGACTTTTATTTTCTTTTTCATTATCATAATTTATATATTCTAAAATTTCATTCCATTTATTTTCATTTTCTTCTGAAAAAATTATATTATTTAAATGAGGTAAATTTTTAGTATCAATTAATTTATTTATAGCTCTTGTAAAATCTTTTTCAATTTCCATTCTCTTATCATTTTGACATATATTTTCAAATGGATAATTTTTAACATTTCTACTTACTTTAATTATAAATTTTTTAAAATAATTTATATTCTTTTCAAAAAAAGGAAAAGAATTTCCATTAATTTCTTCTTTTAAATCTTCTTTAAATTTATATTCAGTATCAATATTATGATATTCATCAATAATAGGAATTAATAAATCTTTAAAAACAATTAATGAATCATAATCATTAATTTGAACTCCAATTTTATCATTATTTAAATTTTCAGAAATCTTAATTGTACTATTTATATTTCCACCATTTTTACTTTTTAAATATTTTATATCTTTAAATAATTCTTTTGATAAATATTTTTTTAATAAACAATCTTTTGATAAAAAAGGATATTTTGATATTGGTTGTCCTAATGGATATGGTTCAGGAATTATTAAACCATTTGCTTTTCTTTCTCCTTCTGTCATTAATCCAGCTAAATATTTTATCATATATACTAAAGGATTTTTTACTCTTTCATGAACTAAAGAATTTATCATTTCACTTATTATTCTTTCTAAATCATTTTCTTCTATGTATTTTTTTGCTATTAATCTTTGGTTTGATATATCTGAATTTTCCATATTTTTTTTTATTTTAAAATATTAAAATTAATTATTTTTTTTATAAATTGTAAAATAATATATTATTTTTTTTTGTAATATTTGAATTATAATATTAATATATTTTAATTATAAATTATTTATATCTTTTATATTATTAAATTATATGTTTTTAAAAATTTTGTATGTATAACTTTCTTTTTTTTAATCATTGATTTCATTATCAAAATCATTATTATAATTGAAATTAAACTAAATAAAAATATAAACATAAATAAAGTGTTATAATTATTTTCATTTTTTGTTTTTATTCCACAGTTTAGACAATTATATAATAATAATTTCATTTTTTCATAATCAAAAATTATAATTTCACTTTTAAGAAAATCTAAATTTAATAAAATAAAATCATCAAAATCAGAAGAAACTTCAATTTCAAAATTAGAATTTTCATTTTTAAAATTAATAATATTACTTTCATTAAAGAAAAATCCACTTTCATAAATTAAATTTGAAAAAGAAACAATTTCATGATTTGGAATTGGAGAATTTTTCTTAAATAAAGATAAAGAATTATTTAAATCATTTTCATTTAAAAATTGTTTATAAAATTTCTCAAAAATATTTTTTGAAATAATTAATTGATTAGTTATTGATTTATCAAAATTTAATTCAAAAGCAATTTTAAATTTATTTTCTTTATAAAGTTCTATATTTTCTTTTGAAAAAAAATAAATTCCTTTAATTAAAGAGAATGTATTTGGATAATTTTTTTTTGAATCAGTTAAATTAATTTCTGTTTGATTATTAATAATGAAATTTTCATTTATTAAATTTTTACCAATAATTAAATTTCTTTTTTTATTAATTGAAATTATTTCATTATTAATAAGATTTTCTCTTTTTAAAAAAGAAATAAAAGAAAAAGAATTTAATAAAGAATTTTTATCTGAAAATCCTAATCCAATAATTCCATCAAAATTATATTTTTCATATGAAGAAAAATTTGTTAAAAGAAAATATAAATCAAAAAAATTATTTTCAAATTCAAATTTATCTTTTGAAAATAAACCAGAAAAAATTCCTAGAGAAGAACTAAAATTATAATAAATATGAGACTTATTTAAACTTGTAGATAATTGAGAATTAAATTTATGAGAAAATATTATATTTAAATTCATTTGAAAGTCTATATAAAATTTTAATTTTTGTTTTGGTGTTCCTACATTTATGTATATAAAAGAATTATCAATAATATTTAATTCAAATGAATTTTCTGATGAAACAATTATTTGACATAATAAAATATAAAAGAAAATTTTTAATTTCATTTTTATTATTTTAAAAATAAATTAATAATTAAAATTATTATTTATTTCCTGTAATTATATTTTCTAATATTTTATTATTTATTTTTCAATATGATAAAATAAATAATATTAAACTATTAAATGGGAAAAAATGAAATTATTTAAATGATTTTGAAAGAAATATAAGAAAGAAAAAAATTTAATAAAAAATAAAATTACAAATATTAGGAATAGATAAGTGTTCAAAAGTATAAGATTAAAAAAATTATGATTATTTCTGAATTAAATATTATTAATATTCTAATAAAAATATATTAAACAAAATTTAGATGACAAATATTTAAAATATTTACTTTAAAAAATTTATATTTAAGTTGATTTATAATAATTTAAAAACAAAAAAAAACAATCTTTTATTTATAATAAATAAATATATTAAAATATATTACACAAATTGCAATTTTCTTCATTTTCACTATTTAATTCCAAAGATTCATTTTTATAAATAAATTTTTCATAATATGGTATTTTTAAAATATTATAAATCTTTTTTTTCTCTTTATACATTTCTTTAAGAAATTTCCTTTTAAGTTCATCATTATAAATATGAAAATATTCAGTTAACATTTCATCATTAAAACAATATTTACTAAACATTTGAATTAATAAATATTCAATATTTTCAAATCCATTATGTAATAAATTATCTTTTAAAACTGCTAAATTTTTACTTTGTAAAAATGAAAAAATATCATTATATTTTGTATATGAATTATTTTTACCTAAATTACAACATGGTTTAAAATCACAAATAGAAAGATTTAAATCATTTTTTTTAGTATTTAAATTATTGAAAATATAATCAACAATTTTATCATTTATTAATTTTGAATCAATTTCAATTTTTAATAAAAATCTAAATATATGACCAGGTTTTTTTATTCCTAAATCTTCAATATCTTTATATTCAATTTTTAATTCATTTTTTTTAACTCCTTCAATTAATTTTTCAATATCAATAATTTCATTTTCTAAAAATAAATTTAAATAATTTATTAAATCACAAGAAATTAAATAATCTCTTAATTTTCCTATTAAATTTTGTTCAACTAAAAAATCTTCATTTAAACTTTTATCATTTGTTACATTATTATTATTAATCCATTTTCCATTTTCAAAAGCATATTCATTTAAAAATGAATTTTGAATATTATTATTTTTATAATATGGAGTATTCAAAGTTGAAAAAGAAAGATTATTTGAACTAGTACTTGCATGAAATAAATTATTTTGAGAATTTATTTTATTATATAATGAGTTATTATTTGAATTAAAAGTTGTATTTACTTCTTTATTATTATTATTTTGATTGTTATTAATAATATTAATTTTATTTGGGTTAGTATTTGAATTATATTGCATTGAAGGAATTGAAGGTCTTGTTGTATTTAATGATAGGATATTTGAATTATTTAAATTAATTATTTTTGATTCAGGATTTATTTGATAATGTCTTTTATTTTTAAATGTTTTTGAAATAAAATGATTATTATTATCAATTAAAGTATTATTTTTATTTGAGTTAATATTATAAATTTTTTTATTTTGAAAAGTTTTTGATTTATTATTTGTTATTGTACTATGAAAAGAATTATCACTATTACTATTATTATTATTATTATTTTTAATAAAACTATTAATAGAATTATTACTATTATTATTATTATTTGAACTACTAAAAGAATTATTATTATTGTTATTATTCTTAACACTAAATTTTTTAATATAAATATTAGAATTATTATTTTCTTTTTTATTGATATCAATAAAATTAATATTTGGATTATAATTTTCTTTATTTTCAAAATTTATTTTTTTATTAACATTTTTTTTTTTAATTGAACTATTATTTTCAGATTTAATATCAAAATTACTTTCAATAGATAAATTACTATTTATACTTTTATCATTTTTTTTTTGATTTGTTTGATTATGATCACTTATTATATATGATTTAGTTTTAGAATATGATAAATCTGAAAAAGTATCTTTTTGATTATTTTGATTAGAATTTTGTAATTCAGAAAAAATATTTGAATTTGTAGTTATTACTTGATTTATTAAATCTAAAGGATTTATTTCACTATTTATTTCTTTTTTACTGTTATTTGTTTCTTTTTTAGAATTTGAAGTTAAAAAAGAATTTAAATTTTTTGTTTTATTATCTCTTGGAGTTGATAAATTAATATTTAAATTATCTTCAGTAATATTTATTTTTTTTATTGAATTAGAAAAATTAGCTTTTAGATTTTCTTTAATATCATTATTTTTTTTAATTGTATTAAATATATTTTCATTAGAATTTTTTTTAATTAATAAATTTTCCTCATTAAAATTATCAATAGATAAATTTTTATTATCATTTACTTTTTCTTTACTATAACTTTCATTATTAAAATCTTTATTTTCAAATATTTTTTCATTTAAAATTTTATCATCTAATATTTTATTATTACTTTTCGAATTAATAAAACTATTATTTTTTCCACTAGTATCATTATTATTAGAACTTTGAAAAATTTTAGTAGAACTAACATAATCATCTTCTTCTTCTTTAATAGTATCATTAAAATTTTTAGGAGTATTATTTTTAAAAATAATTTTATTTTCATTAAAATCCTTATCAGATAAATTATCATTTTTAAAAATCTTTTCAACCATTTTTTGATATTCAATTCCATTATCAATAGCATAATCAAAAGGACTTTTATCAAATTTATCTTTAATAAAAAAACAATCACCTTTAAATTTAAAAAACAATTTTAAAATATCTTCATTTGATTTATTAATAATTGAAATATGAAGAGGAGTTTGTGAAAATAAAAGATTTTGTAAATTAGGATTTGCTCCATGTCTTAATAAAGCAGAAATAAAATTAATTAATTTTTTCTGAGAAGCTAAATGTAAAGGTGACATTCCATTATTTTTTGATATATTACAATCTGAATTATATTGTAATAAAATAATTAAAGCATCATAATTTTCCATTTCTATTGATTGATAAAGGGGAGTTTCATTTAGTAAATTTGGAATATTTGGATTTGCTCCTAATTTTAATAATTCATTTAGACATTCTAAATTATTTGTTATTACTGAATTGTATATTGGCGTCCATCCGTTTTCATTTTGAGAATTTATTTCGTTGTGGTCTTTACAAAATAATGTTAAAGCTGATTTTTCAGGAAAAGGGTTTATGTTTGAATTTTCTGCTTGAGGTATGTTTATATTGGAATTTTCAGTATTTGAATTTGAGTTTTCTTTGTTAAAATTTGATGTTGACATTTTGGTTTTTGTGTTTTTTTTTTTTTTTTGTTAATTTGTTGAATTATTTTTTTTCTTAAAATTTAAATATATTTTTTTTATTTTATATATTATTTTTTAATATAAATAAAATTTTATATTTTCAATTATATTAAATCAAGAAAAAAATTAAATATATTCTTTTTTAAAATTAAAGATTAAAAAAATTTCTTTGAATCAAATAATTTAAAATTAAAGAAATATATATATATGATTAGAGCTTATTATTCTTTAATAATTAATTGGATAAAAATAGAATATAATAAAGAATTAAAGAATTCATTAATTTATTTTTGTTTAAAAATAAAAAATTAAATTAAAGATATTTATAATTTTCGCATTATTGATAAAATATTTTAATGAAATAAATGAATAAAAAATTAAAATAAATAACATAAATAAAAATTTTTAATTAAATTGAAAATGTAATTTATTTGTAACAATTATATTTATTTTTATATTTTTGAATAAATTTAAATAAAAAATATTAATTTTAAGAAGAATTAACTTAATAAATCTAAATAAAGTTTATAAAAATGTTAAATTTTAAATAAAAATATTTTTTATATATTAATTAAAATATAATTAATTATTTAAGAAATTGACTAAATTTTCCTATTTTTTTCTTTATAGAAAATATGAATATATTTAAAAACTTCAGAAATAAATTTATCATCATCATAAAAATAAACTTTAACAGGAGGATCTAATTTTGTACAAGTTTCTTTAATTTGATTGATAATACCAAAAACTAATTGTTTTAAATTATCATCTAAATCAGTAAAAGTTATAACTAACAATATTCCATCAAATGAATTATTAGCTTTTTCAATAAAAGAAATATAATTATTTTTTATTTCTTCATAATTATTATTATTATAAGGAAAACCTTTTAAATTATTATATATTCCTCCTTCATTAAATATTGTAACATTAGATGTATATTTATCAAAATTAATTAATAATAATGAATTTTGTAAATATATTTTTTCTTCAATGGATTTATATAAAAAATAGATTAAAGACAAATCAGTAAAATAAAAAATTTGATAATTTAAATTTGGTATTTTTTTATTAATTGAAGAAAAAATACCAATTTTTTTTATTGAATTAATTACTTCATAATTAATAGAATTATTTATAGTTTTTGTTGTTAAGGCATCTAAAATTTCTCCTGTTTTTTCATTATAAGAACTTAAATTATGATTAAGTGAAAAAATATTTAGAATAATTTTATCTTCATTTTTTAAATTAAGAGATTTAATATAATTTTGTATTGTTTTTTCAAAAAAAATATTAGATATAATATTATCCTTATTTTCATCTTTAAATTCTATATAATTTAATTTATCTTCATCTATATTTATAATTCTTAATATATTAAAATATATTAATATTGAAATTATTATTTCATTTTTTTCATTATTTTCATATTCTTTCATTTTATTAATATCTTTTTCTATTTCATTCATTAAGAAAGTTTGATTAATCCCTTCATAATAACAATAAATATTTGTATCAATTTGAATATCATTTTCAGGAATAACAATTTCATTTTCTAAACTTTTTAATATTATTATTCTATATAAAATTTCTTTTCCTTTTACCCAAGAATAATTATTATCAAATTCAATTTTATATAAAGAAGGTGTTTGACTGAATAAAATTATCTTTGTTGGTTTATCAATATTTTTTAAATTATATAAAATTTGAAAATCATAAAATGAAATTATTTCATCTTTTAAATCATTATTATTTATTGTTTTTTCAATTTTTTGATATTTGAATAAATTAAAATTAATATCTTTATCATTTTCATCATTGTCTTTAATTTCAAATTCGATATAAACAATTGAATTATTATATTTAGTATCTATATTAATATATTCTGATTCACCAGCAAAAATATTTATTTTATTCTTATGCCCAATTTCCAATGAAAAATTATTTAAATTTATTTCTTTAAAATAATCTTTATTATCAATATTAATTAGAATATTAGAAAGATAACTAGTTATATTAACAACTTCTTTATTATTAGTTTGGA
>Ga0310695_10013259_pt1 | contig 11368 bp, 12 predicted proteins | sample RumenRJG_04DNA_FD_203882 | JGI IMG/M metagenome (GOLD analysis project Ga0310695, IMG submission 203882) | Bovine rumen microbial communities from Lethbridge, Alberta, Canada - RJG_04 (v2) (version 2) | ecosystem: Host-associated > Mammals > Digestive system > Stomach > Rumen | place: Canada... | reverse complement strand
GCATGTTTGCTCCTTCGGAGCCAACTCGCTTCGGTTCGGCAATGAAAATACACAAGTGTATTTTCGCTGCGCTCACCTCGCTAACGTTCCACGTGGAACATTTTTGATAGAACATTCCGAACATAATTTAGTATTATGAATTGTGAATACAAGAAAAAAGGGCTTTCGCCCTTTCACTTTTTAAAAATATCCGTGGATAAGTTTTTGATTGATGTGGATTTTATGTGAATAGGATTCACACTTCTTAAGAAAATCAGAATAATTCTTTTATTTGCGGGAGGGAACCCAGCTCGGAGTTGCGAAGGCCGCACGGTTCCCTCCCTGCACCCTCCCATTCCTTGGCCGACGCAGCCAGGCTCGTCTAGACGATGAGCATATTTGTTGTTGATTATATCCCTCGCTAATAAAAAAATGTTTGGACACTTCGTGTCCGACATGCTCATACTTGGTTATAAAATATGCAAGCATATTTTGCGACACTCGTAATCGCATGTTTCATGTGAAACATAAAAAGTCTCCTTTAAGGAGACCTTTTAGAAATTATCGATTAACTTTTATGATGTACTTGCTGTTTGCGGGGCGGCCGAGGAGGTCAAAATGTTTGGCCTTTTCGGGGATAAATGCCGGCTTGTTTTTGCGGAGGATCGAGGTGGTGGAATTGTTTGTATAGATGAAGAAAGCACTTTGATTGTATTGGGTATTGAAAACTTTGAATCCATTTTCTGTATTGGTGATGATTAGCTGATATGTTCCATTTTCGGATTTATATCCAGAATTATAGATAGTCATATTGCATATGTTTTCATCATTGGGATCAGGGGCGAATTTTTCATTTCCAAAATTGTATGGTCTTCCTTCTGCAAACCATCTATCATTATATAATGTATCATTGCGTAATGGGTTGTAAGAAATGATTTCTAGACTATCCGGTTTACCAGAATCAAGACCATATATAAAAGTGATGGATGAATCCTTATCCGGGAAAATAACGTATTCTTTGCGATCACCATAAGGGAGGTTAAGTTGAGTTAATTTAATGGTAGAGTCTGTTTTTTCAATTGTTTGCTTGTGTTTGTAAGTTCTACAACCATAACTACCACATGAAGTTGTGCTGTCTAGCTTGTTGTCGGTATAGAAATACTTCACAGTAGAATAGCTCGTGTCTGTATCATCTATGAAAGATACACCATAGACACTATCAAGGTGAAAAATGTCTGAGATTTCTCCATTGAATAGATAATGGATATAATCGAGGCAGTTGGCTGCGAAGGCGTTCAATGCTAGAATGGAGAGAATGAGGATTTCTTTTTTCATGCGGGGAAATATAGTAAAGTTTTTATTTAGTTAGAAAAGGAGATGCCGCATCAAGTGCGGCAAGACAAATTGTTTGGACACTTCGTGTCCTACCTTAATCGGCTCGGAAATAGAAACAAGCAAGCTTGTTTCTGCTTCACTCGCCTCATAAGGTTTCACGTGAAACACATCTAAAGACCAAACATTTCACACTACACATTCCACATCTCACTTCCTATAATATATAGTGGTATACTTGTTGCCGCCGTAGCAGGGGCCGGGGGCTTTGAAGTACTTTTTGTGGTCGAACTTGATTGATTTCTGGATGAGGGTGTTTCCCTTCATTTCGTATTCGTAGGTGTCGATAATGAATCCTTTGTCGCTTTTTCGAATGCACTTGCCTTCGTTGCCCGGATCACGGTAAATAGTCCAGTGCCTGGGAATCCAGTTGTCGGCTTCGTGGATGGTATCGTTCTTGATGTAGAATATCTGGTGCTGTTCCTTGTTCAGATCGATATAGACGGAATCCTTTGCGCGGTAGACGGTGAAGTGCCATTTGTCCTTCGAGGATTTCCAGTCGTATTTCGTGACCTTGCCGACCTTGGTGGAGTCGATTTTCCAGTCGGGAATGTAGATGGATTTTTTTTCGACATGGCGGGCAAGGCAAGATTGGTACAGGTTCATACTGTCGAGGTGATTGCCTGTCCAGTGATATTTGATGGTATAGACCATCCCGTTTTGTTCCTGATAGAGACTATCCGGCAACGTTTCGCCGGGCATGATGAGGGCGTGATCCTGGAAGCTCGTTGCGAAATAATCAAACGTGTGTCGGATGCAGTCGACTGCGTGTGCGTTCAAGGCAGTCAATGCCAGAATGATAAATGTTCTCCTCATAGTGTTTAATATAGAATATTTATGTTGGGCCTTCGGCTTCGCCAAAGTCCGACATCCTGGGGCTCAGCAATGTCCATACAAGTATGGACGCTGCATTCGCCCTGCGGATGTTTCACGTGGAACACACTATACTGTAATCTCTACCCGGTTTCCTTCGGGGTCGAGGACGACACTTTCGTAATACCCGTCGCCGGTGGTTCGTGGTTGCCCCACTACCTGGATTCCGTCAGCAGACATTTGTTGGGTGAGGCAATCCACTTCTTCTTTTGAACCGACAGAAAAGGAAAGATGTGCAAAACCGAGATGTTCTGAATGTTCCACGTGAAACGTTGGCGAAGTTACAGGCCAAACATTAGTCCCAACATCAATATCAGAGCGGTGCATTATTTCCAAACGGGCACCGTCGTCGAAGGTGACGAATCGGCTGGTGAACTGTTTTGCCGGATTATGATAAATCGGGTGAACTACCCCACCAAAATACTTTCGGTAGAATTCGCAGACCTTGTCGATGTCTTTTACCCAGATGGCGACGTGTTCGATTTTCATTCTTTTAAGACCTTACGGCTTGCCACGAAGGCAGAGTGAGTTTGCGTTGGCCCCTTTTGAAAGGATTGTTTCGGTGGCGCAAATTCCTGTCATTATCAAGGAATTCTTGAAATCGAAACCGCTATTGCTTTTTCTTCTAGTTGGTTCCACTGCCGGTTTATCCTCTTTTTGGGGAGCGTCTATCGGAGCCGATTCGTCGCCATAGTTGACCCTGAAGACAAGGGCGCTATCGATTTTCGGAAGAGGTTCCGTTTTTTGAGGAGGCAGGAGCTGTGCGCTTGACAGTGCCACCATCGTTATAACGGTAAGTGTGATTACTTGAAATTTCATAGACTAACCTCCAATGTCTATAATATATAAAAAAGAAAGACGAAATATAATCTGCTAATTATTTATATTTCTCTTGGAGGTTTTTATGATTGAGATTGAAATTATCCAGGGCGATATTACCAAATTGAAAGTCGATGCCATTGTGAATGCGGCGAACTGTTCGCTTTTGGGTGGTGGCGGTGTCGATGGCGCCATTCATCGGGCGGCAGGTCCGGAACTCTTGCGGGCATGCATTCCCCTGAACGGTTGCGAGACGGGCAAGGCAAAAATCACCCCGGGTTTCAGACTCCCGGCAAAGTTTGTGATTCATACTCCGGGTCCGATTTATAGGGACGGCCTTCATGGCGAACCTGAACTTTTGAAATCTTGCTACAAGAGTTGCCTCGACCTGGCCGAAGAAAATGGATGCGAGACGGTTGCCTTCCCCGCTATTTCGACAGGCGTCTATGGCTACCCTTGGGAAGAGGCTACCGAGATTGCCTTGAATACGGTTTGCGGATATTCTAACCAAAAGGTGAAGAAGGTTGTTTTCTGCTGCTTCTCTGCCCAGATGGAAGAAATATATAGGCGGTTTGTTACAGCCTTACATTAACTCTTTTTACTATATTATAAATAGGAAAGAACATTAATAGGAGAATTATCATGGAAGAAGTTAAGAATTTTCTCAAGGAATGTGGCGCCTACTTCTTGGCCACGGTGGAAGGTGACCAGCCCCGTGTTCGCCCCTTCGGCACCATCGAAATTTTTGAGGGCAAGCTCTATATCCAGACGTCCAAGACTAAGGATTGCTCCAAGCAGATTCAGCAAAATGGAAAGGTTGAAATTTGCGGCATGAATAGCGAAGGTACCAAGTGGGTTCGTGTCGCCGGCACCCTGGTTCGTGATGATCGTCGTGAACCCAAGGCCCACATGCTCGACCACTATCCTGAACTCAGGTCCATGTACTCTGTCGAAGACCCCAATACCGAAGTGCTCTATTTTAAGGATGCCACTGCCACGTTCTATGCCTTCGGCGCTGCTCCGCGAGTTGTGAAATTCTAGTCGTTTGTCCTAGTTTTTCTTGAAAGAGTCCCGGCTTTTAAAGTCGGGATTTTCTTTTTTTCCACCGCAAAAGCTAGCCTATTGTGAATAATTTTTGTAAACATTCTATTAACAACTGATGTCTGAATTCATTCAACATTTATCAATATGGTGAATAAATTTGGGATAATTTTCACTATTGTATCAACAGGTGATTTTTGCTCCGTTTAATTTTTCTAAAAAACGAAAGTTTCACGTGAAACAAATTTATGGGTTTGTGGATAATGTGTTTGAATTGAAAATTAGTGCATTTTTATATAAACATAGTATTAACTCTATATCTACATATATATTAATAATGGAAAAAGAGAAGTTCACAGAAATGAGTGTTTATCAACAGCTTAAAAAGGGTCGTGATGTATACGCATGAGTCCACTTATAGGGTGTATATTTGACCACGGACATTCTAAACATGTCTATATTAATATCGAGGTTTTATAATGAAATTTGCAATTCTTGGGTGTGGGTTTATCGCGACGAAGATGGCCGAGGCAGTAAAGGCAATTGAAAGTCGTGGCGTAGAAGCTTATGCGGTGGCATCCCGTTCGCTCACCAAGGCTGAAAAGTTTGCGAAGGATTATGGTTTCGGTCGCGCCTACGGTAGCTATGAGGAACTCGTGAAAGATCCGGCGGTTGACCTGGTTTATATCGCTACCCCGCATTCCGAGCATTACAACAATATTTTGCTTTGCCTGGAACACGGCAAGAACTTGCTTGTGGAAAAGGCGTTTACCGCGAATGCGCTGATGGCGTCCGAGGTGATTGCACTTGCCGAAGAAAAGGGCGTGTTCCTGAGCGAGGCGATGTGGACGAGATTTTTGCCTGCGGTTCAAATGGTCAAGGACCTGATTTTGGCGGGCAAGATTGGCAAGGTCGAAAGTGTGGAAGCCGATTTCTCGATGCCGCTTTCGCATATCGAGCGTTTGCGTAAGCCGGAACTTGCGGGTGGCGCCCTTTTGGATTTGGGTATTTACAGCCTGACTTTTGCGGATATCTTCTTGACGGATGATGAAATTGCCGGCGCCGAAAATCATATCGTTCAGACGAAGACCCATTGTGTCAAGTTCGATACAGGTGTCGATGCCACGGACTGGATTGACTTGGTTTATGCGAATGGCCAGGTGGCGCATCTCAAGACTTCGATGGTGGCGCCGCTCAAGAACGAGGGCGTGATTTACGGTACGGACGGATTCATTCGCGTGTTGAACCTGAATGACATGGTGGAAATCCAGCTGTTCGATAAGGCGGGCTCGCTTTTGGAATCGATCACTCCTCCACGCATCGAAAACTGCTACGAGTACGAGGTACTGGCCTGCAAGGCTGCCCTTGAAAAAGGCCAAAAGGAATGTGCCGAAATGCCGCACTCCAAGACCATGCAGATGATGACGCAGATGGATGGACTTCGTGCATCATGGGGTGTGTCTTACCCGTTCGAGCTCTCCCCCGCCCAGGTTTGGGGCCGTAGCGGTGACAGGTCGATTCTCGAAGTTTTCGATATTGAAACGGGCAAGTCCGAAGTGCTCGACGAATTTGATTGCGTGATCGAGGCGCCCAACTGGAGCGCCGACGGAAAGTTCCTCACCTTCAATAGAGAAGGCCGTATTTATAAATACGAGATTGCCTCGGGCGACGTGACCGAAGTGCCGAGCTATTTTGTGGACAACTGCAATAATGACCATGTGCTTGCTCCTGACGGAACGGGACTTTACGTGAGTCACCATACTAAAGAAGACGGCCTTTCCCGCATTTACAAGATTTTCTATGACGGCCGCATGCCGGAATTGGTGACGCCCCTTGCGCCGAGTTATTTGCACGGCATTACGCCGGATGGCAAGATGCTCGCCTACTGTGCCGAACGGAATGGCGAATACGATATTTATACGATTCCGACTGCAGGCGGTAACGAAACTCAGTTGACGACGGCGTTCGGCTTGAACGATGGTCCGGAATACGACTGCGATGGCGAATACATCTGGTTCAATTCAGTGCGCACGGGTCGTATGCAGGCTTGGCGCATGAAGGCCGACGGTTCCGAGCAGACTCAGATGACTTTTGATGCTCATTTGAATACTTGGTTCCCGCACATTTCGCCCGACCGCACGAAGGTCGTGATGCTAGCCTACCATGAGCGCGACGTGCGCCCCGGCGAACATGTTCCGAACAAGAATGTGGAAATCCGCCTGATGACGGGTAGCGACAAAACCGGCTGGAGCGAGCCGCGTACGATTCTCAAGCTGTTCGGCGGCCAGGGGACGATCAACGTGAATTCGTGGGCCCCCGACAGCAAGCGCTTTGCGTACGTGCGCTACGAGAAAAAGTAATTACTGACAGCTGAAGCCTTGCAGTTCAAGGCCTGCACGCATCTCGCCGTAAGTCGAGGTGCGTTTCATGTCCATAGCCTTCATGAATCGGCAGTTGTTGTCGATGTGCATGCGGAAGCCTGTCATGGTGGGCTCTACTTCGCCCTTGCCGCTGGCGCGCACATGTTCAATCATCTGTTCGCGTCTGTCGCTCATTTCTGGCGGTACGAATACGTCGGTCACGATGTCGACGTTTTCGATTTCGGTGGCGCCGAATACGAACGAGATGGTCACAAGATTTTTAAGACCGTTGAACTGGCCGGGTGTTTTGCACACTAGATTCTTAGGTGAATTTTTCGATTTCTTGGCCTTGGCGGATTGTGCTGTTTTAGCCTTGGGATTCGGTGTGTACTGCAAGGCTGCGAGCAATTCTTCTTCTTTGACGGCGCCGACTAACTTATTCACAATCTTGCCGTCCTTGATGAGGAAGAATGTGGGAAATGCCTGGATCGGGAGCGACGCCTTGATTTTTTCGATGCCCGGTTCGTCGATTCCGACCGAGGCAATCTTGATGTCGCTGTAATTTTTCGCGATGCTGATGAGGGTCGGAATCATGATAAGGCACGGCGGGCAGCTGGTCGAAGAAATTTCCAGGATGACCGGCTTCTTGGAATTCAGAATTTCATTTTCAAAATTGCTGTCGTTTACTTTGACGATTTTAATGTCTTCGTCGTAAGTTTGTATGACTTTTGCATTTGTGTGAGTCACAGTGCCTGCCATAAAGATGACGGCACAGACGAGAGCTAAAAAATGATTTGGTTTCATATGAAATAATATAGGAAAAAACTATTACTTTATTGTAATGTTTAATGTATATTACATTTAGGGTATTTCCGTTTTGGAAAGGTTGGGTAAAAAAGGAGTGTATTTTGGATATCGAATTCGGAGTATTGAAACGCGAAGACCTGAAAGAGGCTGTGGAAATGTCGGTTCGGGCCTATGAAGACTACGCGTATTTTGCAAACTATTTCCCTGATACGACGGAACGGCTGAAGATGCTTTGGGCCGTGATGTACAGGGGTTGGCTGACGTATTTTAAACAGGCGCATTTTTTGACGGCCCGGATAGATGGCAAAATCGTGGGCCTTGCGGAGCTTGAACCTCCGCATTTCGAGAGGCCGTCGGTTTTCCAGTTTTTGATTCACGGCTGGTTGCAGGTTTATCTTGATGTGAACTTCAAGCGCATGCAAACTTGGCTCGCTATGGACGAATCGGCCGGCAAGCCTTGCCACGATTACAAGAAAAGCGGACCGGATATTTGGTACGTGGGCTCGCTGACAGTGGATCCGCCATTGCAGGGAAAGGGCATTGGTACTAGGCTGCTTGATTTTGCAGGAGACTATGTCCGCGAACGTGGCGGCAAGCAGCTCACATTGTTCACGAATTCAGAGAAGAATATCGCATTTTACACCAAATGCGGTTTCGAGACGTTTCATAAATGTGAAATTGCCCATGACGGTAAGACCATGGGCAGTTGGAGCGTAAAGAAAAGCGTGTGAGCTTTTATTCTAAGCGGTTCCAGAAATCGGTGTCTTGATTCACGCCGCATTCCTTGGCGAAGTAAACGGGTTCCTTGCCTTGCTTGCGTTGCTCGGTATAGTTCCTGAGCGCCTTGATGGCAATTGGTGAAAGAATCAAGATGCAGGGGATGTTGACGACAACCATCAAAGCCTGGCAAAGGTCTGCCGAATCCCAAGCAAAGCCGGCGCTTGCAAGGGCGCCTGCAAACACGATAATCGAGGCGATAATTCTGAACACGGTCATGATGATTTTGCCCGGACGGCGATCTATGATGAACCGCAGGCAACCCTCGGTATAATAGTAGTTGCCGATCAGCGTCGTGAAACCGAACAAAAGAATCGCCACCGTAATGAACATCGGGCCCAGTTCGCCAAAGACGGAATGGAGCGATGCCTGCACATAGGGGATTCCAGAAATTTCGCTGGAAGGAGCCACGTCTGTCGAGAGGCACATCAGGGCGGTCGCAGAGCAAATCACGATTGTATCGATGAATACGGAGAGTGATTGCACCAGACCCTGCTTGACCGGGTGCGAAACGCTTGCGCTGGCAGAGGCGTTGGGGGCGGAACCCATACCGGCTTCGTTTGAATAAAGGCCGCGCTTGATACCGTACATGATGCAGCTGCCTGCAAAGCCGCCGGCACCTGCTTCGAACGAGAAGGCATCTTTCAAGATGGTTGCGAACATTGCGGGGACATTGGTGAAATTGAAAACGATAACGCCAATGGCCACAACGATGTAGGTGATGCTCATGATGGGCACGAGGTAGCTTGTAATCTTCGTCAACTTCCTAGCGCCGCCGAATACGCAAAGCGCGAACAGGATGGCGAGCATGGCACCCACGATAATGGGCGTCTTGGTTTCGCTATAAAATCCGTAACCTGAAAAACTGGTCTGCACGTTGTAAGAGGCCAAAAGATTGTAGCCGACCAGATAGGTGAGCAGGATAAACACCGAGAAAATGATGCCGAGCCAACGCTGCCCCAAAGCAGTTTGTATGTAGTAAGAGGGGCCGCCGTAAGAATGGCCAGTCACCAGGTCCTCGCGCTTGTAGATTTGGGCGAGGGTCGATTCTACAAATGCCGATGCACTGCCGATGATTGCGATCAGCCACATCCAGAAAACGGCACCGGGGCCGCCCATGCAAATGGCCGACGACACGCCCACGATATTTCCTGTCCCTACGCGGGATGCGGTAGAAACCATCAGGGCGCCGAAAGAAGAAATTCCGCTACCTTGCACCGGCTTTTCGTTAAGCACTCGGAGTGTTTCGACAAAAAGACGGATTTGCGGGAACCCCATGCGGATGGACAGATACAAGCCCGCGGCCACCAAAAGGAAGGGCACGATAAAGGGCTGGTAGAGAAAATCGCTGAGAGTCGTAATGATGTTGTGAAGTGGTTCTAGCATAGGCATCTCCGTGATATCTAACAAAATAATAAAAAGGCCCGCTTTTGCGGGCCAAAGATTAGGGTGAAGGAGTTGTTATTTCAACAATTCTTCGGGAACGCATTCGGCCATGGCCTCGTACGCCTTGGCGCTCGGGTGCAAATGGTCGCCTGAATCGAATCCGTTGGCGAATGCCTTGGGATTGTCGTGACCGCATACGGCCTTGTCAAAGTCTACGCAGCCGTCGAAATCGGGGGCGGTACGTAGCCACTGGTTAAATGCCATGCGGATAATGTCTCGATTTTCGTTGTAGGTGCGCCAGCCGTAAATGGGGAGCAGCGTGCCGCTGTAAATCTTGAGCCCGAGCTTGCGGGCGTGTGTAATGTAGAGGGAGCGCACGCCGTTGATCAAGTCGTCGGCCGTGGGCATATCGCTCCAGGGGCGGAACTTGTTGACTTCGACACCGACGGGGTGGATGATGTCGTTGATGCCGTGCTGCACAATCACCGTGCGGGCGCCCGCCACGTTCATTTCGATGGGGAATCGCGTGGCGCCTTTTAAACCGTAGGCCGCGTAGGTAATGCAGCTGTATTCGCGCAAAATGCGTGTGCCGCTTACTGCGCGGCGGATGATGGCCACATTGTTGAAACCTTCGCGCGCGCAACGGAGCGTGAGGTAATCGGGCCAGTCCTGTGCCGTGATAGAATCGCCGAAACACACTAACGCGAAATTCTTTTCTTCGGTGAAGATGTCGATGGTGTTCAGGAAATAAATCCAGTTGGTTTTGCGCGTGAAATCGTCGGGGAGCGTAGCGGATTTTGCAAAATTGCCGTAGCTGTACTTGCCGCCCGAAAGTGGGCCTGTAATAGCCGTGCCTGCGTTCATCTGCGTAAAGTCGGCGAAGTAGAGGCTCACATCGAATGTTTCGCCTGCGGTCACGTCGAATGCAATTTCGTCACTCAGGATTTCTTCGCCTGCGGGGATTGCGGCGGAGGTGTGGCCGCCGAATGTGATCGCGACCGGAGAATAGGTTGAATCGGCGGAATGCGCGACGTATGCCTCGCTGATTGTCACGGGTTCTGTGCCGGTGAGGTTCGAGAAATGGAACCGCAGCTTGTTCCCCGAAAAGCAAGCGCGAATCGGGTAACGGAGAGTCAAGTCTTTGGCGTAAGTGGCCTCTTTACGGTCGGTGATAGAGGTGGCGTTTCCCCAGCATGCGACCCATTTTGAAAATTTCTCTGGCATATCGACTCCGCAAATTGTTGACGATGTGCCAAAAATAGCTAATTTGCGGTTGCCTTGCTAGGTAGAAAATGAGCGAGATTTCGTACAGCAAAAAGAATGAGCGGATTGAATGTGTGCGTTACAAGGATTGGCGCAAGTCGTACCCGCCGCATACGCATACCGGGCACATGACCGTGGGTTATATTGAAGAGGGCTGCGTTTGCATTGTGCTGAACGGCGAGGCGAAAATTTATGGCGCCGGAGAACGGTTCCAAATTCCACCGAATACGTTGCACGAAATCAAGACCGTAGGCGATGAATGCTATTCGATGGTGGTACTGTGTACCGCATTGGAGCCCGACGAGATTGTGGCTGAGGACTGCGCGCGATTAGATGAATTGCAAAAAAGCATTCTCGAAAATCCCGAGAACATTTACCTGATTGAGCAAATGGCGCACGATGCGTGCATTAGCCCGTTTCACATGATACGCGAATTCAAAAAGGCCTTCGGACTCACGCCGCACCAGTTTCAGATGCAGTGCAAAGTCCGCAAGGCGCAAAAGTTGCTCGAAGAAAGGCCCGCGGCCGAGGTGACATTTGACGCTGGATTTTACGACCAAAGCCACATGGACCGCTGCTTTAAAAAAGTCGTCGGCCTTTCTCCGAAAGAATATAAACGTGCCGTGAAATGATTTTTAGCAAAGCGCTGGCATGAACTTCGCGAACAGATA
>Ga0310695_10013258_pt1 | contig 11368 bp, 7 predicted proteins | sample RumenRJG_04DNA_FD_203882 | JGI IMG/M metagenome (GOLD analysis project Ga0310695, IMG submission 203882) | Bovine rumen microbial communities from Lethbridge, Alberta, Canada - RJG_04 (v2) (version 2) | ecosystem: Host-associated > Mammals > Digestive system > Stomach > Rumen | place: Canada... | reverse complement strand
CCTGCTTAAGGGCTGCGTTTGCCTTTGCCTTTGTTCCTTCAGCATCCTTTCCCTTTGGAATAACATAAAGGAAAAGCTTTGCCATGTCGTCCCAGACAAACTTGGTCTTGTTTATGTCGTAGAACTCATTAACTTCCTTGTCTGTAGCAGAAATCTTCTTTGCTTCGTCCTGCTTTTTGCTTACGATGTACTGCTGAACAGTAATTGATTCCCTAATGTAAGCCTTGTAGTCAGCAACAGACATTCCTGTTGTTTCCAGAATATACTCGTTCAAAGACTTGCCTGTAGACTTCTTTACAGCCTGTTCAAGCTGGGCTTCGGTAATCTGCTGGCCACCCTGGCTGAATGAGCTTACAAAAGCGGCATTTACCTGTGAATCTGTAATGGCAAGACCTTCCTTTGCGGCCTGCTGGGCAATAAGCTTGTTGGCAATCATTCCGTCAAGGGTTGCCTTCCTAAGCTCAACCTTCTGGGCATCGGTCATCTTCATGCCGTAAGCTTCGTACTGTTTTTCCGCAACACCGGCACGAGCCTTGAGCTGCTTTAGGGTAATAGTTTCTGATTTGTGCAGTTTTACCACGGCAAGGGGCTGCAACTCATTCTGTGCAAACAAAAAACCAGCCGCAGAAAGCAACATTGTAAAACCAATTGCTAAACGTTTCATATAACTTTCCTCTTAAATTTATAAAAATCAACCGAAATACCGGTGCAGAGGCCTAACCCCTTTCTAAAAATATAACAAATCAATAATAAAATTCGTTACAAGCCAAGTAGCTTATTTGCAGTTCTTATGCCTGTTTTTCCAGCGGAAGACCGCCTTCTATAGTTGCACGGATTCTGCGCACACCGGCAGAAGAAGACTGTTCCTTAACAATCTTGAACTTGCCAATCTGTGCCGTATGCTGAACGTGGGGCCCACCGCAAACTTCCTTGCTGAACCAGCCTTCCTTTGGACCGATTGTGTAAACCTTAACCTGGCTTTCGTACTTTTCGCCAAACAAAGCGCGTGCACCTTCAGATCTGGCCTGCTCAAGAGGCATAACCTCCATGGAAACAGGCAAATCCTTCTGAATCTGCTCGTTAACAATAGCCTCTACCTGGGCAATCTCTTCCTTAGTCATTGCGCGGTGGAAGCTAAAGTCAAAGCGCATACGCTCAGCCGTAATGTTTGAACCCTTCTGGGCAACCTCATCGCCAAGAACGTTAACAAGAGCCTGCTGCAAGAGGTGGGTTGCAGTGTGGTACTTTGTGGTAATCTCGCTGTGGTCAACAAGACCGCCCTTAAAGGTACCTGCACTAAGAGAGCGTGACTCTTCCTGGTGCTTCTTTTCCTCTGCCTTAAAGCCTTCAATGTCTACGGACATGCCGTTTTCCTTGGCCATTTCCTCAGTAATCTCTATTGGGAAGCCAAAGGTGTCGTAAAGGCGGAATGCCACGCGGCCAGGAATAATCTTCTTGGGATTCTTCTGAAGGTTGGGCAAAAGCTTCTGGAATTCATTCTCGCCAGACTTAAGGGTCTTGCCAAACTTCTCTTCTTCCAAAGTAAGCTGTTCCTTAACAAAAGCCTCGTGTTCTGGCAATTCAGGGTAAGCTTCTTTGTATTCTTCTATTATAATACCTGCCGGTTTTGCAAGGAAAGAACCTTCAATTCCAAGCTTGCGACCGTAACGTACAGCGCGGCGGATGATTCTGCGGAGAATGTAGCCAGCTCCAGTTCTTGCCGGAGTAACACCCTGTGGGTCTCCAAGAATAAAGGTTGCGGTGCGCACATGGTCTGCAATAATGCGGATAGCAGTATCGTCTGCTTCGTTCTCGCCGTATTTCTTGCCACTAAGCTCTTCTATAGACTTTATAATTGGCTGGAAAACGTCCGTCTCGTAAACAGACTTCTGGCCGTTCAAAACGGAAACCGTACGCTCAACACCCATTCCAGTGTCTACGCACTTGCGCTCCATCTCGTTATAGTGACCCTGGGCATCCTTGTTGTAGCCCATGAATACGTTGTTCCAAATTTCAAGATACTTACCGCAATGGCAACCGGGGCGACAGTCTGGCCCACACTTTGGCTGACCGTTGTCATAGAAAATCTCTGTATCCGGACCACACGGGCCTGTCTGACCAGCTGGACCCCACCAGTTATCCTCGCGCGGAAGGAAGAAAATGTGGTCTTTTGCAATGCCCATCTCTTCCCAACGAGCAGCTGCCTCTTCATCGCGGGGAATCTCCGTACCGTCAGCAGTCTTTTCGCCCGCAAAAACGGTAACGTTCAGCTTTTCCTTTGGAATTCCAAGATATTTTGGAGAAGTTAAAAATTCAAATGAATAGGCAATGGACTCCTGCTTAAAATAAGCACCAAGACTCCAGTTACCCAGCATCTCAAAAAAGGTAAGATGGCTTGCATCTCCTACGGAATCAATGTCTCCGGTGCGCACACACTTCTGGTAATCCGTAAGACGGTCGCCGGACGGATGCTTTTCGCCCAAAAGATAGGGAACAAGCGGCTGCATACCCGCAGTAGTAAACAAAACCGTCGGGTCGTTGTTTGGCAAAAGGCTCTTTCCGCTAATTTCCACATGATTCTTTGACTTGAAAAATTCAATGTACTTAGAACGCAACTCGTTGACTTTCATAATGTTTTATAGTAAAAGATTCAAGGTTTTTAGTCAAGATAACGCAAATCAAGCCGTTCCCTGAGCAAAGTCGAACCACGGTTGGTGAGCCTGTCGAACCAATCTCTTCTATATAAATAGTAAGTTCAATTTTGAGTTCTGCAAATAAATGTCATTCTCGGAGTTAACGATAAATGTCATTCTCGGAGTTAACGATAAATGTCATTCTCGGAGTTAACAATAAATGTCATTCTCGGGCTTGACCCGGGAATCTTCCGGACGGTACCTTTATCCGCTCCACCATCTTATTCCTTGGCTAATCCGACCGCCCATGCCTCTGCGCCACCGCCCTTCCGCCCTTCGGTAACCCTCATCCCGCTTGCGCGGGACTAAAGGGGCTCCACGGCGGCGTAGGTTGCTCGGTATCTTGTTACAAAAGAATCGCGTTCCCTGCACTCGCAGCGTAGCGTTCAGCGGCCTGTCGAAGGCGGTCCCTGCACTCGCAGCGTAGCGTTCAGCGGCCTGTCGAAGGCGGTCCCTGCACTCGCAGCGTAGCGTCCAGCGGCCTGTCGAAGGGGACATACCCAAAAAAGCATTTGTCAGCAAAAATTCAAAAATAGCGCAGTTCAACCCACAAAAATTCCAAAAATAGCGCAGTCCAGATTGACATTTTTTCAAAAATAGCGCAGTTTAAATCTATGGATATAAGTACAATAGAAACCGCCTTGTTGGAACAAAAAGAAGAATTCTACTCAAAACTAAAACAAGAGTATTGCTTCCGCCCAGAAGAGGAACTTGTCAATTTAGACAGCAACCTTGCACAAGTCGTAATAGGAATCCGGCGCAGTGGCAAAACAACCATGTGCTTTAACGTCATAAAAAAATCCGGCATCAACTTTGCTTATATAAACTTTGATGACGAGCGTTTTTACAAGGCACAAGGAGAAGACTTAAATTATATTCTAGAAAGCCTTTATAAAATATACGGAGATTTCAACCACCTCTTTATTGATGAAATTCAAAACATCGAAGAATGGTATTTATTTGTAAACAGGCTCTTAAGAACTGGTATGCACATTCTTGTTACAGGCTCCAATGCAAAACTCCTAAGCGGAGAACTTGCGACACATCTTACAGGGCGGCACATGAAAACCGAACTTTACCCCTTTTCTTTTTCTGAATATTGCGAATATAAAAATCTTAGCACATCACATGGAACTACAAAAGAAAAAGGCCTTTTACGCGCAACTTTCGATTCGTATTTGCAAGACGGTGGCTTTCCCGAAGCTTTAAACGAAAAGCGAAAGCAAACCTATATAAACACCCTTCTTGATAGCATTCTCAAAAAAGACATAGAACAAAGATATTCAATAAAGTATAAGACTGCATTTGAAAATCTTGTAAATCACATTTTAAACAATGCTCCTTCCAAACTAAACTATTCCGACTTGCAGAATTTTTTTGCCCTGCATTCTGACCATACTGTAGAAAACTATGTAAACTATGCCAAAAACGCATATTTGATATGCGGACTTCACAAATATTCTGCAAAAAGCAAAATCCGAATCCGCGACGAAAAAGCCTATGCCGTTGACGTTGCATTAATGAACAATCGAGAAAACGCATTTGCAGGAAAAAATCTTGACTGGCGGCTGGAAACCATCGTCTACATAGAGTTACTCCGCCGTTGCAAACCACTTGAATATGATATCTACTATTATAACGAAACAGCAGGCGAAGCTGATTTTGTAGTCTGCAAAGGAAATTCTGTATTGCAAATTATTCAAGTAAGTTATGATATTTCCAATCCAAAGACCTTAAAACGAGAAATAAACGGTCTTATTTTGGCTTCTTCAAAAACCGCCTGCAACAACCTTTTACTTATATCAAATTCAGAAGAGAAAGTTCTGACCGAAGCAAACAAGCAAATAAACATTGTTCCGGCCTACGCATGGCTTTTGGATAAAAAAAATAACAAATCTTTAATTCAACCTTGAAAACAAGCATAAAATGCACGATAATTAGGGGTAGCCGATAAATTTGTGCGCGGAGGTGAGTACCATGAAAAACACAGCTATACGGATATGCAGGAAAGGGGTATTTTTAACGTCCATCCTTGCCGCAACAGTCCTTACGCTGTTTACTGCCTGCGACAGCCCATCATCCTCATGGGAAGAACCGGTACGCGACTACTTTGACAAGTACACCAACACCGCCGCCATAGAAAAACAGGAAATCAGCTTCCAAACCCAAAAAGACAACTCCGGCACAACCTGCATCCCCAGCGACGGCAACAAAACCGTAACCTTCTACCTGCGAAACCCGCGCCTATACACCCTGGACATAAACTTCCCCGAGGCAACAGAATCCAGCGGCATTATAGTAGAGCAAGACACGCAGGACAAAACGGTCATACGCCTTACCTACTCACAAGATTATCTGCTAGCCCACGAAGGCGGCCAGCAAATAGGCGGCACAATCTACCTAACGGAATCAGAAACGCTCAGGGAATTTGACCCCTATTCCTTTAGCCTAAAGTGCAACACTCCACCGCCGGGGGTAAAAGGTCAAAGTGTACAAACAGCAAGCAATGGGCATTTCTGGGTTTGCTTCTACGTTCCCACAACGGAACTGACCACACCAACCCACAGCCTAGACACACATACTGTCTTCATAAACGGAGAAGCTGTTGCCACAATAGGCACAGACGGTTCTATTACCGCAAAACCTGGCAAGAATATCTCTACAGCAGTCCCCTTAGGACTTGACGTAATTCCGGGCTCCGGGGCATCAGCTTTTACAGGAAGTTCTACAGGCTGCACAGCCTTATATTACGACACTGGCCGCAATGTAAATTCAGAACAATTCATCAGATGGGGCATATATCTGGAAGACGAGGGCGGATTTAAGTCAAAAACAGTAAGCGCAGACTCCATCGTAAGCCAAGTAATCCCTACCATAACTTGTACTGATGTGCTTACATGCGAAGAAAGCAATAAACAAACCCAGCTTACCCCAAGTGTTGACAGCGGCACTATAGTTTCTTGCAGCTGGAGCATAGACACATCATCAACAACAGCCGACGGACAGCTTACACCAATAGAAGGAAACAATGCACAATTTACGGCAAATACTCCCGGTGTGGTTACATTTAAAGCAACAATAACCCTCGCAGACGGAAGAGAAGTTCCAGCCACAAAGACTATCCGCGTACTTGGCCTAACAATTCCTTCAGACGACGAAATTATGATTGTTGGCGAAGCCGATGCAACTGTCTCTCCAACTCCGGCCGGCTTCCCTGCAACCCCAACATACACATGGCGTTCAAGCGACAACTCCGTTGCCACCGTAGATTCAAGCGGCAAAGTACATGCCGTTAGCAACGGAAACGCCATAATCATAGCAGAAGCAAGCTACGGCGGAAAGACTGTCACAAGCAACCAGAAAAATATTTACGTGTACAAAGTTGGAAACATTACCGGAGACAGCATTGGCTTTGCAGGCGACGGTACAAACAAAAACGAAATGCTGCTTAACTTGCAGATAGACAAACCAAGCACAGAGCCAAGTGGTGTTTCAACATCCCAAACATGGACTTCTGGTACTACAACTGTTGCCGCAAATCCTGGTTTTACGGATTTTGCAAACCAGCGCAAGGTAGAGCCTCTAAAAGCTGGTACAACAACAATCTCCGCAAACGTGACTATCAGCTGCGGTTCTGTCTCAAAGTCAATTTCTTCTCCAAGAACAAAAACGCTTACCATCTACGGAGTCTCAATCGCTGGAAATTCAATGCTTTCCAAGACCGGAAGCTATAATAACCTTACGCTTATTCCGTCCCTCAAATCTGGAAGTTCAACTTACAGCGGAAGCGAGACTGTAACATACAGCCTAAGCTCTTCTGATCTAAGTATAGCCACAACAAGTGATTCTAATAAAAAAGTTACCGCATCAGGCGTAGGAGAAGCCACAATCACAGTTACCGCAACAATAGGAAGCGGTGCCAACCCAAAAGTAACAAAGGCAACAAAGAAGGTAAACGTAATAGACGTTACAGGTCTAACCACATTCATTGCAGGAGAAGAAGAGAGAGCCCTTACCGCAACCACAAGGCCAAGTGGCGTTACCTATACATGGAGCAGCACCAACGGAACCGGGTCTGCCTCAATCAATTCGTCCACAGGTAAAATATCAGCTACGGCAAAAGGCACCGTAACAATCAAGCTAACTGCAAACCGCACGGGAAACTCCTCGGACAAGTGTGAAATCTCCAATACGATAAACATATCCGAACTAACACTCTCGGGTCTTTCGAGTGAGAGCCTAACACTTGCCGTTGGCGAAATAATGCAATATGACTATAGTTTTGCACCTGCCGTCACTGGCAGTTGTACTATAAAATCCTCTGATGCCAGCAAGGTAAGCATGGATGCATATACTACTTCATATATAAAAATCAAAGCTGTTGCTGCAGGAACTGCCAACGTTACCCTGGAACTGACCATAAGCGGTACAAAAATCGTAAAAAGAATGCTGGCTGTAACTGTAATAGACTCCCGCGACGTTCCCGTAACTACCCTAAGCACCTATCTTTCTGGTCTTGCCGCAAACGATAAAGACCATCCATATAAAATAAACGTTACAGGGCTTAGCACAAGCAACCTTTCACAACTCACAACTGCTATACAAAATTCCTCTGTATATGTAGACCTCTCATCTACAAGACTTCCAAGCGGCATAACTGATGCCAATGATGGGGACGGACTCTTCTATGAATGTAGCAAGCTCGTGAAAGCACCAACTATCCCAGATGACGTTACAAGTATGCGGGCATGGTTCTTCCGATGCTATAATTTGCAGACTGCCCCGACCATACCTAACGGCGTTACCGACCTATGGTCTGCATTTGAGTACTGCACCAGCCTAAAAACCCCGCCGACACTTCCTAACAGCGTAACAAGCATGAATGCCTGCTTCTTGGGTTGCAGCAGTCTGGAATCTGCCCCGGAAATACCAACAAACGCTGGCCTAAAAGAACTTTGCTCTGTATTCTATGGCTGCGTAAATCTAAAGACAGGCCCGTCCCGTATACCTAGCAGCATTGAAGATATGCAAGGTTGTTTTAACGGAGCTGGACTTGACGGAAGCAATACAATTACTGTCTTTGCAGCTATAGATTCCCCAATAAAGTGGGGCAATGCATTCAAAGACTGTCCACACGTAAAACTCTATGCTTTCATTGACGATGGCGACTTAAGGCAAGATGTTATAGACGCCATTAAAAATGCAACTGGCAACGATCCTTCAAAGATAACCTTTGAGTAAAAGCCGCTGAACCTAAACCAACTGGCGCACCCCAACAAACCCTACGCGGGATTGGAGGGGCGCTGTGAACAAAATCCCCTCCGTGGTATTTTGTTCACGCAAGTTTTCTACGAAAACTTGCCCTATTTCTATTGTTAACAAATGACGTGCCCTCCTTGGCACTATTTGTTTAAGAAGGCCCGTAAAAAATGGCAAGATGTCGGATTAGCCAAAGAATAAAATGGTAGAGCCTGTAGGACTGCGTCCTAAAAATTACCGTCCAAATCATGCATACGCAAAAAATCTGCAAGCCGGATGTGACATTCCTGTTTTTTTGCTACATCCTAAGACACGCCAACAAAATCACAAAAACTTTTCTCATGCGTGCCTGTCTCATAAAAACTATTGCCACTGAAAGTATTTTTTTTGTATCTTTATAAAAAGAAAGTTATGAAAGATACGAACACTCCTCCAGTTCAGCACATCGGTGAATTTGTTCTCACAAAAAACGGAAATCTTGATTTTGGGGAAATTCCTTCTGAAATTGCAAAAGTCATAAGGAGACAATAAGGTAAAATCAGGTTGAGGATTGGAGTAGAAATTGACAATGAAATTGGTAAAAAACCGCTCCTCTGGGAATGCCAAAGTGAGCGGTCTTAACAGATAGAAACGGGCGCCGTCCGTTTTTCGCACAAGTGCGAAGTCCATTTAAGCGCATTTTGTTGGACTATCTAATTAAAATATAATACATTATCGTAAAAAGTCAAGCCAAATCCTGCATAAGCAAAAAAACGTGTTGATTGAACATTCTATTTGCTGAGATTTCATACTGAAAATTTTTGCAAAAATCAACAAAGTTTTCAGTATAGTGAAAAGTTTTGCAAAAATTTAAAAAGTTTTCACTACTTATCCGGGATTGCCCTCACCCAAAGGCATGTGCGCGGAGGACGGCATTTATTTTGGTCTGGTAGCCTTTGCCCTGCCGCTTGAACCATTCAAGAACGTCTGTGTCTATGCGGATGTGGACTTCGGTTTTGGTGGGCTTGTAAAAGTCGGGGTGAAGTTTTGCGTAAAGCTCCGGCCTAACTTCTTTAAGAGGGCGAAATTTTGCAAGTTCCTCTTTGGTCTGAACTGGACAGTCAGGGTCATCAACAGTATGTCCAGCACGTACTTTTTCAGCAGCTTTTCTGATTGTCTGAATTTCCTCTTCTGTTAGTGGAGTATTCATCACTTCTTCAAGCGTCATAGTTACTAAAGTACTCATCGATTTCCTCCTGTTCCGCAATCCGTGCAGAAATAATTCTAATATTATCTTCTCCACGTTCCGTAAAAACAACAAACATAATATCCTCAACCATGCCAATAGCATTCCACCGGTCTTCTGTCAAGGATGAATGTAAGGCATCATACTGTACGACCACATGAGGGTCAAGGAAAACTTTTGAAGCAAGCGTGAATGTAATTCCATCATGCTTTTTAATATTGTATTTTTCTTTGTTCTCATCCCACTCGAATGTCATTCAATTTTCCCGCCACTTTAAGTGTACCTCATTTTGTGTACACAGTCAAGTTTTCTTGTAAAGCAACTCAGAGCCACCAACAAACCCTACGCGGGATTGGAGGGGTGCACGACAGTGCATTGCGCAAGCAATGGAGCCGAAAGGCGGAACCCCGCAAAGCCCGTGACGAATGGCATGTTCGGTCGAATTAGCCAAGGAATAAAATGGTAGAGCTTAAAAAGTACCGTCCAAAAAAATACCATAAAAAAAATTGATGATTTATAAGCGCATCTTCCGCTACTTTGCATTCGGCGCGACAATCGATATACTTTGGGTATGAAGTCAAAAACATTTTTTATAAAATTTGCAAAATGGCTGCCGGCTATTTTTATTACGGCTTGCAGCTGCTATCTTTCTAGCCAGCCAACAATTGAACACATGCCGGATTTTTGGAACGCGGACAAGCTTGTTCACCTGGTCTGCTTCGGTGGTCTTGCCTTTTGGGTTGCCTTTGGCGTGGGGACTAATCTTCCTGCCAAGTGGAGGATTCTCTTGCCCATTCTGCTTACAAGTCTTTACGGTTTTATTGACGAGATTCACCAGAGCTTTACCCCGGGGCGCAGCTGTTCTGTCTGGGACTGGTGTGCGGATACTCTTGGTGCCATAATCGGAAGCATTGTCTTTTTTAAGCTTAGCAATTTTTTAGGGAAGGCCAAGAAATAGCTTTTTGCAAACCAAGGATTTTGCAAACCAAGGAGGTTTTATGGTAGACGTAAAGGGACGCTGGGCTTTGGTAACCGGAGGCTCACGCGGCATTGGAAGGCTTGCGGCTTTGTTTTTGGCAGAGCGGGGCTGCAACATAATAATTCAGTGCCGTAAGATAGAACATGCAAACTCAACCCTTGCAGAAATAAGGGCAAAGGGCATTGAATGCAGGGCTGTTCAGGCTGAACTTTCCGACCTTGCAAGCGTAGAAAAAATGCTGGGGGAAATTGATTCTTTTGGCTTTAGCGTAGACATTGTTTTGAATAACGCAGGTATGCAGATTGCCTACAGAAAGGACTGGCTTAAAACTCCCGCAGATGATTACACAAAAAGCTTTCTTGTTAACACTACCGCCCCCATGATGATTTGCTACCACTTCCTTCCCAAGATGATTCAGAAGGGTTTCGGCCGCATTGTAAACACAACAAGCGGAATTGCGCTGGAAAGTGAGCAGGCAGGATATTCGGCAAGCAAAGCCGCGCTCAATAAAGTTACAATAGATATTGGCTATAAGCTGGAGGGTACGGACGTATGCATAAACCTTACGGACCCGGGCTGGTGCAGGACAGATCTTGGCGGGCAAAATGCTCCCAACGCACCGGAAAGCGCCTTGCCTGGAGTGGTGGTTGGAGCTTTTGTTGACGACAAAAAGAGCGGACGTCTGCTTGGTGCCGGGGAATTTTACGGTATGTCGCTGGAAGAAGCCGTAGAAAAGGCCGCAAGCATCAAGGCTCCTTACAGCAAGTAAAATCTATCACGCAGGGGTTGAACTGGGGTTGCTAAGATAGTCTGGCTGGCAAACTTAGCAGGCAGCCCCGACGCAACCGCCACTTCGATGCCCCTCGTCGCAGCTAGTACCACTGTGCAAACAGTCACTTCGACGCAGCTGCCACCACAACGCAAACCGGTACCACAACGCAAACTGGCATCTCTGACGCAGCTGGCACCCATAACGCAGACCGTCATCTCTGACGCAAACTGGCACTTCAACGCAAACTGGCACTTCTATGCACCACAACGCAAACCGTCATCTCTGACGCAAACCAGTACCACTGACGCAGCCGGCACCACAACGCAAACCAGCACCACTGACGCAGCTGCCACCACAACGCAGACTGGCATCACGGACGCAAACCGGTACCACGCCGCAAACCAGCACCACTGACGCAGACTAGCACTTCAACGCAACCG
>Ga0310695_10013257_pt1 | contig 11368 bp, 7 predicted proteins | sample RumenRJG_04DNA_FD_203882 | JGI IMG/M metagenome (GOLD analysis project Ga0310695, IMG submission 203882) | Bovine rumen microbial communities from Lethbridge, Alberta, Canada - RJG_04 (v2) (version 2) | ecosystem: Host-associated > Mammals > Digestive system > Stomach > Rumen | place: Canada... | reverse complement strand
GGGCTGAACACGGGATGACGGCGGTCTGAAACCACACAATTTCTAACCCACGCACGGAAACGCCTCCGCGTTCCGCTACCCGATTTTCACTTAACGCAAAATGAAAATCGCCACTTCACCCTTTGTTTACAGTGGTGTTTCCGTTTTTGTGCCCGAAAAAATGGGGAACCTCCAAGGTTTTTCTGGGAGGCTCCCCAATTTTTTCTTCGCTGGCGAGGCGAGATGGACTGCCGCGCGGGCGGCCTCAGAAGGCCTCGGCCGCCTCCGTGACGCGGCGGCTGCGCTTCTCTGCGGCCGCCTTGCGCGCCTCGGCCCGGATCGCCTCGGTCTCCTCCGCCGCCGCCTGCAGCACCGCGTCGTCCCACGCCGCGACCACCGTCTCGTAGTCGCGCGACGCGCCGGCGAGACAGGCGACCACGCACCGCCCGCCGCCCAGATCGAACGCATAGCGCGGACGGCTGTAGCTGCACAGCCGCGCCCACGTCTGGTAGCGCTTCTCCAGCGCCTCGATCAGGTAGTGCCGCCGCCAGCGCGCCCCCGGCTCCACCGCCTCGCGCGCACACGCGAACACCTTGGCCACCTTGTGCGTCTTCGGCGTCACGTAGACGTAGTAGTCGTCGAATCCCGCGAGCGCCTTCTTCGGCTTGAACGCCGCGCGCAGCAGCGTCGGCTCCTCGGCGTCGCTGACGAAGTCGCTCCCCTCGAACGTCGCGCCGAACGTCAGCCCCAGGAACGAGTCGTTCGCGGGCGCGGCCGCCTCGTCCTCGCCGCCGGTGCAGGCCGCGCACGGGACGATTCCCACGTCGCCCACGGGATAGCTCTGGGCGTATTCGCTCGTCGACGTCGCGAGCATGTTCCCCGCGGTGTCCAGCGTGGTGCGCGTCTCGCGCCGCCGCTCCGTCACCATGCTGCCGTTCGTCGTCACGTTGCATTCGACGAAGGTGCGCGACACCGACCCGTTGTCGTTCGTCGTCACCGTCGCCTCGCTCGACTTCGCGCTCGCGTTCGTCTTGTCGTCCGCGCCGCCGCACGCGCTCATGACCGCGAGGGCCGCCGCCGCGACCGCCGTGACCGCCAGAATTCCGCTGTTTGTCATCTTCATGGTTCTGCTTCCTTTCCTTTTGATTTCGTTGATGCCGCACAGTATAGCCGGCCGATGTTAACGGAATGTTAAGGAACGTCACTTTTCGCCCAGCGTCAGCACGAAGCGCGCGCCATGGGGGCGGACGGGCTCGAACGTCACCTCGCCGCCGTGCAGCCGCGCGATGCGCCGGACGATGGCGAGCCCCAGCCCCGCGCCGCCCGACTCGGCCGCGCGCGCCGGATCCACGCGGTAGAAGCGCTCGAAGATGCGCGCGGCGTGTTCGGGCGGGATGCCGACGCCGCGGTCCTCGACGACGACGCGCGCGCGCGCGGCCGTGACGCGCACCTCCTGCGCCCCCGAATGGCGCACCGCGTTCGTGACGAGATTCGCGACGGCCTCGGCCACGAGGCGCGGATCGCAGCGGACCGGCGCCGCGGGGCCGCCGGTGAAGACGATCTCCACGCCGCGCGCCCGCGCGCGTTCCCGCAGGCCGTCCACCACCTCGCCGACGAGACCGGGCAGATCCGTCTCGCGGCGCGCCGGCGCGTCGTCCGCGCGTTCGAGCCGCGCGAGGTCCAGGATCGACTGCGCGAGCGCGTTCAGCCGCGTCGACTCCTTCGTGATCAGGCCCGTCAGCCGCGCCTGCGTCGCGTCCAGCGCCGTCTCCGCCAGCAGATCCGCCGCACCCAGGATGCCCGTCAGCGGCGTCTTGATCTCGTGCGACACGTCGGCGATGAAATCGCGGCGGAAGCGCTCCAGCCGCGCCATCTCCGCGAGGCGCGCGCGCTGCCGGTACGTCACGACGGTCACGAGCAGCACGCCGGCGCCGCCGACGAGCGCGGCGAGCAGAAAGCCCAGCCGCGCGCGGTGAAACGGCGCGAGCACGCGCGCGCGCGGCAGCCCCAGGCGGACGGCGTGCTCGCCGCCGCTCGGCTCCGTCCAGTAGATCGCCTCCGGCGCCGCCGCGCCCGCCGCCAGCGAATCGAAGACGAGCCCGCCGCCCGGCACGCTGAAGACGGTCAGCCGCACGCCGTCGGCGGCGCACGCGGCCCCGAACGCGCCCAGCGCGGCGAAGTCCCCCGTCGCAAGCGGCTCTGCCAGCGTCGCCGCCGCCAGGCGCGTGCGCTCGCGCAGATCGTGCGCCGCCCAGCCCGCCACGGCCGCGCGGAACGCCGTCGCCTCGACGAGAAACACCGCGACGAAGGCGACAAGGCCAGCGGCGGCCGCGACCGGTGCGATCAGGGCCTTCATCGCGCCACGCTCCGGATGCGGTAGCCCACGCCGCGGATGGTCTCGATGTGGTCCGCCCACGCGCCGAGCTTGCGCCGCAGGTTCGCGATCTGGACGTCGACCGTGCGCTCGGTGACGGCCTGCGCGCTGTCGCGCAGCACCGCATCGAGGATGCGCGCGCGCGTCAGCACCCGCCCCCGGTTCTCGACGAGCAGGACGAGTATGCGGAATTCGCCGGGCGCGAGCTTCAGCTCCGCACCGTCCAGCCGGGCCGTGTGGGCCGCCTCGTCGAGCGCGAGGCCCTCGAAGCCGCCGGGCTCCGCCGCGCCGCGCCCGCGCCGCAGCACGGCGCGCACGCGCGCGAGCAGCACCGGACGGTCGAACGGCTTGGTCACGTAGTCGTCCGCGCCCGCCTCCAGCCCGCGCACGATGTCCTCGGGCTCCGTCCGCGCCGTGATCATGATGATCCGCGTCGCGGCCGTCGCGGCGTCCGCGCGCAGCCGCGCGGCGATTGTGAAACCGTCCAGGCCGGGCAGCATCACGTCCAGCAGCACCAGGTCCGGCCGCAGACGCCGCGCCTCGGCCAGCCCCTCGTCGCCGCGCGACGCGCACGTGACGTGGCGGTAGCCCGCGCCCAGCAGCGCCATCTCCAGAATGGTGCGGATGGTCGCGTCGTCTTCGACGATCAGGATGCGGTCGAGCTCCTCCATACGAAACCGCTCAGCGCGCGGCGGTGGCGAAGCAGCCGACCGTCGCGCCGACGAAGCCGCCCGCATGGTCGGTCGACAGAATCGTCGCGTCCTCGACGCCCGCCACCGGCCACCATGCGCCGCCCGCGGCCGCAAAGGCAAAGCGCACGACGCCCGCATCCGCGTCGATGCGCACGCGCACGGGGCCCGCCGCGTCTGGCGCCGCCTCGCCGACGGTGACATCCGTCTCGCCGTCGACCTTGCGGACGCGGACCGCGCGCCGTCCGTCCGCGCCCTGCGCGACGCCGACGGCGTAGAAATGGCGCTCGTTCTGGTAGCAGGCGAGCCCCGCGAAATCACGCGCGCCCTGCGGCGCGAAATCGACCGTCACCTCCGCCGTCCAGGACATGTTCTTCACCCAGCGGCAGAGATAGCTCGGATTGCCCGTCCCGCCCAGGTCCTCCACGCGCGCGGCGAGGCGCAGGCCGTCGCCGGTCCGCGCCCACGTCTCCGTCGGCGTGCGCACCTGGATCCACAGCGGATCCAGCTCCGGCGTGGTGAAATCGTCGCGGCAGACGATATTGCCCGTGACCGGCCGCCCGACCGTCCCGGCGGCCGCCGCGCGGCGCTGGAACGGCGTCTTCGGCAGGACGCGCGGAATCTCGCGCCCCGCCGGCAGGATGACCGGCTGGCGGTCGGCGCCCGCGCCGGTCCACGTGACCGGCAGCAGGAAGGTGCTGCGGCCCGTGTTCGCGAACTTGCGCCCGCGCGCGCGGTACGGCTGGATGCCGAGGAACACGGCGAACCACTCGCCGTCCGGCGTCTCGACGAGATCGGCGTGCCCCGCCGCGACGACGGGATCGGGGCGGCCGGGCGGCAGATCGCGCTGCGTGAGGATCGGGTTCACCCGGCACGGCGTGAACGGCCCCGTCGGCCCCAAGCCCGTCCAGATCACCTCGCAGTGGCCGTCCGCCGTGCCGCCCTCGGCGGTCATGAGGTAGTAGCGGCCGTCGATCTTGTAGAGGTGCGGGCCCTCGCACCAGATCGGCTTCTCCTCCGGGCGGATGCCCTTGTTGACGAGGATCGTCTCGCGGCCGTTCTGGCAGACGTCGTGCACGAGGTCGTACGGCCGGCAGCGGATCGTGCGGTGGCCGGGATACTCCGGCCGGTTGCCGGGCGCGTCGTCGTTGTTGACGATGTAGGCCGTCTCGGCGTCCTCGAAGTAGATGCCGGGGTCGATGCCGCCGAACCCGAGCGGGATCGGCTCGCTCCAGCCCGCCGCCGGATCCTTCGTCTTGAAGAGGACGTTGCCGCCCGCGTCGACGAGCGTGACGAGCAGATAGAACGTGTCGTTGTACGGATTGTACTTGATGTCCGGCGCGAAGACGCCGCGCGACAGCCCCACGCCCGGGCGGAACGACGCCTGCGACGGGCGGTCGATCGCGTAGCCGACGAACGACCAGTCGACGAGGTCGCGGCTGCGCCAGACGGGAATGCCCGGCCAGTACGCGAACGACGACTGCGCGAGATAGAACCAGTCGCCCTTGCGCGTGACCGCCGGATCGGGCGACATGCCGCCGATGACCGGATTGCGGAATTCCGTCGCCGCGTCGCAGGGCGCGAGCGCCTCGCGGCCTTCGTAGGTGAACGCGCGGAACGTCGCCGTCGGCGCGTCCGCGCTCCGGACGGGGAGCGCGCCCAGACACAGCGCGGCGCCGGCCGCCCGTGCAACCAGTTTCATCGGCATCATGACTGTTTCCTCCGTTTTTCTGACGCGCGGGATGTCCGCGCTACCGGCTTTCCCGGCGGTCCTTGAGCGGCACGTAGTCGCGCAGGCGGTAGAGCGGCTTGTACGCGGGACGGATGATCGGTCCATTGTTGACGAGCTCCTCCATGCGGTGCGCGCACCAGCTGACGCAGCGCGCGATCGCGAAGAGCGGCGTGTAGAGGTCGCGCGGGATGCCCAGCATCTCGTAGACGAACCCCGAGTAGAGGTCCACGTTCGCGCAGACGTCCTCCGCGCGCGGGTGGCGCGACTTGATGATCGCCGGGCCCTCCGACTCGACGAGCTCGAACAGCCGCATCTCGTCCATCCGCCCCTTCGCCTTCGCGAGCTCGCGCGCCTTGCGCTTCAGGAGCTGCGCGCGCGGGTCGCTGATCGTGTAGACGGCGTGGCCGAGGCCGTAGATGAGCCCTGTGCCGTCGCCCGCCTTCCGGTCGGCGATCTTTTCGAGGTACGCGCCGACCTGCTTCGCGTCGCGCCAGTTCTTCGTCTTCTTCTTGATCTCGTCCATCTGGCGCATCACGCGCAGGTTCGCGCCGCCGTGGCGCGAGCCCTTGAGCGACAGGATCGACGCCGCGAGCGACGAATAGATGTCGGTGAACGCGCTCGTGACGACGTGGGTGACGAACGACGAGTTGTTGCCGCCGCCGTGCTCCGCGTGGAGGATGAGCGCGAGGTCGAGCGTCTCGCTCTCCAGCTTCGTGTAGCGGCCGTCCTCGCGGATGAGCGCGAGCACGTTCTCCGCCGTCGACTTGTTCGGATCGGGATTGCGGATCATCAGCGACGCGCCGCCGTGGTAGTGCGCCTTCGCCTGGTACGCGTACGCCGCGATCGTCGGCAGCGCGCCGATCATCTCGACCGACTGGTCGAGGCACTTCTCGAGCGCGAGGTCGTCGGGGTTGCCCGTGTCGTCGAACGCGTACGCGAAGAGGACCGCGCGCGCGATCGAGTTCATGATGTCCTTCGACGGGTTGGAGAAGATCGCGTTCTCCTTGAAGCCGTCCGAGAGGACCCGGTAGGAGCCGAGCTTCTTCTTCCACTCCGCGAGCTGCCGCGCCGTCGGCAGGTCGCCGAACAGAAGCAGGTACGCCGCCTCCTCGTAGCCGTAGCGGTGCTCGCGGCGGTCGGCCGCGACGAGGTCCGCCACGTTGATGCCGCGGTAGAAGAGCTGGCCCGGCACCGCCTGCTTCTCGCCTTCCGAGACGACGTAGCCGTGCACGTTGCCGATCGTCGTCAATCCGACGAGCACGCCCGTGCCGTCGTCGTTGCGCAGACCGCGCTTCACGCCGTACTTGCGGTAGAGCGCCGGGTCGATCGCATCGGCCTTGCGCACCTTCTCCGCGTATTCCTTCAACCAGTTGCTTTCAATCATTGCGCCCGATAGTATATCAAAAAAACGCGGCGGTTTTGCCGCGATTCTTCTTGAATGATCGCCCGCGCCACGTCGACTAGGAATTCTAGACAAGCGAGCGCAGCGAGCGATCTATTGCTCCGGCAATTAAAGGGTTTGATTTGCATCAGGGAGGGACGGGCTCTGTCCCGTCCGTCATATGTGGCCGCGACGGAGCGCGGCCCTCCCATTCGGCGTTGCCGCCGCCGCCGCGGCTAGCCCTCGTTCTCCTCCGCCGCGCGGCTCTTCAGCTGGCGCGCGCGGAACGCGCGCACCGACAGGTACTCGAACACGCGCTTGATGTGCTCGCGCCACGTCTGGAAGAGCGCGTAGAGCCCCGGCACCAGCAGCACGCCGAACACCACCGACGCGGCCATGCCGAAGAACTCGGTGATGCCGATCGCGTTGCGGCTCGCGCAGCCCGCGCCCGGGAAGCACCATTTCGGGAAGAAGAGGTTCATGCACATCGGCAGCGTGCCGAGGAGCGTCGTGAGCGCCGTCATCAGGATCGCGCGCAGGCGCTCGCCCGCCGCCGCGCCCGCCGCGTCGACGATCGACAGGCCCTGCTCGCGCTTCTCCTTCGCGAACTCGACGAGCAGAATCGCGTTCTTCGAGGCGAGGCCGACGAGGAGCACGAGGCCCAGCTGCGCGTAGACCGACAGCGACAGCCCGAAGAGCTTGAGCCCCAGGAGCGCGCCGAAGGTCGCGACGAAGATGGAGAGCATCACGGGGAGCGGAATCGTCCAGCTCTCGTACTGCGCGACGAGGAAGAGGTAGCCGAAGAGGATCGCCAGCGCGATCAAGGGCGCGGTCGAGCCCGCGTTGCGCTGCTCCTGGAAGGTGATGCCCGACCACTCGAAGCCGTAGCCCTCGGGCAGCTCCGCCTCGAGGAGCGCCTTGACCGACTGCATCACCTCGCCCGAGGCGACGCCCGGCTTCGGCATGACCTTCAGCGCGGCGGCCGGATACATCTGGTAGCGCGACATCGTGCGCGGGCCGACCTCGCGCGAGATCGTGCCGAGCGAACCGACCGGCACCATCGCGCCCGTGTCGGAGCGGACGTAGAGCCCGCCGACCGCGTCCGGCGTCGCGCGGCCCGACCAGTCGGACTGCACCGTCACGCGGTTGACCTGCGTGCCGAGGTTGACGTCGTTGACGTAGCGCGAGCCGAGGTAGTTCTGGAGCGTCGCGTAGGCCGTCGCGACCGGCACGTGGAACATCTCCGCCTTCGTGCGGTCGATCTCCAGCCGCAGGTGCGGCGTCTTCGCCGTGAAGCCCGAGAACGCCGCCATCACGTTCGGCAGCGCGTTCAGCTTCGCGAGCATCCGGTTCTTGACGTCGTCGAGCTTCAGCGCGTCCGTATCCTCCTTCGCCTGGATGCGCACGTCGATGGAGTTGTCCATGCCGAGGCCCGGGATCGCCGGCGGCGCGAAGACCTGGACGGCCGGCTCGGGGATCTCGCCGAGCATCCCCTTGATCTTCGGGATGAGGTTCTTGACCCACTGCTCGGGCCGGCGGCGCTCGCTCCAGTCCCGGAGATCGACGATGAGCGTCGACTCGTTCTCGCCGCGGCCGCCGACCATCGAGAAGCCGTTGATCGACATGACCGAGTTGACCTCGTTCGTGAGCGCGAGCAGCATCTCCGTCGCGCGCAGCGACACCTCGCGCGAACGCTTCATCGTGGTGCCCTCGGGCATCTCCATCGAGACGAAGACGACGCGCTGGTCCTCGTCGGGCAGGAACGAGGTCTGCGTCACCTTGAACATCTGCCACGTCATGAGGATCGTGAGGACGAGGAGCATCGCCGCGAGGATGAGCCGCCGCGCGAGCGCCTTGGAGAGGAAGACGAAGAGCCCCTTGAACTTGTCGATGCCGGCGTTGAACCACGCCAGGGGGCCGTGCCGGAACGGCCGCGCCTCGTGCAGGAGGAGCGAGCAGAGCGCCGGCGCGAGCGTCAGCGCGCAGAGCGTCGAGAAGCAGACCGCCGCCGAGAGCGTCACCGAGAACTGCTGGTAGATGCGGCCCGTGATGCCCGACATGAAGCCGACGGGGACGAAGATGCCGAGCAGGACGAGCGTCGTCGCGATGACCGCGCCCGTCACGTCGCTCATGGCCTGGATCGTCGCCTCCTTCGCGTTGTAGCCGCGCGTCTCGATGATGTACTGGACGCGCTCGACGACGACGATGCAGTCGTCCACCACGACGCCGATCGCGAGCACGAGGCCGAAGAGCGTCAGGATGTTGATCGAATAGCCCAGGACCGCCATCAGGATGAAGGTCGAGCAGATCGACACCGGGATCGTGATGCACGGGATCAGCGTCGCGCGCCAGTCCTGCAGGAAGATGTAGCAGACGAGCACGACGAGCGCGAAGGTGATGAGCAGCGTCTCGACGATCTCGCGGATGCACTTGCGCACGTAGTCGGTCGCGTCGTACGGGATCGTGTAGTCCATGTCCTCCGGGAACGATTCCTTCAGCCGCTTCATCTCCGCGAGGAGCATGTTCATCGACTTGATGGCGTTCGCGCCGGGCTTCTGGTTGACGGCGATGTTGATCGTGTTGCCGCCGTTGAGCTGGCCGGAGAAGGAGTAGTTCTGCTCGCCGATCTCCACGCGCGCGATGTCCTTCAGCCGCACGAGGCCGCCCGCCTCGTCGCGGCGCACGACGATCTCGTTGAACTCCTCGGGCGTCATCAGGCGGCCCTTGGCGATGAGCGAGTACGTGAACGCGCCGTGCTCCTCGGTCGGCGACGCGCCCACCGCGCCGAGCGACGCCTGGATGTTCTGCTGCGAGATCGCGGCGATGACCTCCTCGGAGTTCATCGACTGCGCGGCCATGCGCTGCGGGTCGAGCCATACGCGCACGGCGAGCTTCGGGCCGTAGATCGTCGTCTCGCCCACGCCCGGCACGCGCAGCAGCACGGGCTGGATGTTCTGGTAGGCGTAGTCCGACAGCGCCAGGCGCGAGTGCGTGCCCTTCGGCGACATGAGCGAGATGAAGCCGAGGAAGTCCGTGGACTGCGCGCGCACGCGGCCGCCGAGCTGGCGCGCCTCCGTCGGCAGCTTCGCCTCCGCCTGGCTCACGCGGTTCTGGACCTTGACGAGGTCCATGTCGCGGTCGGTGCCGACCTCGAAGGAGATCGTCAGCGCGTAGGAGCCGTCGTCGCCCGAGTCGGACGACATGTAGATCATGTCGTCGACGCCGTTCACCTCGTCCTCGATGGGCGTGGCGATCGTCTTCATCACCTCGCCCGCGTTCGCGCCGGGGTAGTTGTACGTGACGCGGATCTCCGGCGGCGTCAGCTGCGGGTACTGCGCGATCGGCAGGTTGAAGATCGCCATCACGCCCGCGAGCGTCAGCACGATCGCGATGACCATCGCGAAGCGCGGCCGCTCCACGAACGTGCGCGAGAACGTCTTGATCTCGTCAACCGCCTTGCGGATCGAAAGTTTCATCGCCTCAGTCCTCCGCGCGCGGCTTGAAGTCCGCCGTGATGTCCTCGTTCGCCGTCGGCGCCACGTCGCGCACCTTCGCGCCCGGCGTCAGCTTGGCGACGCCCGAGATGACGACCGTCTCGCCTTCCGCGAGGCCCTCCAGCACGGGGCACCAGCCGAGGTAGGCGTCCTTCGTCTGCACGGCGCGCGCCTCGACCGTGCCGTCAGCCTTCACGACCCACACGCCGAGGCTGCCGCCGGCCATGTCGAAGACCGCGCTCTGCGGCACGCTCGGGTACTTCGGCGGATCCTGGTAGTCGGTGAGGAGCGTCACGTAGCTGTTGGGGATGAGCAGGCGGTCCGGGTTGGGGAACGAGAGGCGCATCTGGATCGTCGCCGTCTCCTTGCTCATCGTGTTGTCGTCGAACGCGAACGTGCCCTGCTGGTCGTATTCGCTGCCGTCCGCCAGCACGAGGCGCAGACGGAACGCCTCGTCGACACCCTTCTTCTGCGCCTCGCGCCACGCGATGTACGCGCGGTCCGTGAGCGGGAAGGTGATGCGCATCGGGTTGATCTGGACGATCTTCGCGAGCGCGCCCTTGGAGGGGGCCACGTAGTCGCCGACGTGCGCGGCGGTCTTGCCGATCTGGCCCGAGATGGGCGCGACGACGCGCGCCTTCTTGAGGTCGTATTCCGCGACGATGAGATTGGCCTTCGCCTGAAGGACCGCCGCCGCCGCGCGCTCGCTCTCGGCCTCGGCGTTGTCGCGCTCGAGCTGCGTGATGCCGCGCTCGTCGGCGTTCTGCATGCGCTCGTAGTAGCGGCGGGCGCGGCGCGCCTCCGCCTCGGCCGCCTCGAGGTCGGCCTTGCGCTGGTTCACGACGGCCTGGTAGCGCTCGTCGTCGAGGACGTAGAGGAGGTCGCCCGCCTGGACGGTGTCGCCCTCCTTGAACGTGATCTCCTGGATGTAGCCGTCGACCTGCGGCAGGAGATCGACCTCCTGCACCGGCTCGGCGTGCGCGACGAAGCGCTCGGGCTTGTTGTAGGCGCGGATCTCGACGTTGGTGACGGCGACCGTCTGCGCCTGGCCCGCCATCGCCGCCATCGGGTTCGCCGCCGGCTTCTCCTGCGGCCAGTTGTCCTTGAGCATCCAGCCCACGACGATGCACACGGCGCAGGTGATGACCTGCGCGATCAGCGAAACGATTGCCTTCATGTTGTCTGTCCTTTCATCTCTGCGCGGAATGTGCACAGAGGAAAGTATTATATCACAATCTCCGCCCGTCCGTAAGGCGCAAATTCGCGCAAATTCGCACGCCTCACGCGTCCTCGTCGTCGAGCGCGCGCAGCAGCGCCTCGGGCGTGACGGCCTGGCCCTTCCGGCGCAGGACGAGAATGCGCGAGATGAGCGCCGACTCGAAGTCGGTCAGCCGCACGCCGTTCTTGCGGTCCTCCAGGATGCGCAGGAGATCGTGCACGGTGACGGGCGGCTGCGCGTCGGCCCGGCGCGCGCGTCCGGCCGCGAGCGACGTGACCGCCGTCGCCACCGCCGTCAGCGGCGCCATCACGAGCGCGAAGACGCGGTACGGCCGCGCGAGCGCGAGGATGCGCCGGAGCGGCCGCGTCGAGCACAGGAGCTTCGGCAGGAATTCGCTCAGATACAGCACGGTGAACGCGGCGGCGACCGACCACACCGTGCGCGCGACGGCCGAATCCGCGAAGACGCGCGCCGCGAGCGCCGCCGACGCGGACGAGAAG
>Ga0310695_10013256_pt1 | contig 11369 bp, 11 predicted proteins | sample RumenRJG_04DNA_FD_203882 | JGI IMG/M metagenome (GOLD analysis project Ga0310695, IMG submission 203882) | Bovine rumen microbial communities from Lethbridge, Alberta, Canada - RJG_04 (v2) (version 2) | ecosystem: Host-associated > Mammals > Digestive system > Stomach > Rumen | place: Canada... | reverse complement strand
GTAGGCGTTGAGGAACCGCGTGATGTCGAGGCAGGCGGAGAAAATCGCCGTGCCGATGATGATGTCGGCCGTGTACCGCCGCCCCATGAGCCGCCAGGCCGCCGCGAGGAGCGGGATGTTGTAGGCGAACGTCTGGAGGCCGATTGGGAGCCCCGTCAGGTAGTAGACGATGATGGCGATGCCCGTCGCGCCGCCCGTCAAGAGGTGCGACGGCACGAGGAACAGGTTGATGGAGCAGCTCGCGATCAAACAGCCGAGCGTGATGCCCGCATAGCGCAGGCCGCGGTGGCAGATCATGCGCGTCGTCAATTCGTCAGTCCCTCCAATTTCGGCGCAGGCGCCTCCGGCAAAGCGCTCGTATCAATGGCGGCGCCGCCCTTCAAAAGTTCGGTTGTCAGGACGTCGCCCATGGCCTCGGGATGGGCCTCTGCCCAGGCATCGGCCTCGTCCTCCGTCAAAGGCAGCAGCGTCAGCCGCAGTGCCGTCAGGCTGCCGTTGTCGTGGTCGACCGTGGCGATCAGGCGCATGGAGTCCTCTCCGCGGTAGACGAAGCAGGCATCGCCGCCCACGTTCTCGCGCTGTGACTTGCCGAAAACGTGCTGGATGTAGTACGACGTCGCGCCGTAGCGGATGCCGTCACGCGCCGTCGCCGCGTCCTTTTCGAGCACGATCTCGGCCACCTGCCCCGTCTTCTGGAGCGTGTAGACCGTGACGTCCTTTTGGAACGTGTATTTCGTGAGAGGGATGCCCCAGCGCGAAAGGACGTCGTCATACAGCATCTTGCCAAAGGCAGGCGAAATCCCCGGCGCGGACGCAGGCCGCCTCAGATGCAGCATGGGCGTGCGCGGCCACCGTGCCGACCGACAATAAGAACACGGCACAGCAAACGACCATCACCAGCCCGCAGCTCAGGCCGCAGAAAATTCGTTTCATGAAATCCTCCTCTCCGCCGTTTCAATAATTCCTCCCCCGACGACGACATCTCCGTCGTAGAACACGGCGGACTGGCCGGGGGTGACGGCTCTTTGCGGCTCGGCGAACGTCGCGCGGACGCGGCCATCTGGAAGGGGCTCGATGCGGGCGGCGCCTTCCTTTTTGCCGTAGCGGACTTTGATGGTGACGTCCATGGGAGCGGTCAGTCCGTCGATGGCAATCCAGTTGCAGTCGCCCGCGACGAGGCTGCTGGAAAATACGTTCCCTGCCCCGCCGACGACGACCTGATGTTTCTCCATGTCGAGCCGCACGACGTAGAGCGGTCGCTCGGCCGCGATGCCGAGGCCTTTTCGCTGGCCGATGGTGTAGAGCGGGACGCCCGCGTGATGGCCGAGGACGCGGCCCGCCGTGTCGACGATGTCGCCCGGCACGAGGCACTCCGGTTCGTTTTCGCGAAGATAGCGCTTGTAGTCGTCATCGGGCACGAAGCAGATTTCCTGGCTGTCGGGCTTGTGCGCGACGGGGAGGCCGAGCTTTTCGGCGAGCCGCCGCGTCTCGACCTTCGTCTGGCCGCCGAGCGGCATGAGGAAATGCGCGAGGCTCTGCTGGTTCAGGTGGTAGAGCGCGTAGGCCTGATCTTTCTGCGGGTCGATGCCTTTCTTGAGGAGATAGCGGCCCGTTTTGTCCTGCTCGATGCGCGCATAGTGGCCCGTCGCGACGTACTGCGCGCCGATTTCGAGCGCGCGGTCAAGCAGGCCGCCGAATTTCACATAGCGGTTGCAGGCGATGCAGGGATTCGGCGTGCGGCCATGCGCGTACTCGGCGAGGAAGTTGTCGATGACTTTTTCGCGGAAGAGGTCTTTGAAATCCATGACGTAGTGCGGGATGCCGAGGATGTCGCAGACGCGCCGCGCATCGTCGACGGCGGAAAGCGAGCAGCAGCCGCGGTCATTTTCGGCGAAGTCGCGGCTCTCGTCCGCGAGCCGCATCGTGACGCCGATGACGTCATAGCCCTGCTCCAAAAGGAGCGCGGCCGTAAGGGAACTGTCCACGCCGCCGCTCATGCCGACGACGACGGTCTTTTTCTCTGTCAAATAGGATTCCTCCTGTTGGGTTCATACGTTTCCATAGTAGCGCATGGAGGACGCAAATTCAAGAGGGCGGAGAAGAGAAAATTACGCCATGTCAGCCTCTCTCGCATCTGTTGCCGAACATTGCGAGATGGAAAGGCCCCCTCACCGAGGGGGCTGTCAGCAAAGCTGACTGGGGGTGTGGCGGAGGTAGGGCATAGCATCATGCAGGATTGCTTTCTGCGAAGACGTTCCTTCGCAGATACCATCGAACAAATTGCAGCATCCTACCTTCGACACACCCACCACCGCTTACGCGGTCCCCCTCCCTCGGTGAGGGAGGCAAGAGTTTTCGAGCACATCGCACCTCACTTGAAGAACACTGACTTCCCGATGAACTCCCGCAGCAGCGAGTTATTGGGGATTTCGTCTTCTTCTAAAATATTGTCGAAATACGCGCAGAAGTCGAGGAGCTTCCTGGCCATGATGTGTTCGGGCACTTCGGGCGGGACGGCTTCGAGGAGGGGCTTGGCGTATTTTTTGAGGACGCCGAGTTCGTAGATGAGGGCGGAGTTGAACATGACGTCGGCGTCTTCCTGGAACGGGAAGATGTGCTGCTCCTCGCCTTTGCGCACGTCCGGCCACTGGCGGAGCGTCTTGAGGGCGCTCGAGCCGCGGAACTGGTAGTCGCGGACGAGGCGGCGGACGAGGCGGGCGGACGTCGTCGGGATGCGGTTATGGGCGTCGACATTGAGCTGCGTGAGGGCGGAGATGTAGATTTTGTATTTCTTTTCGCGCGGGATCGCGGCCGAGAGTTTCTCATTGAGGCCGTGGATGCCTTCGATGATGATCGGCTGGTTCTCGGCGATGGAGAACGGCGCGTGATGGCCCCATTCGCGCTCGCCGGTCAAAAAGTTGTAGTACGGCAGCTCGACTTCTTCGCCCTTCAGGAGCTTGACCATCTGTTCGTTGAACAGCGGCACGTCGAGGGCTTCGAGGGCTTCGTAGTCGTAGGCGCCTTCGGGCGTGCGCGGCGTGTCGCGGCGGTTGCAGAAATAGTCGTCGAGCGAGATGGCGACAGGTTCGAGGCCGTTGACGCGCAGCTGGATGCGCAGGCGCTGGGCAAACGACGTCTTGCCGGACGACGACGGCCCCGCGATGAGAATCAGGCGCAGCTCGCCCCGGCGCGCGGCGATGTGGTCGGCGATTTCGGCGATCTTCTTTTCCTGCAAAGCCTCGGAAACGCGGATGATGTCGCCGATCTGGCCATTCCGGTGGGCGCGGTTGAGGTCGGTGACGTAGTCGCAGTGGAGGATGTCGGCCCAGCGCTTCGCCTCGGTGAGGACGTGGTTGAGTTTCGGCTGGGGCTTGGCGGGCGGCACGTCGCCGCGCGTCTCGACCGACGGCGTGCGCAGCAAGAGCCCCGGCGCGAAAAAGTCGAGCGCGAAGCGGCCGAGCGCCCCCGTATGGCCGAGCATGGCGCCGTAAAGGTAGTCGGCGTAATCGCCGCAACGATAAATGCTGACCGTTTCTTGAGAGAGTGCCGCGATCAGGTTCGCCTTCTCGATGGCCTTCGCCTGCTTGAAAATGCGGACGGCCTCGTCGCGCGGCAAAAAGGATTTGACAATGGACCGGTCTTCGGCGACGATGGCGCGCATCTTCGCCTCGATTTTCTGGACGCCCTCAGCCGTCAAACCGCCCGCGACGCCGCGCACCTCGATGAAGAGGCCGCCATTCGCGGAGAAATCGACCGTGACCTCGGCGGCGGGGTCGAGTTCGTGGACGGCGGTAATCAGCAGGAAGATGACGCTCCGCCGGTAGACGTCCCACCCCTCGGCCGAGTCGAGCCGCACGAATGTCAAATTGTGGCAGCCGTCGACGGGGTTCTGCAGGTCGTGGATCTCGTTGTCGAGGTTCGCGGCGACCGCGGCGGCCGAAAGCTCCGGCGCGCACGTTTCCAGGAGCTCCGCCCCCGTCGTCCCCGGCGTCGGGGTGGCGATTTCCTTCGATTCTACGTACATGATGCATCGTCCTTTCCTTGGAGAGTTTTCACGAAAACAAAAGAACCATGCCTTTATTGTAGCATGGTTCGTATGGTTTTGCGAGGTTTCTGGAGTGTTCAAGAGATTCACAGAAACATCCGTATCACATGGTACGCCAGCGCGCCCATGACGGCCGTCGACGGGATCGTCATGACCCAGGCCGCGACCATCTGCTGGGCGACGCCCCAGCGGACGGCGCTGAGGCGTTTCGCCGTGCCGACGCCCATGATGGAGCCCGAGACGACATGCGTCGTCGAGACCGGCAGATGTAAGAGCGTCGCCGAGAAGATGACGATGGACGAATTGAGGTCGGCCGCGAAGCCCGAAATCGGATCGAGCTTGAAAATCTTGCCGCCGATCGTCTTGATGATGCGCCAGCCGCCGATGGCCGTGCCGCAGGCCATGGCCGTCGCGGCGCAGACCTTGACGAACGTCGGGACTTCGAAGACCTCGATGTAGCCGCCCGCCAAGAGCGCGAGCGTGATGATACCCATGGATTTCTGCGCGTCGTTCGACCCATGCGAGAACGCCATCATGGCCGCCGAGAGGATCTGCATCTTCTTGAACTTGCCATTGACGGCCGACGGGCTGAACCTGCCGAACAGCCGGAACAATATTTCCATGACGCAGAAGCCCGTCGCAATCGCCACGAGCGGCGACAGGATCAGCGACAGCACGATCTTGCCGATGCCCCAGAAATTCAGCCCGTCGGGGCCGACGGAAATGAGCACCGCGCCGATGATGCCGCCGACGAGCGCGTGCGACGAACTCGACGGGAGAGCCAGCCACCACGTCAGGATGTTCCAGAGCACCGCGCCGATGAGCGCCGCGATGATGATGTGTTCGTCCACATGCTGCGCGCTTTTCACGATGTCCGCACCAATCGTCTTCGCGACGCCCGTGCTGTACATCGCGCCCGCGAAATTGAGGAACGCCGCCATGATGATGGCGTGGCTCGGATGCAGCGCGCGCGTCGAGACCGACGTCGCGATCGCGTTCGCCGTATCGTGGAATCCGTTGATGAAGTCAAAGAGCAGCGCCAGCCCGATGACCGTGAAGATCATGATCTGGAGCTCAGGCATACTTCATGACCACGCCGCGGATCATGTCGGAAAGTTTTTCGCAGTGATCCAGCGTCTCCTCGAGGTTCTCGAGGATGTCCTTCCATTTGATGAGCTCGATCGGGTCCTTGCACTTGTCGAAGAGGTATGCCATTTCATGGCGATAGACGCGGTCCCCTTCGCTTTCGAGGCGCTCGATCTTGTGGGCATCGTCGATGATCGAAAGCTCGTTCTTCTTGATGTCCTTCAGCAGGGAGAAAATCTGGATGAGCGCTTCCGTGCACTCGATCAGGAGCTTCGTTAAGGAGATGGCGCCCGTCATGGCCTTGCCCGTGCGGTACATCACCATGCGCTGCAGCGTCCCCTGCAGGAGATCGACGCCGTCGTCGAGCGAATTCGCGAGCGCGTAGATGTCCTCGCGGTCAATCGGCGTGATGAACGTCATATTGAGCTTGTCGATGATCTGGTCGTTGACCGCATCGGCCTCATGCTCGATGTCGTTGATCTCCTTGACCTTGTTCTCGGCCTTGCTGTAATCGAGCATGACCTCGTCCATGAGCAGCGCGCCCTTGTAGAAATACTGCGCGCTCTGCACGAACAGGTCGAAGAATTCCGTGTCCTTCTTCTTGAAATTGAACATAGATGCCGGATTCCTCCCCACATTTTTATCACACACACGCATTAGTATATCATTTCTCGCGCAGTGCATCAATAAAAAATATGAGAGAACAAAGGACATGTGTCCTCCTCACGCCCTCTTCACAGCCGCGACGGCGCGACGAAGTTCTTCTGCAAAAGCGTGAATGTCTTTCTCTGTTGTAAAGCGTCCGAGCGTGACGCGCAGGGAGCTCTGGGCGCGGTCCTCTGGGATGCCCATAGCCGAGAGGACGTGTGAGGGCTCGAGCGAACCCGCGCTGCAGGCGCTGCCAGCCGAAACGGCGAAGCCTGCAAGGTCGAGGCGGATAAGCAGCGTATCGCGGCGGATGCCTTCGATGCCGAAATTCAGCGTGCCAGCAAGACTTGTCGCGTCATCCGACGGGCTGTTGCGGAACGCGCCGGGGATGGCAGAAATTTCGTCCCAGAGGATTCTTTTGAGCTGGCGCAGCTGCTCGGACTCCCCCGCCAATTCCTTCTGCGCGATTTCCGCCGCACAGCCGAGGCCAGTAATGGCGGGGACGTTTTCCGTGCCCGCGCGCAGGCCGCGTTCCTGCTGCCCGCCGTGAATGAGCGGGTCCATGACGACGCCGCGCCGCAGGTACAGCACGCCGATGCCCTTCGGCCCATAGAGCTTGTGGCCGGAGAGCGACAGGGCGTCGATGCCGAGCGCAGGGGCGTCGATGGGGAGATGGCCCACCGCCTGGACGGCGTCCGTATGGAAGACGGCCCCGTGGTCATGCGCGATGGCGGCGAGTTCGCGCACGGGCTCGATCGTGCCGACTTCGTTGTTCGCCATCATGATGCTGACGATGCCGGTCTCCCTGCGCGCCGTGAAGCCCGCGGACAGCACAGCCTCGAGGTCGTCCGGCGAGACGCGGCCCGCGCGGTCGACAGGCAGGTACGTGACGGGAAAGCCCTGCTTTTCGAGCCATTCGCATGTCCGAAGCACGGCCGGGTGCTCGATGGCGGACGTCACGATGCCGCAGGGCATGCCTTTCTCGCGCCGCGCGAATGCCATGCCTTTGAGCGCCGCATTGTCGCTCTCGCTGCCGCCGCTCGTGAAAAAGATGTCAGAAGGCGATGCGCCGAGCAAAGACGCAACCTGCCGCCGCGCCGTCTCCACATGACTGCGCGCCGTGCGGCCGACAGAATAGAGACTCGATGCGTTGCCGTAGACATCGGCGAGTTCCTGCTGCATGACGGACATCACACGCGAATCGGTCGGCGTTGTTGCTGCATAATCTAAATAAATGACTCTAGCAAGGTCTCCCTGCTTGTCAGGCTTTCGCATCCTACTACTCCCCCCGCCGCTCACGCGGCCCGTCCCCCTCAATGAGGGGGGCTGTATTTTCCGTGGCTTTCACCCTGCGCACCCCATCCTTTTTCTGCCGTCGCCTTTGCAGAGGTCGGCGAGCGTGATGCTCGCGAGGACGTCGTTGATGCTGTCGCAGACTTTTTCCCAGATGCCGCGCGTCACACATTCGCTCGCACGGGCACAATGGGCGGCCTTCTCCCCTTCGAGCAGGCAATCGACGAGGGCGATCGGCCCCTCGGCCGCCGTGATAATGTCGCAGATCGTGATGTCTTCCGGCGCACGCGCGAGTTCGTAGCCGCCCTGCGCGCCGCGCGTACTCGTGACGAGGCCGGCCTTGCGCATCGTGCCCATGAGCTGCTCAAGATAGTTTTCAGAAAGTCCCTGGCTCACGGCGATGGTCTTGAGCGGCACGATGCCCTTCCCGTAATGCTGCGCGAGTTCGTAGAGCGCCGTGACGCTGTAGCGTCCTTTCGTGGATAGTTTCATATGATTACCTCGTTGATCTGAGAATTCCGCTACGTCGTTACCCTCTCCGCCCCTTCGGGGCACCTCCCCCAGAGGGGGAGGCTTCGGCTTGTCAGTACCGTTCCGGCCAGCAGCGATGCAGGTATTCTCCGAGCGTCTTTTCGCGTCCGATGTCCGTCGGCCGGTAGTAGTGTGCGCGGGCGCGGACGAGCGCATCAGGCAGGTACTGCTGTTTCGTGAAATGGCCTTCAAAGTCGTGCGGATAGACGTAGCCCTGCCCGTGGCCGAGCTTCGCGGCGCCCTTGTAATGCGAGTCGCGAAGGTGCAGCGGGACGCCGCCGCAGTTCTTTCCCCTGACGTCAGCGAGCGCCGCGTCGATGCCGAGATAGGCCGCATTGCTCTTTGGCGCCGAGGCGACGTAGGTGACGGCCTGGCCGAGCGTGATGCGCGCCTCAGGGAGGCCGACGAACTGCACGGCCTGTGCGGCCGCCATCGCGACGACGAGCGCCATCGGGTCGGCGTTGCCGACGTCCTCCGACGCACAGATGACGATGCGCCGCGCGATGAAATTGACGTCCTCGCCGCCTGCGAGCATCCGCGCGAGATAATGGAGTGCCGCGTCGGGGTCGCTGCCGCGCATGCTCTTGATGAAGGCCGACGCCGTGTCGTAGTGGTTGTCGCCCTTCTTGTCGTACGACTGGACGCGCTCGCCGACGATGCTCTCCATGAGTTCCTGCGTCAGAGCGCCGCCCGTCGGCGGCAGCATGGCCGCCATCTCTTCGAGGAGGTTCAGCGCCATGCGCGCATCGCCGCCTGCAAACTGGGCGATGGAGGCGAGTACGCCGTCCTCGGCCGTGAGATTCTGCGCGCCGAGACCGCGCTCCGTGTCATCCAAAGCCTGCTGCAGGATGCGGACAATCTGCCCGTCCGTGAGTTTCTGTAGCCGCACGACGCGCAGGCGCGACAGCAGCGCATGATTGACCTCGAAAAAAGGATTCTCCGTCGTCGCGCCGATCAGGACGAGCCGTCCGTCCTCGACGTAGGGCAGCAGGACGTCCTGCTGACTCTTGTTGAAGCGGTGGATTTCGTCGATGAAGACGATCGTGCGCTTCTGGCAGTATTTGCGGTTCTCCTCGGCCTCCTTGACGATGGCGCGGATGTCGGCGATGCCCGACGCGACGGCGTTGAGTTTTTGGAACGCGCTGTGCGTGAGGCCCGCGATCATCTGAGCGAGCGTCGTCTTGCCTGTGCCGGGCGGCCCATAGAAAATCATGGACGGCACATGGTCCTGCTCCATCATGCGCCGCAGGAACCGGCCGGGCCCGACGGCCTCCTGCTGGCCGATGAATTCCGAAAACGACCGCGGCCGCATCCGCTGCGCGAGCGGTGCAAACCGCGTGCCTGCGCCGCCCTCCGAAGCCTCTGCCGCCGCGGCAAAGAGATCTAAATCTTCCATCGTGTCAGTCCTTCCCCGTCGATCCGAAGCCGCCGGTGCGCGCGGCGCCTTCGCCTGCCGTGTCGCCATCAACGGTGCGGTACGCAAAGAACATGCCCTGCGCGATGCGCTCGCCTTTCTTGACGGTGTACGTCTCGGCGCCCGCGTTGCAGATGGCGACCTGGATGTGGCCTTCGTTGCCGGGATTGCCGTAGTAATCCGCGTCGATGACGCCGACGCTGTTCGCGAGCATGAGCTGGTGCTTTGCCGCGAGGCTCGAACGGATGGTCAGCAGCAACACCTCGCCGGGCTGCATATAGGCTTTGAGCCCCGTCGGCACAAGCGTGACGCGCCCGGGCTCTACGACCGTATCCTCTGCCGCCTCGATGTCATATCCCGCGCTCGCGGCCGTCCTGCGCTGCGGCAGATGGATGCCGCGCCCCGCAAACGCCGTCACGATCTCGAATCCTCGCTGATGTTCCATAACGTCCCCCATGTTCAAAAAATTTGAGTCGAAGGCTTCTTGTTCCTTCGACTCAAATGGTGTTCGTACGTCCCCCTGCCCTCTGGCCCACTCTCCGAGGGGGCTGTCAGCGAAGCTGACTGGGGGTGTGGCGGAGGTAGGTCGTAACAATCGATTCGATGGTATCAGCGAAGGTACGACTTCGCAGAAAGCAATCCAGCAACATCCTGCGTCCTACCTTCGACACACCCACCACCGCTTCGCGGTCCCCCTCCCTCGGAGAGGGAGGCAAAGCTCTTACGCCTCTTTCGGCTGCTCGGCCTTCTCGGCGGCCTTCTCGCCCTTTTCCCCCGTGAAGCTGCCGCTGATCGGGCGGGCCGGGGTCACGGTCGAGATGGCGTGCTTGTAAATCATCTGCTGCTTTCCCATCGAATCGATGATCACCGTGAAATTATCGAAGCCGCGGACATTTCCCTTGATCTGGAAGCCGTTGACGAGATGCACCGTCACGGGGACGTTCTCCTTGCGCACCTGGTTCAGGAAGCTGTCCTGCAAATTAATCTGTTTCATAGCCATCAAAAATCACCTCATAGCAACAAGAGCAACGCTTTTAGGAAGCACTTTTCGTCTTCCTTTTTCTCTACATCCTTACTGATTCGACCTTTTTTTGAAAAATCCTCTCACGTCGGAAAGAATCTCGTTCAAAATTTTTTCTGCAGGCGCCGTCGCGTCGTACCAATGGATGTACTTCATGCGGCGGTACCACGTCAGCTGGCGCTTCGCGAAATGGCGCGTCGCCGTCTGGATGGCCGTGATGGCCTCCTCGGCCGTGCAGTCCCCCGCGAGGAACGCCGCCGTCTCCTTGTACCCGATGCCCTGCATGGCCTGCATCCCGCGCGTGACGCCACGGGCGAGCAGGCCGCGCACTTCATCCACAAGGCCGTCCGCCCACATCTGCCGCACACGCTCGTTGATGCGCTCATAGAGCTCGGCGCGCGGCCGCGTGAGACCCGCGACGAACGCGTCATAAGGAGGCTCGCCCTTTTCGCGCGAAATCGTTTCGCCGCCAAGGTTTGCGACTTCGAGGGCCCGGATGACGCGGCGGACGTTGTTCGGATGGATGGTCTTCGCCGCCTCGGGGTCCCTTTGGCAGAGCAGGTCATAGACGGCCGCGCTGCCCTCGGTTTCCGCCATGCGCAGAAGCTCCGCGCGATACGCGGGGTCGCTGCCCGTTTCGTTAAACACATACCCTTCGACGAGCGACTGGACATAGAGCCCCGTGCCGCCGACGAGGAACGGCAGTTTCCCGCGCGCGGCCATATCGCAGATGCAGGCGTCTGCCTCCTGCTGGAATTCCTGGACGCTGTAACTCTCCCACGGTTCGCGGATGTCGACGAGGTGGTGGACGATGCCCTGCCGCTCCTCTATGTCCGGCTTCGCCGCACCGATGTCGAAGCCGCGATAAATGAGCATCGAGTCGCCTGAGATGATCTCCGTATCAAGCGCCTTCGCGAGCTCGATGGAAAGCGCCGTCTTCCCGACCGCCGTCGGGCCGAGCAGCACGAGGAGGTTTGGTCTTGCTGTCATGCGAGCTCGATCGTTTCGCCCGGGCGCACGATGTCGACTTTCGCCGGCGTCATAGACTCCGTGACTTCCTTGTATTTGGGGGCGTCCTGCGCGATGATCGGCCACGTATCATAATGAATCGGGATGACATGGCGCACGCCGAGCCACTTCGCCGCGAGCGCCGCATCCTCGAGACCCATCGTGTAGTTGTCGCCGATCGGCAGCATCGCGTAATCGAGCGGGTCTTTCCTGCCGATGAGCTGCATGTCGGAAAACAGCGCCGTGTCGCCCGCGAAATAGAGCACCTTGCCGCCCATGTAGATGACGAAGCCGCAGGCGATGCCGCCAGCGACGCCCGAGCT
>Ga0310695_10013255_pt1 | contig 11369 bp, 6 predicted proteins | sample RumenRJG_04DNA_FD_203882 | JGI IMG/M metagenome (GOLD analysis project Ga0310695, IMG submission 203882) | Bovine rumen microbial communities from Lethbridge, Alberta, Canada - RJG_04 (v2) (version 2) | ecosystem: Host-associated > Mammals > Digestive system > Stomach > Rumen | place: Canada... | reverse complement strand
GAAAAACCATGCATCTATTTTACCAGATATAGACTTAGGACTCAGTAGATTTCCCATATTTATGGGCTTTTTATGAATGGATATCATCCGTTCAGCAAACACTAATTACTTCCCACTCTTCGTATACCACCCAGGCCTATAGCCTAATGCCTTTGAAGACGAAGAATATGCCCCATTTATTCCAAATTTTTTCACTGCCTTTTTTACGATGTCATCGATTTCTTCCTTTTCACCAACAACCCACAGGCATCCTTTTTTACTTCTCATGTCAACCACTTCAAGACCAGCTTGTTCAAAGAATTCTTTTACAGTGATCGGTAGTTTTTGAGCATTATCAAAGTAACCTTTGTTGGACATGTTTTTATTAATCGCTATAGATATACTCTTTTTCTTGGGCTTATTTATGCTATCTGCTTGTATTGCATTATTCTCATTTAATACTTCGTTTGCTGAGTTTTTATTGGACTTCTCACGCTTCTTACGGACAGGTTTCGAAGCCTCTTTTGTGCTGTTCTCTCTTCTTTCGTCAGTTTCAGGCTTTTTGTCAGTACTGTCCTCAATAACAGGGATATCTGCATTATGAATGATCAACTTATCAAGTGCTCTCGTATAAGCTATATATTCTTCGTTTTTTGTCATCGCCCCTGATAATGCAAAAACCGTTTCAAATTCTAATCCTTTCGCTTGGTCAATTGTAATCAGATTCCATTTAATCGGATTCAGTGCAAGAAGTTCAGTTGTCATATTATTAATTCTATTTGACAACTGACCTGCATGTTTTATGAGCATTTCTGCTTCATTTGCATTTTTGACGATAATGCAACTAGTCCCATTGCCCATTGGTTCTTGAAGGATAGATTTTACCTGTTTGCTAAAATCCTCATTTGCATGAAGCTGCCTAACCCCTGACCCGCTAAGGTTAATAGCAACCATGTCCATGCCAAATTTACTATTACAATATATGGTGATCTGCCTGGCATTACGGTAGTTCTCTCGCATATATTCTGTTTTAAAAGCTGCAAGTCTTCGTATTTTATCCCATGAATCGATTCCTTTGCTTCCCTCCACATGCTGATTAACATCACCATAAAGGTTGAAGACAAGATCAGGGCCATTCACATTTTTAATAAGTTCCAGTTCCTGATAAGACAAGTTCTGTGCCTCGTCAATAGAAATCAGACTTTCATATGAACTATTTGGTTTACCATTCAGTTGATAAAGAATTTGTAAATATAGATAAGGGGAATACGATGATGCTTTAAAATTTCCCTCCTTATCCTTACTGCCTCTTGTCTTATCCATCATCGATGTATAAATCACCGGTGTAATAGATCGACCAATCTGTTGCAGCTCCGCACCTTTACTGTTAAGTTCAGAGAGATACTCTAATGAAATCAACGGTTCATTCATCTCCCTTAAACCATTCATAAATGGAATAATGTCTTTTACCTGTTCAAATACACTCTCTAAGCCAAGGTCATATGGGTTGCCTGTCCAACGTGTTCTAATAATGATGTTTCGAAGAGCTTTCAGTAACTCCTTCTTATTGTCAATGACTTTATATAGTGTACTTACGGTTATTCCTTTACTGTCTCTGTCAACTCCGAACGCATTCAGAAGCTTGTCGATTTTTTCTGCTTCCGCATTAAGATTTTCGAAATACTCGTTATTACCCTCTATATTCTCTGCGAGAGCTTTCATCTCGGCAATGTATTTATTGGACGTTTCTGTCAGCTTACGGGCATTGTCATACATCCTTTTGTGATCTGCTTCATCATACTTTTCAAGTTTCTTAGCGGTGTTAACAATACGCTTTTCTTCTTCAGCTATATTTTGATTAACCCTGCGCAGTAATGCCTGTTTTCTAGATGAAAACATCCTGCTGATATCTTCCAGTTTTCCCAATAAAGGTTTAACTGCTTTATAGTATTTTTGAAGACTCTCTTTATTCTTACTTATGATCAGCTGAGTTTGCACTGCTCTTTTTCTAAGGATTTCAGCAGGCGTACCCGTAATTTCAGTGTCCTCACTAATATGGAATGTTGAATACCCTTCTCTGTAGTCAACAATGTTCTCATCAAGAATTGCAGATATTTCATCTTTAATGTCTTTTATACACTTGTCGGAATACACATATGCCAGTATATCGTCCGCCGCTTTCACATATGATCTGTTTTCCCCATATTCACTTGGAGAGTTTCCGTATTTTTCGATCACATAATCCCAGTACTGATTCAGCGTACCCATTTTGAGATCTTCTATCTCAAGTTCGAGACGCATGCGCTCTGCCATTTGGATATAAGTGGTGGATGGCGATATAATATACAAATTGTTACGATTAAGAGCATTAGGATTGTCATACAGCAGGATCGGAAGTCTATGTAGCATAATCATGGATTTACCTGATCCGGCACATCCCTGAACAATCAGATTCTGTTTAAATGGAGTTTGTATGATTTCTCCCTGATGCCTTTGTATTGAGAAGACAATATTTCTGAATTCCTGCTCTTCTCGCCTGCTTAACAGTTCTTTCAGAAATTCATCCGCAATGATTTCTTCAGCTTCTTCCACGAGTGGGTATAGTTGAGATACATCTTTGACCTTGTCAAAATACATATCTATTCTTCTTTTTAGTTTAAGCTTGAAGTGTGTTTTATATTGCACACCACCTTTTTCTACAACACCGTCATACTCTTCCTTGCAATTATCCAATATATAGTTTCTACATACAGGTCTGACCCAACTTACAACATATAGCTTGTCGAATTTTGCGTATGTATGCAGACCTATCTTTATCTCTTCTTCCTCTGTCGAATGATCATCTGTACAATCTACTACAATTCGTGTGTCATACAGTTCATTTCTGACTCGTTTCAGCCTTTTTTTCTCTCTGAAAGCCGCATATTGATCATGATTTGCGGCTATAAGAGCACCATATGTATCCGGCAGACACTGTTCTTTAGCTTTTTTCGCCTGTAATGAGCTGTAGGTATACTTTTTGTCAATTTTGAGCATTACCTGATCAAGCTCATTAATAAGCTTATCCAATATCCTTTGTTCTTCACGAATCAAATCCTGTTGCGACTTGCTCATTCCTGGCAACCCCTTTTTCATTAGTTATTTGATAAAACGCCCTTAGTATTCTGGCTGTATGCTTTCCTTCGAATCTGAGGCAGGGGAAATACTCTGTAGGTAGAATTTCTCCTTCTGAAATAAAGTCCGCTGCAGACAGTGGTTCCCCAAACCATATAATTCTCTGATCAATAATTGTAAAAGGAGTAGTTATATATGGATGGATTACAGCATATTCACTCAACTCTTGTGGCAAAATAATGCTCTCCTCAATTCTTATAACAGTCACTACTCCTCTTTTTGAAGCGTCCTTTATTGCCTCCACAAAATCCCTTACTGCATTATCGTCATCGTCAATAGGTCCCGGCAAATCAATAACTATAGATGAAGTACTATTCTTAATATCGTTTATATACCGATTCCAGGAATCCTCTTCATCACGATCTCCAAAGAACACATCTGCCGCTTCACCTTCGTATGTACCTAGTTCCTCTACTAGCTGTTCTCCACTCAGTACATCTGTCTCGTCATCAAGAGAACGAAGTAATTTGTCAAATAGCAATTTCTTATTCAGTTTCTTACGTCTGAGATATCCCCTGTTTGCAACAAGAATAAACTTTCCCTGTGTTCTCGTTAAAGCGACATTAAAAAGCCGGTTTGAAGTATCATCTTTTACTGATCCAAGAAGCATACCTAAATACGGCATACGAAAACAATCAACAGCGTCATATATGATCACTGGCTTCTCCGACCCTTGAAACTGGTGAACTGTTGCACTGCTAACTACAGAGTATTTAGGATTTCTTTCCTGAAGATCCCTTATCATTGCCAATATCAGCCTTGATTGAGCACTATATGGTGTTATTATTCCCACTCCATAATGTGTAAACATCTTTTCTGCCAAATGCATACACATCATTGCAGAAAGCAGATTGATACGTGACCCATCATTAGTTTTAATACAAACTGAATATGTATCACTGAGATCTACCATTCCTATCGGATTACCTGGAAGCGGATTGATATCTGCAATAACCTGCATTCTTTTATATAAACCTTCAGGGCTATTGAGCATTCCTTCATACATAAACCTGCTTGCAAATCTTGCTATTTCAGGGTGCATTCTATGCTGTTCATCCAACATTACAAGCCAGTTATGTCCATAGCCATTTTCAACCGCTGATGATATTTCTGTATAATTGAAGATATCCTTTTTTAGTACACTATCACTCGGGTTTTGAACTATCGCAGGCAACTGTCTGAAGTCTCCAAGGCAGTAGAAACTTGATTTTGCCAGGCTTGCCGCAAAAACCACCTGCGGAACATACGCCATACTGGCTTCATCAAAGATAACAATGTCAAATGTCTGTGAATAAATAGCTTTGTCAACAACCGCTTTTGATATTGTTGTTGCAACAAAACCAGCTCTTTGAACCAGCTCCTGCTCTTCCTGTCTTAGTTTTGTCCTTATACTGGCTATTTTTTTATTAATGTCCTGACGCTCAGCGCTCTTACGCTTAAGTATTTTCTTCTTATCAAGCAGATCATAGTATTCTTTTGCTAATGCTGGATTTTGATCCAATACCTGAGCATATGAAGTCAGATACCACTTCTCTTCTAGTAGTTCTCGTTCTCTGGGGTACCCATATCTGATAATAGTTCCTCTTGGATAATCTGATAATTCGTCCACTCTCAGTAATGCTCTATCAACAGAGACATTACTGTATGACACCATAAGAATCCGCTTCGTCTTGTTCAGAAAATCCAGTGCAACCCTTGCTAATGTATAAGTTTTTCCAGTTCCAGGAGGCCCCCATACAAAGGTAATTGGTTGTGATGAGGACTTCCTCATGGCTGCATTCTGCCCTCTTTCAATTGGCTTTCTCTGATTAACCTGCTTCCTCCTATCACAAACCAGCGAATATGCTATTGGGCACTTCTCTTCGTCCAATTCATAGATCCTATCAAGCAGACCTTCCAGCAATTGCCACGGCTCTGCAGTAAATTCAAGGTATTCTATAGTTTTTCCTAAATATTGAGAAGTCTGAAATGTAATAGAAAAATCTTCGCATGAAATTACATATGCATATGCTCTTCCTTCCGCCAGTTGTATTTTAATTGTTGTTCCATCTGGAAAATGAAGTTCAGAATCAGTATCGAAACTATATATGTAAGTGTCTTTATTTTGAGAAATCAATTCGCCGTCGACAACACGGTACTTTTTCCCTCCGGTCTCTTTAAGGAATTCAATTTCTTTATTGAGTGCAAAGCTATACGTATTCCTAAATTGGTTGAATAAAGCGCCAGCACTTGCTGTCTGCATTTCTTCTTGTAATTCTTCATCTTCTAATTGCAGCACATCAGAAAACGCCGCTGGGTATGGGTATGCGACTATCGAAATCCCATCGGAGACATAGACCTTATTAGCCTCGATATTAACAATGGTCCCTATTGACTTGGTGCGAAGGTTCATAACTCGCATTCCGATCAATTTTGTATAAGACATCTACATCTCCTTTAGTGCTTATGTGTGGTTAACAACTTCCAGATAATCGTCAACCCTTTTCAACTATCCTCAACATCCACCGTATTTCATACACTTCCTGCTTCATCTCGAAGAAACCTGCCAGCGGAAGTCCATTCCCATTGTTGATCTTCATTGCGATTTCCCATTCATATAGCGAGCACTCGTTATAGAATCTGTCTCGGTCTTTTGAAGTTGGAATTGTATCGGCATAGGCATGAATAGCCGCGTAATACTGAGGAATCCGCATCAATACACCTGCTGTAGATTCCCATTCTCGAATCAGTTTCCCTGAATTGATGCATCCATGCTGCATTGGATACGCTTTTCCGATCAATTTCATTTCCTGACGAAGCTCTTCACGCACTTCCATCAGAATTCTTCCAAGGTAGTTCTTTCCCTTCCATTTAGATACATCCATCCAGTCATGACCGTCCAGCGCGATTCCGATTCCCCACTTCGAGTCAATTGGAGAACACTCTGCCAGCAGTGCATCTTTTGTATGAAGTAACATGTGTCTTATGCCTGCATTCTGGCTGAATTTTGCCTTAACTCCACGTTTTACAATTGTGTAGCAGGTAGCCTCCCAAGTGGCCGATCTGAATTCCGGAAACGGCTGTCCTGCAATTGCTTTGCATTGCTTAGGGTCAGATGTCTGCATAATCTTTTCTGCAAGATCTTCTCTTCCGAACATCATGACTTTGTGGTACATCATGAATTGCTCTGAATTTGCGTAATGCTTACCGGCATAATCAAATTCAGCCGGATACCAGTTGCTGAAACAGCCATAGCTATCATATTCATGGTAGAAGCCGATGATTGAAATCTGATCACTTGTGCTTTCTTTATGATTCAGTTCTGCAGAAAGGGTGGAAAGCGCGTAATCATAGGCTTCCTTCGTAACATGGTCATAAAGGACAAAATATATCTCATCAATACTATGGGGGGCTTCAGTCAACAAATCATAAATCGAATGTACCGCTGTATAAGCTGCCTTTTTCAATGGGTAGCCGTGTATGCCGGTAGAAATAGAGGGAAAAGCAATTCTTCTGATTCCGGGTCCCGGTTCAATACACGGGTTTACATGCGGCCCAACATAATAATGATAGTCACGGGCAATCCGAAGTGAGTTTTTATAACAGTCAGCCAGCAGCTTAAATTCATTATGATTTCCGCCTGCCCATACAGGTCCTTTAGTATGAATTACTTTTTTGCAGGGAAGATGATATGCCTCCGTGATTACTGCTTCCCCTGTGTTGCATCCCTTCCCTGCTTTATACGCTGCTGCCAGTTCCGGTCCGGCCGCTTTATGAATAGCATTGTTGACGCCGCTTCCTCCATCGGAAGGATTACCTGCCGAATTAACAATGGCATCAACAAAATCAGCTTTGGTTATATCGCCTTGAACTGTGCGGATTACTGTCCTTCCGATTTTGATTTTCATATTTGTGGTTCCCCTTGGTATCTCTATTAGCTTAATTCCTCTTCGCTACTCAATGGAGTCTTAAAAATCAATACATGAGTAAGTCATCTCAGAGCGCAAATCCTTGTTTGAATTAATCATATTTTTATTGATGTAATTCGTTTCATCCTACCAGATTCTTTGCCAAAGGATTTAACAAACTCAGAATCCTTCTTCCATTTTTCAATTGCATTTCCATATTTTGTATCTCCGGAATGCAGATGAATCTGTAGTTCGAGCAAATTGAGAATTTCATTTTCTGATACCTTTTTTTCTTCAATCGCTTTCAATAGTATATTCTGTCGTTCCTCATCAGATAAATTGTGTGAAGCCTGAACGTTATAGCCCATTTCTGAAAGAACAGATTTGCTGTTAAATTCAAATACTGCATCCGATAAGACTTTGTTGGTGGAAGCATCAATCACTTTACATTGAGGCTTTCCCTTGTTACAGATGTATTCATAGTCCCGCTTGAAAATATAGTAAACATCACAATCCCTGCAGTATCCTAAATATACTTTTTCTTCAATTAATTCTCCTTTTGGTGTAATAAGCTTTATAAGTCCGCAATATGGGGTGACCAGATGCCCTTTATTAGCGCAAACAAAGGAATACGTTACAGATAGAACATCATTTTTTTTAATTGTTTTTTTACTATATGCATCGATATAGTCTTGGTTCTGCTGCGATTTATTCCATCTACTAATAGTGTATCCGAGTTTTCTGATCATTGGTATTTTTACAATCTTTGGTGGCTCCTTACTAAAGGCATTATCTATCTCTGAATCAAAAATGTTCTCACCATAATGGTACATTTTCCGTCCATTCTCATTAATGAAGATGCAGTCACTGACTGTATCTCCATAAAAGGCATCATCAGAATACGCCTCAGAGTCATCATTTGCTATTTGTATTTCAACCTCGGAATTCCCATAAGTTGTCGAACATGATATATAATGCTTTCCTTTATGTATATACCAGTCCAACAGCCCTTTCTTCGTTGTTTGTTCCAGATTTGTAATCCAGTCCTCAGCAACAACAGATGTACAAGAGTGTTCTTTCGCTATGTCAATCCAATACAACTTTTTTTCAAATATATCTTTAAGTTTGCCTTCCTTTTCAGAATAGAGATCGAATCCTTGTACACTGCTATGTTTGCTAAAACAAAGATTATCGAAATGCAAATAATTTATATTATTATTTGCCTCTTTTCTACACTTAGAGGTCCAACTAAATTCCAATCTAAGGTAATAAGTTGGACTTCCTTTGCCAAATACTTTGTGTAAGCACATAGTTGGACCATACTGACCAATAACAGAGTGTTGAGTATCAAGCATTTCCCAAAGCGCTCCTCTACCATCAATTAGGTCCATGCTTATTTCAGTTAGATTATTGTTTTCATCTACTTCAGAGGACACCTCATTTACATATGCATCTGCAAATTGAATATATTCCTCAGATAATTCCGTCCTCTTTTTAAAAAACTTTGCCGGGGCACATCCTAAAACTGCTGCAAAATAGGAAATAATAAAATCTGCATTAAAACTCAAATGGATAAAATTGCCATCTACACAGACCTCTTCCATAAGATATGCCATTTCTTTAAGTACATAAAAAAAGTTTACTCTCCGCTCAATACATTCCAGTATGATTCCGCTCATAAGATATGATTGTGAGTCGAATTTAACCTTTTTCCTTCTGTTAAGAACTACTGGACAAATTACTTTGTTTTTATGATCTTTTCCACATATAGGACATGTGTAGGTATCTTTGATTTCTTTTATCTGTATCGGTTTTTTTGATTTGTTTCCCATTGTTGACCCTTTGTCATTCTTCTGTTTTTGTTTTATTTCACTCCGATTTCTCTGTTATCGGGTACTCAAGCGCCACATTCATGATGTGAGCAATGTTTTGCTCGCCTGCGAAGCGTTCCCTGTCCGCAAAGTCTTCCGTCAGCGGCAGCCATAAAAGAGGATTTGTCTCTTCTTTGAGCGGAACATCTTCATCAAGTTTCCCAACGTACATCTGTAAGTCAAAACCTTGGTGATAGTATCGGATGTCCATCAGGCGATATATGCGGATCTGGCCTCTAGTGATGCCCGTTTCCTCGAACAGTTCCCGATAAGCGGCTGATTCGGAATCTTCGCCCGGCTCTACTTTGCCACCGACGAAGTTGTACAGCCCTTTGTACGGGTCCTTCTGCCGTTTGCAGAAAAGAGCCCGGTCCTTTGTTTTATTGAGAACGATGATACAGTTATAAATCAGATTCATTGATTGTCCTTTTAACTATTCCACAGGTCTTATTTCCTGGAAAAGATTACCGCTTCCCCTGCAATTAGTACTCTATACATCCCTATACAGTTTGGATTTGTCCATACGGCGATACAGTTCCCAAGTCTGCCTGCAGCATCGCTCTGCATGCGAAGATCCATTGACATGTATCCTTAACTTTCTGACAAGGCTGTCAAGTTTGTAAGTTGATTCTGCGGGCAGATGGTTTCTCGCCATCTCCTCGGTGTCGATGATCAGGTTCGACAATGGTATTCCGAGAAGAACGCCGTATGCCTCTTCCAGTGCTTTTCTCAAGTTTCCGTTTATTCCATGAGACACGATCGGAAGGAATCCTACGAAATCAATGAACTCCCTGAGAGCATTTCTCTCGACTGTTCTGCTGCAGTCTTTTGGCTCATCTCCGGTTTCAGAGGAGTCCTCTCCTCGGTGGGTCATGAAAATTCGTTTATCCAGAATGCCTCTCTCTTCTCCGTTGATCACCTTGATCGCACAGAGCCGCCGGATCCTGTCAGGCTCGTCTTCTGAAAGCCATAAAGATACCACCGCATAAGAGCTGTCGCTGCCGTGCCGCGGTATCTTTGTCATGTCCCCCAAAACATTGAACTCCCGCATATACAGATCAACTGTTATTGTCACCGGAATCCCGGCTTCAGATTCCAGCATCTGCTTCGGGTATTTGCGGCTGTACGCATATTCCTCCCGAGGTACATCCGGGATCACGCCGTAGAACACTTTCCCGTGATCCATGAGCGCGCTCATCACAAGGTTCTCGCGACGGGGAATGTAGCCGAGTTTTCTGCCTTTCCCGTCCACCGCCATTACTGCCTGCTCATCGTATTCGTTTTCCGGCTCGCGCAGGAGCATTATCCTGTCACCGGGTTTCAGATCATTGACGAGCGTATCCGCTCCTCCCTGAAATCGCATTCCGACGATCGACTGCCTGCCGATGTAGATCTCTTGGGAAAATGGAGACGGAATCTCACCACTGCCTTGCAGCAGTGCAGTCAGGTCTCCGTTTGAAATTCCGGGAAGATTGGACTTTCTGTCGCTCATAACATCTCCCTTTGTATATGTCATTTATCCTGTTTCTTCTCTTTCATCCGCCGCTTCAGCTCTGCGATATACTCGTCAATTTTATCTAACATGGCTCTCACTTCCGCCAGACGTTCCACCAGTTCCCGGTGTTTCATCTCCAATGCCTTGTCATCATCCAGCAAGGCTTTGATCGTATACGGGAAGGATGTCTTGATTTGGCGGATCTCTTTCTCAAGTTCCGCACACCGCTTGCGCAGTTTCTCAATAAGCTCCCGCAGCTGTGCTCTGCCTTCTTCTGTATCTTCGAATGATTCTTCTGATTGTTCGGTTCCGGACAGTTCCTCCCAGATTCTCCGCATCTCTTCGAGGTCGCCTGCTTTGTACGCTTTGTTGGCACGGTCAAGCAGGTCCTTTTCTCTTTCTGTCGGATTCGGGTGGACATCCGGGTGAAGGCGCTTCACAATCTGCCGGTACAGACTCTTGAGTTCGTGGATGGGGTCTTCATCCTCATTGATTTCGTTGATGGGATCCTCATCCTGCCTTTCCCCGATACCGATTCGTTTATGAGTCTCCGCTTCTGTTCCTGCCGGTTGTTTTGTTTCTGCTGATTGTTCTGTTCTGTTTTCCTTTTTCCTGCCTCTGCTCTCCTGCTCATGCCTGGACCACTGTGTTTCATTCTCCCAGTGTTCCCGGAACCTTCGGGCTTCCTCTGCCTTTTTCTTCAAATCCTCTTCATAGGCGCGGAACTCCTCATGCGCTTTCTTTTCAGCCTCCTTCATGGAGGGCTTTTCCTGCCGGTTTAGCTGTGCCTGAAGAATTTCGATGATCCGCTGCTTTTCTTTCAGATACATCTGAGAGGCAAGAATTTCCCGTTCTACAGAGCCAATCTTTTCATCATATTTTGCCTGAAGTGCCGGACAGATATGATATAGCAGATCATCGCGCTCCGCAGTCAGTTCAATGACCCGCGCGCGCAGTTTTCTC
>Ga0310695_10013254_pt1 | contig 11370 bp, 9 predicted proteins | sample RumenRJG_04DNA_FD_203882 | JGI IMG/M metagenome (GOLD analysis project Ga0310695, IMG submission 203882) | Bovine rumen microbial communities from Lethbridge, Alberta, Canada - RJG_04 (v2) (version 2) | ecosystem: Host-associated > Mammals > Digestive system > Stomach > Rumen | place: Canada... | reverse complement strand
TGCCAAGGTTGTGAAGTAATCCTTCATGATCCAGTAAAGCACAAGCCCGTCAATGACGGGACTTGAAAACGGTAGAGACGCAAAAAAATTGCGTCTCTACTTGTTTATATAAGGTGATTTCAGTAATTTTGTACTATGGACAAGAACGAGACTTATCAATTGCTCGCCAAGCAGGTCGAGAGCCTCATCGAGGGCGAGCACAACCCCACCGGACAACTGGCCAACGCCGTGGCCCTCATCCACGAGACGATGGCCTTCTGGTGGACTGGATTCTACATGGTCGATGGTGACGCCCTGCAACTGGGCGTGTTCCAGGGCCCGGTGGCTTGTTACACGATCAAGAGGGGCAAGGGCGTGTGTGGCACCGCGTGGCAGGAGAACCGCACCATCGTCGTCCCCGACGTGGAGCAGTTTCCCGGCCACATCGCTTGCAGCAGCGAGTCCCGCAGCGAGATTGTCGTGCCGCTGCACGGCAGCCAGGGCAACGTCATTGCCGTTCTCGACATCGACAGCAAGGAGGTGGCCACGTTTGACGACATCGACGCCCGCTGGCTGGAAGAAATCGCCCGCATCATTACCCGCCATGCCCTGCCCCACCTGTAATCGATAATAGATATAATTAATAAGGGAACGATATAGCAGTTGGCCCTAAAAGTTTTTTATAATGCTAATTTCGCCAAGAAAACGTATTTCACGAACAATTTTTAAAAACAACAATTCGTGTAATTCGCATTAGCCCCGCAGGGTTCGGGCCAGCATCTATATCATTGCCATTAATATCAAGGAGAAAAATGAACTACCAACCTCTTGCAGAACGGTTGCGGCCCCGCTCGCTCGACGACTACATCGGCCAGCGCCACCTGGTGGGCGAGGGCGCCGTGATTCGCCGCATGATTGAGAGCGGCAACATCTCGTCATTCATCCTGTGGGGGCCTCCTGGCGTGGGCAAGACCACACTGGCGCGCATCATTGCCGAGCAGACCCAGGTGCCCTTCTACACGCTGAGCGCCGTGACCTCGGGCGTGAAGGACGTGCGCGAGGTGCTCGACCGCTGCCAGGCCGACGCGCGCAGCGTCTTTTCCAAGGGGCGTCCCATCCTGTTCATCGATGAGATCCACCGCTTCAACAAGTCACAGCAGGACTCGCTGCTGGGCGCCGTCGAGCGCGGCACGGTCACGCTCATCGGCGCGACGACCGAGAATCCCTCCTTTGAGGTGATCCGTCCCCTACTCTCCCGTGCCCAGGTCTATGTCCTCAACCCGCTCGACCGCGACGACCTGCTGCAACTGCTGGACCACGCCCTGAAGACCGACAAGATGTTCGAGGGTCGTGAGGTGCGTGTCGAGCAGACCGAGGCCCTGCTGCGCTTTGCGGGCGGCGACGCGCGCAAACTGCTCAACATCCTGGACCTGATCATGCAATCCCTGCAGGACGGGGAGCCCATGGTCATCAACGACGAGATCGTCACCAGCCGCCTGCAACAGAATCCGCTCGCGTTTGACAAGGGCGGCGAGATGCACTACGACATCATCTCGGCATTCATCAAGAGCATCCGCGGCAGTGACCCCGATGCGGCAGTCTATTGGCTGGCAAGGCTCATCGCCGGGGGCGAGGATCCCAAGTTCATCGCCCGCCGCCTGTGCATCCTGGCCGCCGAGGACATCGGCCTGGCCAACCCCAATGCCCTGCTGCTGGCCAACGCCACGTTTGACATCATCAACAAGATAGGCTGGCCCGAGGGGCGCATCCCCCTGAGCGAATGTGCCATCTACCTGGCCACCAGCGCCAAGAGCAACAGTGCCTATCTGGCCATCGACGAGGCCATCGCTCTCGTCAACCAGACGGGCAATGCCCCCGTTCCGCTGCACCTGCGCAATGCCCCGACGGGCCTGATGAAACAGTTGGGCTATGGCAAGGACTACAGGTATGCCCACGACTACCCGGGGCACTTCGTCAACCAGCAGTACATGCCCGAGGAACTGCACCACCCGCAGTTGTGGCACCCGCAGGACAATCCCGCCGAGAACCAGATGACGGCACGGCAGCAGGCCCGATGGGGCCAGAATGCGGGACGAAGCCCTGAAAAAGATTAAATAAAGGAAATGATATAGCGTTTTTTAATGCTAATTTCGCTAAGAAAACGCATTTCACGAGCAATATTTAAAACTAATTCGTGTAATTGGCATTAGCCCCTCAGGGTTCGGCCCACATCTATATCATTGACTTAAATATTCACTTTAAAATACGCATCACAACACCCTATGGCATCGTCAAGTAGCACTGGAAAAAGCGGAGAGCAGGCAGCCTGTGACTTTCTCATCAGCAAGGGTTACACCATCAGGGAAACCAACTGGCGCCTGGGGCACCTCGAGATCGACATTGTCGCCCATGAGCCCGCCGCCAACAGGTTGCACATCGTCGAGGTCAAGACCCGATCCAGCATCGAGCACTTCGACCCCATGAAGGCCATCAACCGCAGGAAAATCAACAACCTGGTCAACGCCGCCAACGGTTACATCAGTTACTACCGGCTCCCCATGAGTGTGCAATATGACGTGATGATTATCGTGGGCCGCGAGCCCCACTTCGAGATTCACTTCTTCCCCAACGCGTTCCAGCCGCCCCTGCGCTCCTTCCGTTGAGCGATGAGGCCGTTTTTAATCAAATCAGGACTCGGCAGTGCCGGCGGCGCCCGTGCGGGCCTGGCTCGGTGTCATGCCGTAGTGATTGCGGAAGACGCGTGAGAAATAGGCCATGTCGGCAAACCCGCACTCGTTGGCAACGTCGCCGATGAGCATGTCGGGACTGGTCTGCAACAGCCTCATGGCCTTCTCCATGCGCAACTGTGTGATGAAGGCGATGATGTTTTTACCTGTCAATTTCTGGATCTTGTGCTTGAGTTGGCTCTCGCCCATCTTGAAGTGCAGTGCGATCTGGTCCAGGTTGAGTTTCATGTTTCCGTTCTCACTTCCCTCCTCAACCAGGGTGGCAAACTCTTTCAGGAACTGGCTGTCGCTCATGGCATTATCCGCCATAGGTTGCTCGTCCTCGGCCTCGGATTCGTCCTCCACAGGCGATGAGGTTCTTGCCACCTTCTCGCGCCTCATCAGGTTATCAGCCCACGCCCACAACTCCTCGTCGCTGAAGGGCTTGACAAGATAGACATCGGCCCCGGCCTCGATGCCCTTGATGCGATCGGCCTCGCTTGTGCGGGCACTCAGCACGATAATGGGAATGTGGCTCAATTCGCTACTGCCTCGCACCTCACGGCACAGTTCATAACCATCCATGACCGGCATCTTCACGTCGGTGACAATCAGGTCGGGCACCAGTTCACGTGCCTTGACCAGGCCCTGATCGCCATCGCTGGCATAATAAACGGCAAAGCGCTGCTCCAGCACGGCGCCGACGAGCATTGCCACGTCGCTGTGGTCCTCGATGACCAGGGCCACCGGGCGGTCGTCGCTGTTGTCGCCGGTGGATGGCTCGATGACCTCTTGTCTCACCACGGTCCGCACCTTGCGGACAATCGGCTCGATGGCGTTGTCAAACCTTTCCTTCACATCTCCCTGATGCTTGCAGGGCAGTTCCACGGTGAACACCGACCCCTGATCCTTCATGCTATCGACAGCCACCCGGCCTCCCATGGCCATGGTCATGTCACGCACGATTGTCAGTCCGATGCCCATGCCTTCATACTTCTGCTCGGCCGCCGCACCGCGGAAGAACGGCTCAAACACGTGCGGCAGGTCATTCTTGCTGATTCCCATGCCGTTATCGGCTATCCTGAGGGTCAACACATTGTTGTCAATCCGCGAGGTGACCGTGATCTTGCTGAAGTCGCTGATGTAGTTGATGGCATTCTCGATGATGCTGCCGATGATAGTGACCAGGTAATTGGGTACCGTATCGATCTCGGCATGGCTCTCACAGGGCACGTAGGTGAGTTCGATGTGACGTTCCACACAGCGCTCGCGATAACTCTCCAGCACCATGCGGATGAGCGCCACCACATCACCTCTTTTCCAATCGGGCTCCTTGAGCGCGCTGCGCACACTGCCCACGGCCAGGATGCGGTCAACCAGTTCAAGCAGGTTTTTGCCTTGGCGCTCAATCATTTCAAACCTCACCCGCTGCTTGGAGGCGCCGTTGTTGCTGCTGTCGGCCGGCATGTCGGCCAGCAGGGCGTCAATCGCGCCCATGATGACGGTCAAGGGCGTGCGCAACCGGTGCACCACATTGGTGAAGAAGAGCGAACGCGTCTCCTCGACCTGACGCATCAGTTGCTGGGTGGTGCCACGAACGCGCATGGCATAGGCCAGCGCGGCGATAATCGCGCCGAGCATGAGGATGAGCAGCAAGGTAAAGGCTATCTGCATGTTGCGCATGCGCTTCATGTGGCTGAGGTCGCGGTTGAGCACATCCATCTCGCCGATGCGGCGCCCGTTCTGGTAGTCAAAGCGCTGCAACCTCATCTCGTCGTTCTTCTCCTGGCCGCAGATGCTGTCGAACAACTCATCGGCCCTGACGTAATGCTTCAACGCCTCGTCGCTATTGCCATTGAGCAACGACAGGGCATAATGGATCTTGCTGGCCTTGATCTGGTATTCCTTGCAGCCGATGCGGGCGGCTTCGTTCTCGGCCTCGGTCAGATAGGCATGGGCATCCTCCCGCTCGCCCAGCAGCAGTTTCACCCTAGCCAGCGACAGGCATGATTCTATCCAGAACCAACTGTCACCCGTCTCCTTGAGTTGGTCATAGGCCTGCTGATACTCATCGACAGCATAGGAGAAACGGCGCTCGTCCTCATAGAGTCCGCCAAAGTTCATATGGGCCACAGCAACACCTTTTCCGCTATCATTCATGCGGTTATACTCCATCGACTTGCGGCAATAATACCACGCGGAATCCATTTGGCCCTGGGCGCGTTTCACACGGCCCAGATCGCCGTAGTTGATCGCCAGACCCATATTGAGTTTCAACTTGATCACATACTGCAATGCCTCCTTCAAGACACTGTCGGCAGTGGAATAGTTGGAAAAAGCCATCTCGATATTGGCAATACCGTTGAGCGTGGTCGAGCGGGCCCATATCGCCTCGTCGCTGCGGTTATCACTATAGGCGTCATTCAATTTCAAGGCATTATAGAGGTAGCCGTTGGCGGTATTCAGTTCGCCCAACCGGCGACTCGACTCACCCATGATGTTGAGCATGTTCATGGCCTCGACGGTATCGTTGAGCGAGGTGGCGATATCCAAGCAGCGCTGGCCCACCTTCAAGGCATCTGCCATGCGCCCATTCCTGAGCAACTGCCTTCCTTCATGCTTGAGAGCCAGCATTTCGCCCATCGACTCGCCCTCCTGATGGAAACGGGCTGCCATCGCCGACAGCGAATCCGCGTCGCGCACGGCCCGCATCATGCTGTCCAACTGCAGGTAGCGAGGATTGTCCGCATGATGGGACACGGGCTTGCGGTGGCAAGCCGGCAACACCGTTGCCAGCATGACCATCAGGACCATTGCGGTGATGATTCCTAGTTTTCCATAGGAATTCTTTAGCCTCCTCATAACACAAGCAATAAAAAAACATGATGCAACCGCAAATTTAAAACTTTATTTCGAATTTCACGGCTTTTTTCCGTCAAATTTCTTGTAATGCTAAAGATTTCTCCATGTTTTCTTGCCAAAATGAAAATCCGCAGCCCCGAAAAGTCCCTTTCCATGACAGGAGCGGCAATTGGACCCGTGCCCTCAAATTTTGTCAAATTTGCATTGCGTGTTGAGATTTTTGGGTCCAAGTGGGCGTCGTATCAATTTTAATGCGTAACTTTGCAGGTTATATGACAAAAGAGAAGAAGAGCATCTATCAGCACGCTGGCGAGTGGGGCGTACCCCTAGGCCTGTACATGGCCGGGGCTGCGGCGGCATCCATCTATGCCGACGTGTTGCCGTTCCTCAGCATTCTCTTCTTTTTTATGGTGCTGGCCATTCCTTTCCTGGTGTACCGCTACCAGCGCTACAAGTTCATCGAGGACGATGGTTTCACCGACTATGCCGCCCTGTGGATGATGGGCATCCTGCTCTACATCTTCGGCACCACACTGGCCAGTTTCTTCGTCTATCTGATACTGCAGTATGCCAGGCCAGACTTCATGTATGTGCAGGGCCAGACAGTCATCGAGACCTACAGCAAGATACCCGAGATGAGGGACAGCGAGGCGCTGCACGTGATCAAGCGCATGGTTGACGAGCGGCTCATGCCGTCGCCCATCGAGATGGTCTTCAACGCCTTCTGGTTCATCACGAGCATGGGGTCGTTGCTGAGCGCTATCACCGCAGGGATAGCACGCCGGCAGATCAAGCGGCGCCCCTTGCCGCCACCGCCGCCACCTGAACAATGAAACGACAACAAAAGAAACGCCTATTTTTTATAAATACATTTTAATCAAGAATTATGGACATTTCAGTAGTAGTGCCTCTATATAACGAAGCCGAGTCGCTGCCCGAACTCGCCGAGTGGATCGAGCGGGTCATGGACGAGAACGGTTTTACCTATGAAGTGTGGTTCATCAACGATGGCAGCACCGATGACTCGTGGAACGTCATCAAGGGACTGCACGACAGGAATCCCAGGTTGAAAGGGGTCTCCTTCAGGCGCAATTACGGCAAGTCGCCGGCCTTGAACACGGGCTTTGACCGCGCCACCGGCGACGTGATCATCACCATGGACGCCGACCTCCAGGACAGTCCCGACGAGATACCCGAACTCTACCGCATGATCACCCGTGACGGCTATGACCTGGTGAGCGGCTGGAAGAAGAAGCGCTATGACCCGCTGAGCAAGACCATCCCCACCAAGTTGTTCAACGCCACGGCGCGTCGCGTGAGCGGCATCCACAACCTGCACGACTTCAACTGCGGCCTCAAGGCCTACCGCAAGGAGGTGGTGAAGCACATCGAGGTCTATGGCGACATGCACCGCTATGTCCCCTACCTGGCCAAGAATGCCGGCTTCACCCGCATCGGCGAGAAGGAGGTCAAACACCGCGCCCGCAAGTATGGCACGACCAAGTTTGGACTAGACCGCTTTGTCAACGGCTACCTGGATCTGCTGACGCTGTGGTTCCAGGCCAAGTTCGGCGTCAAGCCGATGCACTTCTTCGGCCTGCTGGGCAGCCTGATGTTCCTGCTGGGCTTCATCGCGGTCATCATGGTGGGCGCCCTCAAACTCTACAACATGTATAGCGGCAACAGTTACCGTCTTGTCACCGAGTCGCCCTACTTCTACCTGGCCTTGACGTCGATGCTGCTGGGCACGCAACTGTTTCTCACGGGCTTCCTGGGAGAACTCGTCATCCGCCACAGCAACGACCGCAACCACTATGAGATCAACGAGGAGTTGAACCAGGGCAAGCCCGCCATCGGCGGCCGTGACAAGGGCGTTGAGTTGCCCGAACAGATCGCTCGCCCCCAGGAGGTTAACGTCAACGCCCAATGACCCGCCTGGTGCACATATCGCTCCTGCTGCTGGCAGCCCTGTGCCTGGGCATGGCGGCCTGCAACGACGGCAGTTGCTATGAGAACGGTAGCAGCCTGCCGCTGGCCACATTCTACATCAACGGCAGCCAACAGACCATTCCCGGCATCACCATCATGGGCATCGGAGCCCCGGGCGACAGCATGATCGCCCTTAACGAGTCACTCAAGGAGGCCTACCTGCCACTGCGGGCCAACGTGGGCACCACCAGTTATCTGGTGGGCCGTCAAGTCATGATCGACACAATCGATGTCCTGCTGGACGACACGCTCACCCTCACCTACCAGGCCGTGCCCTACTTCCACTCGAGCGAGTGTGGAGCGATGTACAACTTTGAGATCAAGGACATGCAATGCACGTTCCACTACATCGACTCGGTGGACCTGATTACCACCACGATCACCAACTCGCACACCCCAGCCCTGCGCATCTATTTCCACGACTTGACCCAATGAGACTGACGGCAACACATATTATCAAGTCACTGATTCACAGCCTCGTCAATCGTGACATCCTGACGGCGACCGCGCTGGCATTGCTCGTCACGCTCGGCGCCGCCGCCCAGCAGCCCGACAAGCGCCACATCACGCCAGTCAAGCCCGAGACCAACCGCGTGCAGCCGCCCCCCAAGGGGACCGACGAGAAGGTCATCCAGCAATATATCAGCGGTGACAGCACCGCTGCCATCAACGAGGCCCGCAAGGACTCGCTGCGGCGGGCGTACAAGCGCTACCCGCGCCTCACTGACCTGTCCATCGGCATCAACATCGCCGAGCCGCTCTTCATGGCCTTCGGCCAGTCCTATGCCAGCACCGACGTGAGCGCGACCCTCAACATGTGGAACCGCTTCCAGCCCGTGGCCGAGGTGGGCATCGGATGGGCCAAGTCCTCGCCCGACGACATGAACTTCACCTACAAGGGCAAGCCATCGCCCTATTTCAAGGTGGGGGCCAATTATAACTTCTTGTTCAAGAACAGTCCTGATTATCAGGTGCTCTTGGGCCTCAGGCTCGGTTATAGCCCCTTCGGTTATGACATCACTGGAATCCATTACGTCAACAGTTACTGGCAGGAGGACATCCCCTTTGACATCAAGGGCGAGCGCTCCAGCGCCCTCTGGGGCGAAGCCTGTGCCGGCCTCAAGGTCAGGCTCTTTGACCGCTTCTTCATGGGATGGATGATACGTTATCACGGCATCTTCAAGTATGGCAAGAACGTCAACTCATCCCCGTGGTTCATACCAGGTTACGGCCCTCGCGGCAGTTCCCTGGGTTTCTCGCTGAGCATTGGTTACACCCTGCCCTTGCATCGCGACGGCGCGTCTGTCAAGGTCACCAACCCATCCCATCAGCCATGATAAAGAAACCTGTCGGCGGCCACCGAACGACCACACGCATTCCCAAAATCAGGCCAGCATCACAGCCCGGATGGTACAAGCGCTTCAAGCAACTGGCCGACCTTGCCGACCGTTGTGGCAGCGGCTTTTTACGGCCCAATGCGCGACGGAAAAAATAACCGATTTTTCAAAAAAATTTTGCCAGTTCAAAAAAAGTTCGTAATATTGTAGTCTGAAACGCGGGGCAAAGCGCGCATTTCTGTCACTATGTCCTGTTTTTCAACGATTTATGAGTGAATTAACAATCTTCTATTGTGTCCCAATGGTTGATTGCATTCACAGTGAGTGTAAGACTAAAAACAACAAAAAATATTAATTAACATTATTACTAACAATTTTAACTCTTTTAATTTATGAAGATTAAAAATTTACTTCTTTTCGCTGCAGCCGCTTCGTTGAGCATGAGCGCTATCGCACAGGAGTTGTCGACTGGTGAAGGTGCTTACCTTGCCAATGGTGACCCCGCAAAGGGTGGCCAGGCCACTAAGGATCATTTCTTCACAAGAATGAACTACAATGACATGGGCGAGGCTAAGGAATACACCAACAAGTTGAGTTTCAAGAGTGGTGACACCCAACTCGTATGGTTCCACCTTGATGATGATGAGATCTATCAGAACGAGGCCGTACAGGCTCTGACTCCCATTGCCGTCAATGCTGCTGGCGACCTTTACAATGAGATCACTTATAACTCATTCCAGTTCGACATCTATCTGCCCGAGTACATCTCGATCGTAAGGACCGAGGACGAGGAGACCGGTGAGGAAATCGCCTACGTACAGGGTGACCGTCTTCCCACCAGTTCTACCATCGTTTGGGATGGCCCCAAGGCTGAGACCAAGGAAATCGACGGCAAGACCTATCTGTCTTACTCAGTTGTATGCTACAATGCTAACGCTTATGGCAGCCACCTGTCAGCCAAGAACGCTAACCTCTACAAGAAGAACGGTGCCCTCAAGAAGGACGCTACCCTGTTCGGTCTGTATCTGAAGAACGCCAACCAGGAGACCGTTGAGGGTCAGGTTGACGATGTTATCCTTGGCAACATGCTTTTCAACCTCCGCGAGACCGCAATCGCCGAGTGGGACAGCAACCAGAGCACTTTCTTCTATGGCGAGGGTGGTAATGACGAGACCCAGCGCTTCATGATGTACAACCGCGTTAACACTTGGGGTTCGGCAAGTGTTGTTGAGAACCTGGCCGAGAAGACCGTTAACAACGTGAAGTACTTCAACATTGCCGGTATGGAGAGCAACGTGCCCTTCGACGGTGTGAACATCAAGGTCGTTACCTACAACGATGGCACCACCAGCACCAGCAAGGTGATCAAGTAATCTAGAAAGACTTACTTTTTCCAAATAAAAAACCGCGGGTCACACGACTCGCGGTTTTTTTATAATAAGCCCCCCTCTCACAGTCCACAATAAAAAACTTAGCGAATTGGCGTGAGTCGAGGCGCCACACGCGGGACAGGCGGGTGTCAGGCGTGGGTGATTCGGGTCTTCTGCCACGTGCCGGTGACCATCCCGGGGATGGGTGGCGTCTCTTGTGGCTCGCGGCTCAACTCGCGCATGATGTGTAGCCCGATGGCGCGCGTCATCAGGATGTCATCGTGCTTGCCCCGCCGGGCCTCATAGCGCCCATTGTGGTCCTCATAGTCGCGCATCTCGTTCACCGCGTCGATGTCCCGCTCGATATAGGTCTGGTCGCGCAATGCCTCGATCAACTCGGCAATGGCCTGTCGCTTGGTCTTCACATTGGTGTGAAAACCCAGTTTGCGGCCCGGCCGTTGATACAGGTTGCCATAGACGCGCGACACCATGTCCAGGATGAAGTCGCTCTCCCCTGCCCTGGCAGCCTCGTTGGTCAGCGTGTTGCTCTCCACGGCCAGCATGGCGTTGTTATAGAGCACGGCCAACTGCATCGACTTCCAGGCAAGCATGTCGTGGTCGATGTGGCCACGCCACTGTGCCACGATGGCGGCCTTGCGGTTGGGCGTTCGCCAGCGCCACACGGCAATCACCGAGTAATCACTGTCATCGGCCCTGCCTCCCACATCGACCACGACCAGATAACGCGTCTTGACCGGCGATTGCACCTCGGGCATCTCCCACACCTTGAGCAGGCCGTTTGACGCCCTCACCAGGTGGACATCGCGCTTGGCCTCATGGCCCGACATGCCCATGGCCTGGATGTCGCCCAGCAGCAGTGGCTCGGGCAGGCATCCCTGCTCCAGGGCATCCAGGTGCTCACGCGGAAACGGACAACAGCCGCTGGCCACAAAGGCCTCGCTGGCCGTCGATGGGTACTCGGCCATCATGAGCGAGTGGGTGCGGTATTCCCGACGCTTGTGGTGATACCAATTGATCTGCTCCAGTGTGCACCCGTCTTGCCACAAGGCGCGTTCATAGTCGTCCATTGCATCGAGCAGCGCGGCC
>Ga0310695_10013253_pt1 | contig 11371 bp, 9 predicted proteins | sample RumenRJG_04DNA_FD_203882 | JGI IMG/M metagenome (GOLD analysis project Ga0310695, IMG submission 203882) | Bovine rumen microbial communities from Lethbridge, Alberta, Canada - RJG_04 (v2) (version 2) | ecosystem: Host-associated > Mammals > Digestive system > Stomach > Rumen | place: Canada... | reverse complement strand
CGGCGCTTCAGATGAGCAGGTAGGCGATGACGCAACAGATGGCTGCGACGGGGAAGAGTCCCAGGCGGAACCAGCTGGCAACGATGCCTGCCAACAGGGCGATGACTCCCGGCAGGGGAGTGGGTGTGGTCAGCACCATGTCGGGAAAGGTCATGACGGCCAGCGTAACGTAGGGGACATAGTAAAGGAAGCTGCGCACGAAACGATGGCGGATGGGGCCCTTGATGAGAGCCATGGGAATCACCCGGATGAGGTTGGTGAAAACGATGGCCAGGAGGATGTAGACAAGAAGACTATGCTGCTCCATCGGCGTCGGTCTTGATGGGTTTGAGCCATGCTGCCACGGCAGAAATGATAATGGTCAGCACCACGGTACGCATGCCGCTGCTCCACTGGCCCACAACGGGTGCCACGGCAAAGAGTCCGCTGAGCAGGCAACTGGCTATGAGTGCATAGAGCACGTTGCGGTCGTGACGGGCGGGGGGGATGATGATGGCCAGGAACATGCCATAGAGCGACATGCTGAGGGCGGTCACCATGGTGGGTTCCAGCAGACTGCCTGCCACAATGCCTATGGCGCAGCCGGAAGCCCAGAAAAGGGTGGATATGAGGGCGGCGGCATACATGTAGGCTGGGGGTGTATAGCCACGATAGGCCACAGAGACGGCAAACACCTCGTCGGTAATGCAGCAGGCCATGAGCATGCGGTGGAACCAGGAGGTGCCGGGGGCAATCTTCTGCGACAGGGCAGCACTCATCAGCATGTAGCGCAGGTTGGCAACCAGACACAAGGCTACGACCTCGGCATAGGCGGCATGGACGGCTATGAGTGTGTAGGTGCCATACTCACCGGCAGAGGCGCGGGTGAAGAAACTGCTCAGGAATCCAATAGGGGCTGTCAGTCCTGCCCGTGCGGCAATGATGCCCAGCGAGAAAGCTACGGCAAAATAGCCCAAGGCTATGGGAATGCCGACTCGCAGTCCAAGGATGATGGGGTGTCTGTCCATTTTCCGGGTCATGATATAAGGAGGCTCCCCAAGTGGAAGCCTCCTTATAAACCAGATATACTACTTATGGTCTACGGCAGCCTGCTCGACGGGCAGACAGCGCTTGTAGTTCTCAATGTACTTTTCGAAGCCTTCGACGTCAGCTGCTGTAGGAGCCACCGAGGTGCCGCTGTTGCCTGCGAAGACCACCTGCTCGAGATAGTCCTCGAGTGACAGTCCCTTCGGATTGCGGGTCTGATAGCCAGCCAGCAGGGCAATACCCCAGGCACCGCCTTCACCGGCAGTCTCCATGACGGAGATGGGGGTGTTGAGAGCTGCAGCGAGCATGCGCTGACCTACGCCTGGTGTCTTGAAGTAGCCGCCATGGCCTGTGAGACGGTCCACCTTGATTTTCTCTTCCTTCAGCAGAATGTCGTTGCCAATCTTCAGCACGCCGATGGCACCATAGAGGTGGGCACGCATGAAGTTGGCCAGATTGAACTTGTCGTTGGCAGAGCGGATGAACATGGGGCGTCCCTCGGCAAGACCGGTGACAGGCTCGCCACTGACGTAGTTGTAGGCCATCAGACCGCCACAGTCGGCATCGCCCTCCAAGGCTTTGTTGAACAGCGAACCATAGAGCTGGTTCATGTCGACCTGAACACCCAGCAGCTGCTGGTACTCCTTGAAGAGTCCCACCCAGGCATTGATGTCGGAGGTACAGTTGTTGCAGTGTACCATGGCAACCAGTGAGCCGTCGGGGGTGGTGACCATGTCAATCATCTCGTAAGGCTTGGAGAGGGGTTTCTCGAGCACTATCATTGAGAACGACGAGGTGCCGGCAGAAACATTTCCCGTGCGCTGCTTGACAGCATTGGTAGCTACCATGCCCGTTCCGGCATCGCCCTCAGGAGGACAGAGGGGACAGCCGGGCTTCAGCGTGCCTGTGGGGTCGAGACACTTAGCGCCTTCGGCAGTCAGCGTGCCTGCATCCTGACCAGCCACGAGTACGCGGGGCAGAATGTCGAGCAGGTGCCAGGGATAACCCTTGGGGGCTACCAGCTGGTCGAACTTCTGTACCATGGTGGCGTCGTAGGTTTTGGTGGCAGGGTCGACGGGAATCATGCCTGAGGCATCGCCCACACCGAGCACGAACTGGCCTGTGAGCTGCCAGTGGATGTAACCGGCAAGGGTGGTCAGGTACTTGATGTCCTTGACGTGGGCAGCGTCTTCGAGCACACACTGATAGAGGTGTGAGATGCTCCAGCGCAGGGGGATGTTGTAGTTGAAGAGCTTGGAGAGTTCGGCAGCAGCCTTGCCCGTATTGGTGTTGCGCCAGGTACGGAAGGGCACCAGTATCTCCTGCTTCTCGTTGAAAGCCATATAGCCATGCATCATGGCAGAGAAACCAATGGCTGCCAGACTGACGATGTCGCAGTCGTACTGGCTCTTGACGGCCTTGCGGAGTTCGGCATAACAGGTCTGCAGACCATGCCAAATCTCGTCAATGCTGTAAGTCCACAGTCCGTCGACAAGCTGGTTTTCCCACTCATAGTCACCCTGGGCTATGGGCTTGTTGTTGTCGTCGATGAGGATGGCCTTGATGCGGGTGGAACCAAACTCAATGCCGAGGATGGCACGGCCCGACTCGATGATTTGTTTTGCGTTCTGATTCATAGCTTAACGGAGGGCTTTGTTCAACATATAGTATACTTCATTGTTGCGGAGATCCTGCTTGAGCTGTGGGATGGTGGTGTCCTTGTTGATGCGGACATGCTCCAGACCCAGCATCTCGGCAAAGTCTTCCCAGTACTCCTCGGTGATGTCGTAAGAGAAGGCGCTGTGGTGAGTGCCACCGGCGAGAATCCATGCACCGGCACCAATCTCGAAGGTGGGCTGGGGTACCCAGAGGGCACTGGCAACTGGCAGGTTAGGCATGGGCTTGGGCTCGATGCACTCAACCTCCTGAGAGATGAGACGGAAACGGTTGCCCAGGTCGACAACAGTAGCCTTGATGCCACGTCCGACCTTAGAGGTGAAGACGAGACGGGCAGTCTGCTGCTTGCGGATGCCGATGCCGAGGAAGTGTACCTCGAGCTTGGGTTTGTCGACGGCTATGAGGGGACATACCTCGAGCATGTGGCTCTGGAGGCAGGACGAACGGTCGCCGGCGAAGTTGAGTGTGTAGTCCTCGAGGAACGAGCAGCCGGTAGGCATGCCTTGCTGGATGACCCACAGGGTACGATAGAGGCAGGCTGTCTTCCAGTCGCCCTCGGCACCGAAGCCGATACCTTCAGCCATGAGGCGCTGTGAGGCCAGACCGGGAATCTGGTCAAAGCCGGCAAAGTTGGGATCGTTGATGTCGGCATCGCCCAGGTCGTCGAAATTGGTGGTGAAAGCAGTTGCGCCCTCGTCCTTCAGCACGCGACGGAGGGCAATCTCAGCACGGGCTGCATTGCGTACCTTCTGCCAGTATACTTCCTCACCGGACTCGTCAATCTTGATGGTGTACTCCTGCTTGTAGGTTTCTACCAGTTCGTCGACTTCCTGGTCGGTGACCTTCTTCCAATAGTCCATCATGGACGATACGGGATAGTAGTCCACATGATAGCCCAGACGCTGCTCGAACTCCACGCGGTCGCCATCGGTAACGGCAACGTTGTTCATGTTCATGCCGAACATCAGACAGCGTACGTTGTGAGCGTCGGCAACACCGGCTGCCACACGTGCCCAGACGGCAATCTTCTGCTGGGCAGCCTCCGTCTTCCAATAGCCGCAAACCACCTTGCGGGCTACGCGCATGCGGGTGCAGATGTGTCCGAACTCAATGTCGCCATGGGCCGACTGGTTCAGGTTCATGAAGTCCATGTCCATGGTGTCCCAGGGGATCTCGGCATTATATTGGGTGTGGAAATGGAGCAGGGGCTTCTGCAGAGCCTGCAGACCCTTGATCCACATCTTGGCAGGCGAGAAGGTGTGCATCCAGGTGATGATGCCGATACACTTGGTGTCGTTGTTGGATGCCTTCATAACGGCCTCAACCTCGTCGGAAGAGTTGACTGTGCCCTTGTAAACAACCTTGATGGGGATGATGCCAGAGGCATTGAGTCCATCAACCATTTCCTGTGAGTGTCCGTCGACAATCTTTACAGTCTCACCTCCGTAGAGCAACTGAGCACCAGTCACCCACCAAATCTCCAAATTTTCAAATGCTTTTGCCATAAGATATAATGTTTTTTTAGTTACTAATGAGTTACTTCTTCTTTTGTCCATAGTAGGCATTGGGGCCATGCTTGCGTGAGAAGTGCTTCTCGACGAGCAGCGGATTCATCGTGGTCTGTGGATTGACACAGAACGACACAAAGGCCATCTTGGCTACCTGCTCGGTGACGACGGCATGATAGACTGCCTGGTCAGCATCCTTGCCCCACGCAAAGGGACCATGGTTCTTGACCAGTACGGCAGGAGTATGGACGGGGTTGATGTTTCCCTTCTTGAAGCGATCTACAATGACCACACCGGTATTCTTCTCATACTCTGGCATCTGGTCCTCGGTCATAGCCTCGGTGCAGGGGATGCAGTCGTGGAAATAGTCGGCATGAGTGGTGCCGATGTTGGGGATGTCTTTACCAGCCTGAGCCCATGCGGTGGCATAGGTAGAGTGGGTGTGTACGATGCCACCCAATTCGGGGAAAGCTTTATAGAGGACAAGGTGGGTCGGTGTGTCGCTGGAGGGATTGAGGTCACCCTCAACGACCTTACCGCTCTCGAGGTCGACAACGACCATGTCTTCGGGTTTCATGACATCGTACTCAACACCTGAAGGTTTGATGACTACGAGGCCTTTCTCGCGGTCGATTGCCGACACGTTGCCCCAGGTGAAAATCACAAGGTTATGTTTTACAAGGTCCAGATTGGCCTTGAAAACTTTCTGTTTCAGTTCTTCTAACATGATATAGTGAATTAGGATTTGTTTATAATTTGAAATTAGAGTCTTCGTTGAAGGCTTTTTTGTTGAAACGGTAGAGACTGGCACCACGACGGGAGCTCTGCTTGTCTATGAGGTCAGTCTTCTCGATATAGTTCATCTCCTTGACACGCTTACGGAAGTTACGCTTGTCCATCTCCTCGCCGTTCACTGCCTCGTAAAGACGTTGCAACTGGGTGAGTGTAAACAGGTCGGGAAGCAGTTCGAAGCCGACAGGATTGGTCTTCATCTTCTGCTTCATCAGCTTGCGAGCCTGACGTACCATCTCGTTATGGTCTGAGTAGAGCTGGGGAATATTATCGATATCGACCCATTCCACCCCATGCTCCTGCATGAGCTTGGCAGGATAGTCCTTGACGTTGATGAGTGCATAGTAGGCCACAGAGACAACGCGTTCACCCGGGTCTCGGTCGATATTACCGAAAGCACCCACCTGGCGCATATAAACCTTGCGCAGTCCTGTCAGCTCGAACAGGGTACGGTTGGCTGCTGCATCCAAACTCTCATCGCCGCGGACGAAGCCTCCGTAGAGGCTCCATTCGCCACGACCAGGGTCCATATTTCGCTTACCGATCAGAATCTTCAGCTTGTTCTCCTCGAACCCGAAGATGATACAGTCTACGGATAGGAAGACTTTCTGAAATTCAGAATAGAACGTTGTCATCGCTTGTGATTACCAGAAATAATAGTAGAAGGCAACAGTAATACCCAGAATGATGACACTGTGGATGACATCCCACTTGGTCCATGATGCACGTGTGGCTGCAATCTGCTCGGGAGTAGAAGTGCCGAAGACCAGACCACGGATCTTAGACTCTTCGGGAGCCTCGGTGAGCAGGGAAACGATGATGACTACCAGGCAGCAGACCACAAGCATGACACCACAGAAGTATAGCCAGTTGAAGTCATAGAAGATGGCCTTGAACCAGTTGTCTGCAGGATCGGTCACATTGCTGTAGTACACCTTGGCACCCAGACGGGTCAAACCGATGATGATGCCTGAGAGCAAGCCCCACATGCCACCCTTGGCAGAGGCACGCTTCCAGCAGATACCCAGCAGGAAGGCAGAGGCAATGCCAGGAGCCAGCACGGACTGTACGTCCTGCAGGTAGTTATAGAGCACATCACCGACAGAGCGCATGATGGGAATCCACAAGATACCCAGAATAACGATTACCACAGTAGCCACCTGGCCAATGTGAACAAGCTGTTTCTCTGGCGTCTCGGGCTTCAAGCGCTTCCAGAAGTCGATGGTGAACAGCATAGCTGACGAGTTGAACAGAGATGCCAGTGAAGACATCAGAGCTGCCAGAATACCACAAACCACCAGACCCTTCACACCGGCAGGCAGAATTTTTGCCACGAGGGTGGGGAAGGCTGCGTCAGGTGTAGAAAGCACGAAGACTTCACCATTGGGCAGGGTGACACCCTTGGTACTCATAGCATAGGCAATCATGCCTGGGATGAGGAACAGGAACACCGGGCAGAGCTTCAGGTAGGCACCGAAAATGGTACCACGACGGCTCTCTTTCTCGTCCTTACCTGACAGCACGCGCTGAACGATGAACTGGTCAGTACACCAGTACCAGAAACCGATGACAGCAGAGCCTACCAAAGCGCCAAGCCAGGGATACTGCGGGTCACGGAGGTCACGCATCAGGTTGGTCATGTGGTCACCATATTCGTTGACAGTCTGAATGGAACAAACAGCCATCATCTCGTCCCAGCCACCCAAGGCCTTCAGTCCCAGCACCAGGATGATGAGTGAACCCAGCAACAAAATGGGGGTCTGCAACACTGAGGTGTAAAGCACGGACTTCATACCACCAAAGATGGTATACAAAGCGGTGATGAGCACCAGTCCGATAGCGGCAATCCAGAAGAAGTCAATGCCCCAAAGTTCCTTGATGCCGAAAACCTGCTGGAAAACGAGTCCGCCAGCATAGACCGTTACGGCTACCTTGGTCAGCACATACGAGATGAGTGAAATCACTGAAAGGATGGTGCGCGATTCCTTGTTGTAGCGGCGCTCCAGAAACTCAGGCATGGTATAAACCATAGAACGAGTGTAGAACGGAACGAAAACCCATCCGAGAATCAGAATCATCCATCCCTGAATCTCCCAGTGAGCCATAGCCATACCGGAAGATGCTCCTGCACCAGCCAGACCAATGAGGTGTTCAGAACCGATGTTGGAGGCGAAAATAGAGGCACCAATGGCAATCCATGTTGCATCCTTGCCACCCAGGAAATAGTCTGCCGAGTTGTTGTTCTTCTGTGAGACAACCCATACCACAATGCCAATCAGCGCGAGGCAGAACACGCCAATCACAATCCAGTCTAATAAAGCCATATTACTTGATGATTTAAAATTTTGTTACTCTTGATGTAATTATTTGATTGAGAACTTGTAGGCAGCACGGCTGTAGTACTTCTCGCCGGGATTCAGCACGGGGCTGACCCATTCAGGATGGTTGGGTGAGTCGGGATATTTCTGGCTCTCCAGACATACAGAGACATGCTTGGGATACTTCAGACCTAACTTGCGGACAATGTCGGCATCCTTGCCTACGCCCTGGAAATTGCCACTATACACTTGTACGCCAGGCTCGTTGGTGAACATCTCCATGAAGATGCCCGTCTTGGGAGAATAGAGAGAGGCACACACCTGTGTGTCGTCGCCCTTGCCGTCCTTAAAGGTGTTCAGGCAGAAATTATGATCGTAGCCGGTGGCATTCTGTATCTGGTCATATTGTGACTGGATGCTGTCACCAATGGCATGAGGTGTACGGAAATCAAAGGGTGTACCCTCTACGCTGCGAATCTCGCCAGTAGGAATGTACTTGGCATCGGAAGCTGTAAACGAGTCGGCATTCACATACAATACCTGATCATAGCCTGGTTGGGTGAAGTCTCCTGAGAGATTGTAGTAGTTGTGATTGGTCTGGTTGATAATGGTAGGCTTGTCTGTCTCAGCCTCCCATGTGATGTCCAGCATATTGTCAGAACATACCTTATATATAGTAGTAGCGGTGACTTTGCCGGGGAAGCCATTCTCACCGTCCTGGGCTACGATGGTCAGACGCAAGATGGAATCACCAATCTGCTCGGCATCGTAAACCTGGTTCATCCAACCTGTAGTACCACCACCATGCAAGCAGTTCTCGTTGTCGTTGACCTTTAGCTGATAGATAGAATCGTTCAGCTTGAACTGGGCGTTCTTGATACGGTTGGCATAGCGACCGACTGAAGAACCATAGTCTGTCGGAGAGTTCAACGTGTCAGTATATTGACGAATGTTGTCGAATCCCAATACAACGTCAGTCGGCTTGCCGTCCTTGTCGGGGACTACCAACGAAACAACACGTCCACCATAGTTGGTGATGCACACCTCCATGCCGTTCTGGTTCTTCAGTGTGTAAAGCTTGACGGGCTTTTCGTTGATGAGTGTGTCAAACTGGGCTGGGTCAAGACCCGACACCGTGAGTGCCTTCTGCTCACCAGAGGCACATGCTGACAACAACAAAGCTGCTGTCATGCCTGCAAAAGATGCTTTTAAGTTTCTCATTTTTGTTAGTTTTTAGTTATATCACTAATTTGGGTGTAAAATTACAATTATTTTTTGAAATAACAATGGATTATTTCAAAAAAAATAGCGTAAAGTGTTATTTTTACACTTCACGCTATATTATTTAACCTTTCTTAGCGATTGAAAGGTGTTGTCGGGTACCTTTTCTCTTAGCAGAGCTTGCGAGAGCCGTCGCCGATGACTACATCATAAACCTTAGGTTCGTGACCATACTTCTCGTTGAAGCGCTTCTTGGCATCAGCTATGAACTGCTTGTACAAGTCGTTGCGTACGAGGTTGATGGTGCAACCTCCAAAACCACCGCCCATGATGCGTGAACCAGTCACACCATTGTCCTTGGCAACTTGGTTGAGGAAGTCCAGTTCCTCGCAGCTGACCTCATAGTCTTTGGACAGGCCTTCGTGGGTCTGGTACATCAACTCGCCGACTTTTTCATAATCGCCTTCGTTCAAGGCTTCGCAGACTGCCAATACACGGTCCTTCTCGCCCAAGACAAACTTGGCACGCTTGTAGTCCTCTTCACCGACTTCGGCGCGAACCTCGTCAAGTTGCTCCCATGTACAGTCACGCAGAGTCTCGAACTTGCCTTCGGGGTGCTTGGCCTGGATGTGCTTTACCACATTCTCGCACGAGTTGCGACGATCGTTGTAAGGAGAACCGGCCAGTTGGTGCTTGACCACCGAGTCGAGCAATACCAGACGATAGCCATCGGGCTTGAAGGGGAAGTACTCGAACTCACGAGAACGACAATCCAGACGCATCAGACAGCCTGCCTTGCCGAAGACAGAGGCAAACTGGTCCATAATACCACAGTTGACACCACAGTAGTTGTGCTCTGTAGCCTGTCCTGCCAGTACCATATCCCACTGAGAAACCTTGTTCTCGCCGAAGATATCGTTTAGTCCACAGGCAAAGCAACTCTCCATAGCTGCGCTGGAAGACATACCAGCTCCGAGGGGCACATCACCTGCAAAGGCGATATTATAACCTTTAACAGGAACTCCTAACTTCTTCATTTCAAGTGAGATACCATAGATATAACGAGCCCAGGAAGCTTTAGGGCCATTGGGATCAGAGAGTTTGAAGTCCACACGATCCTTGAGGTCAATAGCATAAGCCATCACAGTGTCCTCAGTACCATTGGCACGCATTTCAGCCATCACACCTTTGTCAACAGCTCCGGGAAATACAAAGCCACCATTGTAGTCGGTGTGCTCACCAATCAGGTTAATACGACCCGGAGAGGCATATACATTGCCGGTCTTACCATCAAAATGCTTGATGAAACGGCTTCTTACAAATTCAATGTCCATCATAATAGTAAATAGTTATGGTTTATATTAGTCAACAGGTATTTCCGGATTTACATTCTTTGAGCCAACAAGGGCATACCAGAACATATAGCCCATAGAAAGCAACGGGATAATGTAACTGATCATATATCCTAAACTGTCGGCAATGAAGTTTTGGATGAGCGGCATCACACCACCACCAACCACCATCATCATGAAAATGCCTGAAGCCTGTGCTGTATATTTGCCCAGTCCCTCGGTAGCCAAATTGAAGATGGAAGCCCACATGATAGAGGTGCAGAGGCCACAAAGAACAAGCAACATGGCACTGACGGGTACTTCAGTCATAGCAAAAGACGAGCCTGTAAACAATGGCATAGAGGTCATGACTGTCTTGGGAATAAATATTGCCAACAGAATCAGGATCATGCCCACACCGTTGGTGACAATCATCATGGTTTTTGACGAAACCTTATCAGCAATGAAGCTGGAACAGAGACGTCCGACAAGCATCAGGAGCCAGTAGGTTCCTGCCACGAAACCACCGATAGCTGCAGCATTGGCCAGAAGGCCAGCACCTTTCTCAGAGGTATCAGCAATGTAGAAATTCAGTGTACCAGGAATACCTACCTCGACACCTACATAAAAGAAAATGGCGATGACACCCAGCAGACAATGACGGAACGACCAGGGGGAATACTCAAACTTGGTTTGCGAAGTCACCTTGCCAATCTCCGGATCTTTGATGGGAATCAAAGCCAGCACAAAGAATGCTGTGGCAAAAACAGCCATTGCGATGTACAACACGAGGTTAATCTCAACGAAATCGGTGCTCTTGCTGACCTCACCAATCAAGGCACCAACGAGCATAGGTGTCAATGTTCCTGACAGCGAATTCAGAGTACCACCCATGAGGTTCAGCTGATTACCACGATTGCCACCACCTCCGAGCAGATTCAACATGGGGTTTACCACCGTGTTCAATAGACAGACAGAGAAGCCCGACACAAAAGCACCAATCAGGTAGATAGAGTTGTCCTGATAGCCATCCAATGCCTCAAAGCCCGAAATCCATTGGATGGTCACACCAATAAATCCCACCAAAATACCCAACAAGGCAGTCTTCTTGTATCCGATGCGTGTCAGCATCTTACCTGCAGGTATACCCATAAACAGATAAGCAAAGAAATTCATGAAGTTACCCAGCATGGCGAGCATGTTAGAGCCACCAACCTCTGGGTCGTTTTTCATGACGACACCGATAGGTGCTGCCAGATTGGTAACAAACGCAATCATGGCATATAGAAACATCATGGTGATAATGGCAATGGTGTTTCCGTTTTGTTTTTGATTACTCATATTTTTGTGCTAGTTTAGTTATTCTACTCTACCACACCGAAACGATAGATCGTCTTCTGCTTGTACTGCTCACCGGGATTCAGCACCACTGATGGGAAGTATGGACGGTTGGGGCTGTCGGGGAAGTGCTGGGTTTCCAGGCAGACTGCACTACGAC
>Ga0310695_10013251_pt1 | contig 11372 bp, 10 predicted proteins | sample RumenRJG_04DNA_FD_203882 | JGI IMG/M metagenome (GOLD analysis project Ga0310695, IMG submission 203882) | Bovine rumen microbial communities from Lethbridge, Alberta, Canada - RJG_04 (v2) (version 2) | ecosystem: Host-associated > Mammals > Digestive system > Stomach > Rumen | place: Canada... | reverse complement strand
TCGGAATCTAATTTTAGTTTTTCATAAAACTCCAATAGAACATTTTTTTGCAAATCGAATAAGAGAATGGTTAAATCTCGGGAAAATCCCAATCTTCTACCAAGGTAACGTAAAAGATATATTCTCTCGTTTCGGTATGACAAAGAAATTGAGTTATCGTGCCTTTGTATAACGTGTATTCGTAGTATTCATTGCCATCGTCGGCGGTTTCAAAACGCAATTTAACGGTGTCGCCGGTGCCGTAGTTTTTGTCGGAGAAATAGTATCTGTCGGTGGACGGATTATCGATGAAGTTGAACATTGTTTTGTATTTCGTATATGCTTGCTTTTTGTTGTTATACATATCCGTATTGTATTCGGATTTGACATATACGTCTTTGTTATTCTTGTAAATACAAACATGTTTGTCATCTTCATTGCTGAAGAAACGTTTTTCGCCCAAGTGTGTTTCAACGATAAGATACTCGTAGTTTTTGGTTTTGTCGACCGTGATGGTATAGCCATCGTAACTCTCGTCTTCGACTAAATACTGCGCTAATTTGAGATCGTTTTGAATCTTGTTTTTAAGGTCGTAGGTAGAATAGCATTGGACTTCTCTTGCGCTTTCGACTGTGGGAAGATCGAAAGAGAAGGATTCTGCAGTCGCGTGCAGGTTGAAGTAACCTCGTGTTTGGTCTTCGGGAACGTAGCCGTCAACTTCGACCAAGGTGGGATTTTGATAGGTGCCACCGAACAAGTAGGTATAGGATTCGTTGCTCGAATTTTTGAATGTGAATTTGCCCGTGGTGTAGTCGTATTCGAGAGATGCCAAACTGGCGTTGCTCGTTCCGCCTCTGACTTCGTTCATGAACATAAGCACAGGAGTGCCGTATTCGTCTTTGACATCGCCGAGGTAATCCGCGTCGACGGCGTGCAACCAGCCGCCGTAATCGGAATAGGTCTCGGTGCCTTCGTAAACGTAATAATCACTGACGTAGGAGGCAGTGATAGCCAAAAGGTCGAAATCACCCGTTCTCTTTCCCATCATTCTGAGTATTTCTTTGCCGTTTTCGTAGTCACGCCAATATACGACGCGGCATCCGTTCGCGCTTTGATAAGCGTATCCGCTGATGGACAAGGTGTACTTGGAAGGAATTTGTGCAACCGCTCTGCCTACTTCGTTAATTGCGGTGTTGAACTCGACAGAAGAAGGAAGGTCTATACTTTCGACTTCGCCCACAGCTATTTCGTAAGTTCTCTTGTTTCCGTCTCTATAGGAAACCACCATCTTGGAAATGATGTCGCCATCGACCTTCGCTTCGTACGTCGCTGCGTATTGGTCCATTACGGTAAACGTGCCGTCATCGGTTTCCTCCCAATTTGTTTCTGCAAGGTTGGTAAGTATAGCCGCGTAAGATTGAGGAACGATGATCTCGCCCGATTTGCGGATATAGGTGTTGAGGAAAGGATAAGTAGTGTAATTCGTATCACCGAAAAATTCCGTGTAAGTAGTATAGTCTTGTCCGTTTCTCGTTTCGACAAGTTTGAGCAAGCCATCGTTACGATAGTACGTATCTTGATAGACCTTCGTTTGAGCAAAGGTCACCTCGGATTCGGTCAAAATAAAGTTGACCTGACGTTCATTTTTGGTCGTAATGAGATCTTTGGTATTTGCAATCGCTTCGCCGATGGTCACTTGTTTGACCTCGGGCAAAACACCGATGGAAACTTTGCCGTAACTTATCTCCATATCGACGTTATTTCCCTTGTAGTTGAAGAATATTTTAGTAATCCCCGAGTGTTGCAAAGAATAAATGATACGGAAAGTGAAGGGCAATTCGCTCTCGGTACGGGAGATAATATTCACATCGACCTTTTCGCTGTCCTTTGTTATGGAACAATTTTCTCCCGTCATGACTTCGGTGAAAAGATTGTAAAGGGATTTACCGACATTCTCTTCGATCATAGTGAAAACAATCGCGGCGGGATTGGAACCCGTGTCTGTGCGTTGAGCGTAACGGTTCGTGCCGTCGGTATTCGTTCCCGTGGCATAAAAGACGACCCTTTGATTGCCGGTCTCGCTCGTATAAGCAAAGTAAGCGTCGACGAAATCATCGTTCTCTTTCAAGAAAGAATGATAAGTCAATCCGTCGCATACAACGTCGAAACTTCCCTTGTTAACGGCTCCGTTCATGCTGACCGTCAAGGAGTAATTGTTATCTTGGTGAAGGTCGATCTTGCTTTGAATGGAGTTCAACACGAGATCCTTGACTTCGCCTATAGTAGGTACGTCGTTTTTGTCGGAAGAACCGCCGCCGTTTCCGACATTTTCGTTTCCGTTGTCGGGCTGTAAGTTGTTACCACCGCCACCTAAATGGTCGCAAGCCATAAGGGAAAGGCTCGATGCAACGATGAGGCAAAAGGATAAAATAATCAACAGTATAATCTTTCTCATTTTTTTCTTTTCTCCTTATTTTGACGTTTAATTAAACACAGCGCTACCTTTCAGACGGCATAAGGATGCCTATCTTGCGATTAACGCTGTGTTTTTCCGTGTTGAGTTGTAGAGGTACCAAAATCAGGCAGACTTATGCCGTCTGTCTGCCTGTCTGCCTGTTTGCCTGTCTGTCTATCTGTCAAGCTTGTCGCAAACTTCATTAGACTTGTCAAGCTCCTCAAGGTATTTATTAAATCATTTATACTATAATATAAATCCATTAATTGTGCAACCTTTTCAGGAACTATTTTTTCATGTCCATTCAAATAACAACCTTTAACGAAAACACACAAACAAAAAAGATTTGGAAATTAATCCAAACCTTTGTTTGTTGACCGCTTGACAATGCAAATACCATTGAATTTTAGTTTTTCATAAAATCCCTAATGGAACAGCACTAAGCAGCCCGTCTTTTTGTTCCTATCGCTTATTCTTCGCTGAAACTGTCTTTGCCCAAGCCGCACCAAGGGCAGGCAAAGTCCTCGGGAAGATCCTCGAATTTGGTGCCGGGGGCAATGCCCAATTCGGCGTCGCCCAGGTCTTCGTCGTATTCCCAACCGCATGCACATACATATTTCATAATTATACCTCCATTGTTCTGATTATTCTAAGCGCGGTGCGCTCGATTTCTATTGTATCGGCTCGAAGTCGGCCACGCCGTGTTTGCACAGCGGGCACACAAAATCTTCGGGCAATTCATCGCCCTCGTAGACGTAGCCGCACACCTTGCACACGTAGCCTTTTTTGCCCTCCACTTGGGGTTTGGGCTTGACGTTGCTTTGGTAGTAGGTGTAGGTCATCGTCTCGGCGTTGGATACCACGCGCGCCTCGGTTACCGAGCAAATAAACATACCGTGCGTGTCCAAGTCTACGTATTGCTCTACCTTGAGGGACATGAAAGCGTTGATGTATTGTGGCAAAAACACCAGCCCGTTGTCCGAACGCAACACCTCTTTGCCCGCAAATTTGTCCACGTTGCGCCCACTGACGAAGCCGAAGTTTTCAAACACCGAGAAGGGCGCTTCTACCGACAGGCAGTTGACGTTCATCACGCCCGTTTGCTTGATGACGTGGTGCGAGTAGTTTTGTTTGTTGATGCACACCGCCACGCGGTTGGGCGTATTGGTCACTTGGGTCACCGTGTTGACGATGAGGCCGTTGTCCTTTTTGCCGTCGTTCGATGTTACCACGTACAGGCCGTAGCCGATCTTGAATAGGGCGGTCATGTCGTTTTTGTTGGCGGTGGCGTCGCCTTGTGCCAAATAGTCTTGGCACAATTCTTTGGCCAAGGCGTCGATTTGCGCTTTGTTGTCGTCGTTCATCGCCGATTTGATCTTGACCACGGGCTCCAATATTTGCACGTTTTTGCAGTGCTCCAACATGCCGCGCATCACCTTGGCGGCCTGCGGTGCCCAAGTACCGTTCTCGATAAGGGCTACGGTGCGGTTTTGGTAATTGCGCTCTACCAAATGGTTGATAAACTCACGCATAAAGGGGAATATCTCGGCATTGTAGGTGGTGGTGGCCAGCACCAATCTGCCATAGCGGAAAGCGTCCTCTACCGCCTCGGCCATATCCTCGCGCGCCAGGTCGCACACCACCACTTTGGGGCAACCGTTGGCCTTGAGGCGGTCTGCCAATAGTTCCACCGCCTTTTTGGTGTTGCCGTATACCGAGGTGTAGGCTATCATGATGCCCGCCGACTCCACGCCGTAGGACGACCAAATGTCGTATAAGCCCAAGTAGTAGCCCAAATTCTCCTTGAGAACGGGGCCGTGCAAGGGGCAGATGATATTGATGTCCAGGTTGGCTGCTTTCTTTAGCAACGATTGCACTTGTTGTCCGTATTTGCCCACTATGCCAAAGTAGTAGCGGCGAGCCTCGCAAGCCCAATCTTCCTCCACGTCCAACGCGCCGAATTTGCCGAACCCGTCTGCCGAAAACAGCACTTTGTCGGTGCTGTCGTAGGTGACCATCACCTCGGGCCAATGCACCATAGGCGCGGCCACGAAGTGCAGGTTGTGCTTGCCGGTAGAGAGCACGTCGCCTTCTTTGACGACTATGCGGCGATCGGCGAAGTCTTTGCCGAAGAAGTTGTTCATCATGGCAAAGGCCTTGTCCGACGATACCACTACGGCGTTGGGGTAATTCGTCATAAAGTTGACGATGTTGGCCGAGTGGTCGGGCTCCATATGTTGCACCACCAGGTAGTCGGGCTGCCTTGCGCCCAAAGCCTCGCTCAAATTGTCCAACCATTCGTGCGTGAAATGTTGGTCTACCGTGTCCATCACGGTGATTTTGTCGTCCAAAATAACGTAACTGTTGTACGCCATGCCGTTGGGTACCACGTATTGTCCCTCGAATAGGTCGATTTTGTGGTCGTTTACGCCGACGTATACGATGTCGTTGGTCACTTTTTGCATACTATTCTCCTTTTGGGTATTATATCGCACGCCTTGCGGCGCTTGCTTGCTCTATTCGTTGCGCATATGCACGTCCACTTGGGGGTAGGCGATGAGCACGCCGCCCTCTTGCAATACCAGCATCAATTCGCGCGTCAGGTCGCGGTTGACTTGCATACGCTTGCTCTCGGGGCACATCGCTATCACTTTGATCAAATAGCCGTTGTCGCCCATCTCCTCTATGCCCTTGTAGGCGGGCATTTCCAATAGGTCGGGTATGTGGCTCATAATGGTGGGCAACCCCGCCGTGATCACCGCTTCGGTTTGCTCTATGGGGGTGGCGTAGTCGATATAGGTGGTAACCACCGCCACCGAGGCATTGCGCGATAGGTTGACGAACTCGTTGATGGTGGAGTTGGTCAACACCTTTATGTCGCCGCCGTCCGACACCAAAACAGTGGAACGTACCCCTATCTCTTTGACCGTGCCGCGCCAATCGCCTATGGTCACTATGTCGCCCACGGCAATGTTGCCCTCGAACACCATGAACACGCCCGCTATCACGTCGCCTATCAGTTTTTGGGCGCCGAAGCCTATGACCAGTGCCAGCACGCCCACGCCACCCAGCACGCCCGAGATATACTCTTTGCCGAGCCACACGATCAAAATGGCGATGACCACGATGATGGCTATGACGTATTTGACAAAACTGTGGATCATACGCTCGATGGTAATGGCTTTGGCGCTGCCGCGCAACGTCAGCACCAACAACATATCGAGCGCTTTGCCCAAAAACACGCCGAAGGCAATGCTGCCAACGGAATCTATCAATTTGACGGCCCAATCGCCGACCGTTTCGCTTATCGTGTCGGCCCAACCCAGCGAGTGGCTCAACGCCATCAGTACGCCGATGCCCAAAGCAATGACGGTGGCCGCCACGTTTTTGAAGGTGCAAAACCGCTTGATGCGCGCTTTGGTGTCCTCTATAAAGTCCTTGGCGTCTTTCTTGATCCTTTCTTGCATTTGATTTTCCTCTTTCTTCCAATTCATCATAAGCGTATTATATAGCAACGCGCGCGCAATGTCAAGTTGGAGAAATAGGGCGTTGCTTCCAATTTGGCAGTGCGGACACGGTGCGTAAAAATAGTGTTGACTTGTGCGCACGCCTGCGCTATAATGAAAAAATAGAGTTTAGACGCAAATCGAGCGCAGGAGCAAAACTATGTTTGGAAACGGCACATATTGGTGGGCAGGCTTGCTTGTCTTCGTACTGTTTATCGTCATCAACCTCGTCGTGTTTCTCCTTCGGGACAAGGCCAAGGTTTCTTATACTATCGCTTGGTGCATCGCTTGCTACTTGTTCGTGTTCAAAGTTGCCGAGTATATCCAATGGCAGGCCGTAGGCGAACACTACAATTTTCCGCTTGAATTTTCGGCGCTGAGCTACGTCGTGTATAGCGTCGCCGTTACGTTCCGTCTCAAAAAGGTGCAGCAATTCCCCTTGTGGGCGGGCCTTATGGCGGGCGCCATCTATTCGTTCGGGTTTTGGGTATCTCCCGACAGCTTCGTCATCACCAACGAGTCACTCTTTTGGCATTGGTCCGCCTTTGTCAATCACCACTTGCTCTACTTCGGCTCTATCCTTATGATCGCCAACGTCGTCAAACTGCGCCCCCGCGATTGGTGGCAACAGGTGGTGGGCGGCGCGATATGCGTGGGCTATTCGTGGGTCATCTATCTGTTTACCGACTACGCCGCGCACAGAGGCAAACCCCTCATCGTGCAAATGTGCGACGGCACCATTATGAATTTTTTGGGCTTGCAGGAGATAGCCACCTGGCACTACGTGGTGTACGCCATAGGTGTGGCGCTGACTTTGGCTCTCACTATGAGCGGCATCTTTCTCCTCAACGGTTGGCAATGCCGCCGCCGTGCCAAAAAGGGCTTGCCCGAGGACGCTTTCCCCGAAAAATGGCTCTCCATCCGCGTGGATTGGGAATAAATCGCAATTTTACAAAAGAGGTCTACTATGCCTATTACCGAAATCTTGTCTAACAATGCAAAGATGTATCCCGACGACGTGGCGTTGGTCGAGATAAACCCCGACGCCGCCGCCCCCCGCGAGCGCATCACTTGGAAAGAGTACAACTTGGTGGAGCGCAACCCCGCCAAGCACTATCGCCGCACCCTCACTTGGCTCGAATTCGACCAAAAGGCCAACCGCGTGGCCAATATGTTGACGGCCGTCGGGTTTGCCAAGGGCAGCCGCGTGGGCATTTTGCTGATGAACGGCATCGAATGGTTGCCCATCTACTTCGGCATACTGAAGATGGGCGCTTTGGCCGTCCCTCTCAACTTTCGCTACACGGCGGACGAAATCAAATATTGCATAGAGTTGGCCGATATCGACGCTATGTTTTTCGGCCCCGAATTCATTGGGCGTATGGAGCAGATCTGCGACGAGATCCCCCGCGTCAAAAACTTGTTTTTCGTGGGCGACAACTGTCCCACTTTTGCCGACTCCTATCTGTCCATCGTGGCCAATTTTCCGTGCGACGCACCCGATATGACCCTTTCGGAGGAGGACGACGCGGCGATATATTTCAGCTCGGGTACCACGGGTTTTCCCAAAGCCATCTTGCACCGCCATTTGGCGCTTTCGCACGCCGCCAAGGTGGAGCAAGCGCACCACGGTCAAACGCGCGACGACGTGTTTTTGTGCATACCGCCCCTGTACCACACGGGCGCCAAAATGCACTGGTTCGGCTCGCTTTTGTCGGCAAGCCGCGCCGTGTTGTTGCGCGGCACTTCGCCGGCCACCATATTGTCCGCGGTCAGCGACGAGCAGTGTACCATAGTATGGTTGCTGGTGCCTTGGGTGCAGGATATTTTGGACGCCGTGGATCGCGGTGATCTATCCTTGTCCGACTATCGGCTGTCGCAATGGCGCCTGATGCACATTGGCGCGCAGCCCGTGCCCCCCAGCCTCATCAAGCGTTGGCGCGCCTTGTTCCCGCACCATGCCTACGACACCAACTACGGCCTTAGCGAGTCCATCGGCCCGGGTTGTGTGCATTTGGGGGTAGAAAACGTGCATAAGGTGGGCGCCATAGGCATACCCGGCTACGGCTGGAAAGTGCGCATAGTGGACGCCAACCATCAGGACGTGGCACAGGGCGAGGTCGGCGAGTTGGCCGTGTTTGGCCCGGGCGTGATGAAATGCTACTACAAAGACCCCAAAGCCACCGCCGAAGTGTTGGAAAACGGCTGGCTCTACACGGGCGATATGGCCATGCAAGACGCCGATGGCTTTATCTATTTGGTGGATCGCAAAAAGGACGTGATCATCTCGGGCGGCGAAAACCTCTATCCCGTGCAAATCGAAGATTTTATCCGTGCGCACGAGGCGGTCAAAGACGTGGCCGTCATAGGCCTGCCCGACAAGAGGCAGGGCGAAATTGCCGCCGCCGTCATCGAGCTGAAAGAGGGCGCGCAATGCACCGAGGAGCAAATCAACGAGTTTTGCTTGGGCTTGCCCCGCTACAAGCGTCCCCGTCGCATCATCTTTGCCACGGTGCCCCGCAATCCCACCGGCAAAATAGAAAAGCCTTTGCTTCGCAAGAAATATTGCGGCGAGTCGGTAGTGGCCATGCAAAACGAGATCAAACCCAAAAAGTGAGCGAAAAAGAGTGAGGCGCAAGCGTACGGCTTGCGCCTCTTTTTTTACAGTCGCACAAATGAGGAATGCGTCAGGGTGCGCCGCCACGTTCGTTCCGTGATACAAATCAAGCAAGCGTCCTTGTTCGTCTCGTACTTTGCTGTCGGCGAAATAGGCTTGTTGGTCGGGGGTGAGCGTGTTCCCATCGCTGTCCGTAAAAGAATGCTGATCTCCCTCAGCGTCTATAGAGTTGCGAATATCGTTGATTGTATTATTTTGCAAAATGGGGTTGACATCTTTCTTCGGATTGTCTATCCTATAAATAGGAAACCTTTCGTTAATAGTGGACATCCATTTGGGCGGTGTTCCATTAACTTGCGAGAGGTTTTTATTTACATATTTTACTGCAGTTGCCTGTTTAATAAGGTTCTCAATATAATTATCATCGCCCGAGTAAAACGTGACAATGAGGTTGTACTTATCATTCTGCAAAGTGAGCGAAAAAGAGCGAGGCGCAAGCGTACGGCTTGCGCCTCTTTTTTTACAGTCGCACCAACGAGGAATGCGTCAGGGTGCGCCGCACCATATAGGCGCCTACGTAGGTGCCGATCTGCGTCGCGGCCCCGTCCACCCGTTGGTAGTCCTGCCAGCGCGTTTTGAGCGAAATGCCGCAGCTTGCCGCCAATTCGCGCGGGGTGTTGACGATCTCCGCGGGTATGTGTTGCCTGAGACAGTAGTCGTACAATGCCATTGCGCCGCTGCGACCCGAGAAAACGAATAGAACGTATTGCATAATAGCCTCCTTTTCCTTGGTAACGAAAGGGCTTGCCTTTCAATATACTATATGTGAACGGAGTATGAGTTTGACTATCTATTTGGACAATGCCGCCACCGAGCGATACGTGCCGACCGAAGTGATGCGCGCCTACGTGGAGGCAGTCAACCGCAAGGCCAACGCGTCGCGCGGGGCACACCGCGACGGCGTGTGGTTGGGACTGCAAATATACCGCGTGCGCGAGGAGATAAAGGCGATGTTGGACTATCCCGACGCCGAGGTGGTTTTCACCAAAAATTGTACCGAAGCCCTCAACTTGGCCATACGGTCGGTATCGGCGGGCGCTCACGTTATTACGGCGGTTACCGAGCACAACTCGGTGCTGCGCCCTTTGCACGAGATGCAACGCCGAGGCAAAATAACCTTGGACGTGGTGTCGCCCGAGCGACCCCGCGGGGTGGGTGCAGAGGAGATACGCCGCGCGCTACGTCCCAATACCGCTTTGGTGGTATTAAGCCAGGTGGGTAACGTAACGGGTATACGCAACGACGTGGAGGCGGTGGGCGAACTGTTGTCCGGCCGCGGCATACCCTTTTTGGTAGACGGCGCGCAAAGCGTGGGACACGGCGCGGTATCTATGCGCCGCATCGGGTGCGATATGCTTGCCGCGCCCGCGCACAAAGGATTGCACGGATTGCAAGGCGTGGGATTTTTGGTGTTCAACAAACGGCTCAAAATCAAACCGTTGCTATACGGCGGCACGGGTACCGACAGCGTCAACGTCTACCAGCCGCTATCCTACCCCGAAGGGCTGGAGGCGGGCACCTTGGACGGTGCCGGCATATGCGCTTTGGGTGCGGCCATTCGCTGGACGCAAACGCATCTTGACAGGATAGAGCGGCGCGAGACCCAATATGCCGCGCGTTTGGCCGAGTCGCTTGGCGATATCGAAGGCGTGCGCGTTTGGCTTGGGGCAAGCGGCATCGTGGCTATGCACCGCGCGGGGCTATCCTCGGCATACGTCGCAGACAAACTCAACGAGGCGTCCATCGCCGTGCGCGCGGGGCTGCATTGCGCCCCCTTGATGCACCGCTATTTGGGCACTACGGCCGAGGGCGTGGTGCGGTTTAGCGCGGGCTATGCCAACCGTTTGTGGGAGATAGAGCGCGTGGCGGAAGTGGTGCGGCGCATCGTGTCCCGGCAAAATTTGTCGTAACGTAGCGATTGCTTCATATTATCGCCAAAGGCGTCATACAACTAAGCGTGAAAAAACTCTTAGGTCCTTTGTATGACGCCGTTTTTGCCTATCCCGACGTGTGCGAGATACGGCTGTCGTTGGGCAACCCCGTGCGGGTGCTGCAACGGGGGCGCACGATCAAACTGTCCACTGTAGCCACCCAAGCCTTGTTGGACGACGTTTTGGCTGTCGCCACCGACTATTCGGTGTATACCGCCGTGGCCAAAATGCGTGCGGGGTATTTGCCCTATCGCGGCGGCGTGCGGCTGGGGTTGGCCGGTACGTTTGCCACCAAAGAGGGGCAACTGCACGGCTTGCAACGCGCCACGGGCTTGGTCATACGCCTGCCGCGGGCGGTGGAGGGCTGTAGCGACGTGTTGCCGCTGGAGCGCGTGTTGCACGCCAACGTGCTGGTGGTGGCGCCCCCCTTTGGCGGCAAAACTACCTTTTTGCGCGATCTGGCGCGCCGCTTGTCGGCCGTAGGCAATGTGGTCGTCTTGGACGAGCGCGGCGAATTGTGGGGGGACGGTACCCTCGGCTTGGGCGAATGTATGGTGGTGAATGCCCCCAAAGGCGCGGCCTATCGCGGCGTGGTGCGCGCCCTCAATCCCGAGTTTGTGGTGATGGACGAATTGTCGCCCGACCAAGACGAAGAGGTGCTACGTGGACTGGCGGGATGCGGTGTGCGCGTGGTGGCCACTGCGCACGGCAACTCGTTGGCGGACAAGCCCTACCATTCCCTATTCGACGTGCGTGTGCTGCTGTCCGCCGAGCCTATGGCGGGACAGGTGGTGGAGGTGCGGTATGCTTAACGTAGTGCTGGG
>Ga0310695_10013250_pt1 | contig 11372 bp, 15 predicted proteins | sample RumenRJG_04DNA_FD_203882 | JGI IMG/M metagenome (GOLD analysis project Ga0310695, IMG submission 203882) | Bovine rumen microbial communities from Lethbridge, Alberta, Canada - RJG_04 (v2) (version 2) | ecosystem: Host-associated > Mammals > Digestive system > Stomach > Rumen | place: Canada... | reverse complement strand
GCGGTGAACAGCACGTTTGTAAGGCCTGGTACGCTGACACTCCCATTGACGATGTTAATTGCCTGTACCACAACCTGTATCGCAAGCATTACACCGGCCGCAATCAATACAGATTTTGCTTTTGCGGGATCCTTGGATGCGCGCCATGCAAGGATACCTATCACTACGGAAAGGATTCCCATAAAAACAAGGAACCCGCTTCCCCCGGCAATCATCGGGACAGTCACCGGAGTGCCTTCCAATGCGTCCGGATTTTCCGCCAGCAATCCGGACGCTGCAAGTCCGATGGCGCCGAAGATGGCGGCCAGGATGCCGTCAATCATTTCAAAAACTGCTGCTATTTTCAGGATTAAACTTCTTTTGTCCATCTTTTTCCTCCTCTTTTTTGCTGTTCCGGTAATAGGCAAACAGGCCATTCTTCACCCGCCCCTATTTCTCCGATTCACACAGTCTCTATCATGCCATCGCATGCACGCTCCGGCTTGTCGCTCAAATGAAAACAGCCCCCAAGGTTTTTGCTTCCTCAGGGCTGTCGTCATGTACCATTTTTATGTTCTTCTGCAATTTCTCGTATTGGTGCCGTATATTCTTACGGTCAAGTCCGGGAAATCCGCAGAAAACAAGGCTTTAATCCTTCACGGACTTCATTGTCGGGAGCTCTTCCGGCGGGTTTCCGCAAGCTGTCATAACCTGTCAAAACCCTTCATTTATGCGCCTCCGCGGCGCTTTATCTTCCCATAACTTTTCATAAGTTTTCATACACCGTGTTTCAAATGGTGTAAGATTTGGTGTAAATCTGAGTGTTGGCTATCAGAGATGTGCTTCATTGTGATTTCATAAAACCCAGGATTTTGGCTTTCCAACCATGGCTTACACCATTTTACACCATTATTCTTTATCCTGATTCTCTTCCGTGTCACTAAGTACTTGTTCAATCTCCTCCGTTGTAGGCAGGAAGTGAGACAATTCATATTCCGAGATGCCGATCGGTTCATTTGTTGTTCCCACCGCATACTTGGCAAGCACATTATTTTTGCTCTTACAAATGATCAAACCGATTGTTTTGCCATCGCCTTCCCTGCGAATCAGGTCATCTGCAATGGCTACGTATGTAGCGGTCTGGCCTATGTCTGCAGGGGTAAATGCCTTCACCTTCACTTCAACAACGATATAGCAATGAAGCCAAAGATGGTAGAACAGAAGATCTATCCTCTCTTCTGTTCCGGATATAGGGAGCGGATACTCCTTTCCGACAAATGCGAAGCCCCTTCCAAGTTCGAGAAGGAACTGGATGATATTATCGACGAGAGCCTCCTTCAGCAGCTTCTCATCATAATCCTCCTGAATCGTCAGGAAGTCGAAATTATAAGGGTCTTTGGTCATTTCCTGAGCCAGATCACTCTGGGCCGCCGGAAGGGAATATTGGAAATTACTGATTGCCTTTCCCTGTCTCTCATAGAGATCCGTATCGAGGAAATTCATCAGAACTGCTCTGGACCAGTTGTTCTGAATCGTCTTTCTGACAAAGAAAACCGCCTTTCCAACATCCCCGTGACAGCGATCCAATATCAATCTGTGATGTCCCCACGGAACAGAAAACAGTTCTGACTCGGTTATTTCGCCCACAAGTTGTGGGCGAATTTGCTCCGCATCGCCTTCTTTCAATTCGCCCACAGCTTGTGGCTGAATTGAAACGGAATATAAACTGAAGAACCTGCGTACGTACCTTAGATTAGAAACTGCAAATCCCTTCACATCCGGCAATGCCCTTTGAAGATCTTTACTGAGTGTTTCGTAAAAGCCAGTTCCCCATTTCTTTTCTCTTTCGGATATGTCCCTGCCAAGATCCCAATAAAAGGCAAGCAGTTCCCGATTGACAGAGACGGCGGCTTTAATCTGACTCTGCCGATATTTTTGACTGACAGATCTGATCCATTCTTTGTATTCCCGATCCAGGGAAGCCAATTCTGCCATCGCTCATCCCTCCAATTCTTATGTGATTGCATCATACCACACACATTTGAATAATGTATGTCTATTTATCAGTTTTCTTCCCGGTTTTGAAATACTCATCCAGTCCTTCAAACTCACTTTTCCGAAGCTCCTTCGTCACATCCGCATAGATGTTCAGCGTGGTCTGGATGTCCTTGTGTCCAAGAGTATCCTGGATAACCTTAACATTTACGCCAGCCTCCACCATGCGGGTTGTAAAGGTATGGCGCAGATTATGGCAGCTGAAATGCGGAAGCAGCACCTCCGGATGCTCATTCTTCTCAAACTGTGCATCGTTACAGTCACGAATAATCCGATATATTGCCTTATTGATCGTACCTTGATGCTGTGCTTCTCCGAACCTGTTAACGAAGATGAAATCCGTATAACCGTCGATCGTGACATTGCACCGGATCCCGCATCTTTCCTGATAGGCTTTTTCCTTCAGGAAAGCCTCTTTCACAAAATCCAGCATCGGAACCTTACGGATACCCGCCTGTGTCTTCGGTGTATTGACATTAAAGTAAACGCCTTTCTTATATCCTTCCTGACGGTGACTGTAATAAACCAGGTTGTGGTTAACATCAATAATCCCTTCGTCCAGGTCAATATCACACCACCGCAGTCCGGTCACTTCGCCTACGCGAAGACCTGTGCCGATCATGACCGCAAAGAGCGGATACCAGTGAGAATACGTAAAGCTGTTCTGTAAAAATTCCAGAAACAACTCCTGCTCCGGGACGGTAAGTCTCTGCGTCTTTCAGTCTCAAAGCAATGTGACTGTTTCAGTTCCCGCAGTACATTATCTGAGGGATTACTGCGGATATAATCGTCATCCACGGCCATATCAAGCACCTGATGCAGCACTGTATGGACATTATCAATCGTCGCCGGCTTCAGCCCCTTTTCGTCTGCAAGACGATTGTAAAACCGTTTTACATCCGATTTTTTCAGGGTGGATATCCTCATTGTGCCGATATCCCTGGATGCGAACATGTCATACATGTAAGTATAATTCTCAAAAGTTGAATTCTTGAGTCCACGTTTAATCTGCTTCCACAGCTCGTAAAGATCATTCACTGTTGTAAAACGCGCCTCAGCTTTGATTCCATCGCTCTTGTCCTTTTCAATCTGTTTTTCCTGTTCGCGAAGTTCCTGCAGGGTCTTGGCATACAGATAATGCCGATTCCCTTTTCTATCCTGCCAGCGGTAATAGTATGTGCCGTTGCTCCGCTGTCCTTCGCCCTTTTTCAAAACGGTACGGGCTTTATCTTTTCGTTTTGCCTGTGCCATAGTAAATCATTCCTCCTTGTCCTTCTGGATTGGGCCCTGACTCTATGATATTTTCGACCCCCGAAAACAACAAGGATGTCGAGCTGCCCATGGCACAGCACCACATCCTTCTATATTGAGTACATATTATCGAGGAACTGATCCAGCAGCCGTCGTTTAATCAGCCGCTTACTACCGACCCATAAAACAAATGAACACCGTTCATCATCTGTAAGCTCCCTCAACTTGTGCCTTCCGATTCCGGAATAAGCTGCCGCCTCTTCTATCGTCAGATTACTCTTTAGCCAAAAAGGAATATGATTTCTCAAGTCCTTTCCCTGAAGTTCAGCATCAATGATGCTTTCTGCTTCCATCACGCTCACCTCCCTCACGGCGCTTCCATGCACCATGCTATTTCATATCCCAGATGACTGGTGATCGCCGCGTCAATGCCGGCCATGTCGTCATCGGATAACCTTCCAAGATAAAAACGGATCTGGCGCTTGTCAATGGTGTTGATTGCCTCCGCCAGCGCCATGGATCTTTTCTTCAGGAAGCCTGCCTTCTGCAGAATGTAATGTGATTCCAGGTCCGGTCTCTTCAGCTGCGATGTCAGCGGAACGATTGTCAGCGTCTCCGAAAAGAAGCAGCCGACATCATTCTGGACAATGACCACCGGCCTTGCTCCGGCTTGTCTGTGATAATACAGCTCTCCGAGATCCAAAGACCCGAGATCGACGAAGAACACATCGCCTCTGTGATACTCTTCGATCCTCATACGTGCATCCTCCTCATGCTTGGTATGTATCAGGGAGCTGAAGGTCTCCCCTCACCTCCCGTTGCGTTCATTCTGTTCTTCCTATTTGTCCCCGACACCCCGGAAAGGGAACCCCTGTTCCCTGGGAAGTTCATCAGGCGGCAGACCTGCTTCTCTGCGCTCATGGGACTCTAACCCCTCCGCGGTTCTCGCGGGGCTGCCCTCATTGCGTGATCCCGGAACCCCGGGGCTGTGACTGGGCAGAAGTATCATTGTATCCTTTCCCACATCCTGGCCGCCGCCGGGTGCAGGCCCGGCATTTGTAGTTGGTTTCTCTCGCTCCCGGCAGACTGCAGCGTCAATGCAAAAGAATGCCTGCTGCTCCGATCGATCATGGCGAACCCCTGCGAAGGCTCCTTGGGAAATAGTTCAGAACGTACCTGATGAAATGCATATTCGGTTTTCAAGGTGCCAGAGCAGCAGTTCCTGCTGCTCTGAAGTCAGTTTAATAAGATCTGCCCTTCCTTCTTAGTGCCGGCAAGGCACTGAAAACCGAACCTGCGAGGTTCTGTTCAACAAAAAATCAGCCTCCCACTGACTGTGAAAGGCTGATATACTCCATATCATTATTAAGTTGAAAAGTAATCCGTTCGCTCTGCAGACTACCGCAACCTGGAAAGCCTGCAAGGTTATGTACCTGGCCTCATGTCTGCTCTCTGGAAACCCTCTAAAAAAATAAAGCAGCCTGAAAGCTACCTGTCAGAACGCCTTGAGGGCAACCAGTACAAAAAGCTTGCCTATGTCCGTAAGCAGCGACCGGATGCATACGCCTGTCTGGTTGAAGCAACCAGAAATCTGAAATAATATATCAGCAGAAAATAACAGGAACCGGAAGAGTTGTTGGATTCTTCCGGTTCTTTTTTGCATCGCTGTATTTTCCCTATATAGTTGGTCCGTAGCTTTTTACTGTTTCCGCCGGTATTTCAGGTATTCTATACATTAATGTCAAATTCCTCACGGGCATCTGCGTCGCTCATCTCCTCGATCGTTGCCAGATGGGTAAACCCGGCATTGTTTACCACAACATCGATCCTTCCGAATTCCTCTGTTGCCTGAGCAATCGCTTTCTTCACATCAGCTTCATCCTTCACATTCATGGAAAGAGGAAGAAAAAGATCGCTCTCCACTCCGATGTTTTTCTCCAGGCTCTCTTTGCTCCTGCTGGTTCCTGCTACGTGATACCCCTGTGCGATCAGTTTCTCCATCTCCTGCAGCGTTTTTTCCTTCTGCTTCTGCATCAGTTCATACCGTTCCGGCAATGTAGAATCACCCTGCCCATATAGTTCGATGTAATGCTTTACATCCTTTAGGGACAGACCGGTGTTCTTTAACGTCCGGCTGACAAAAAGCCATTCGACCTCCATGTCATCAAACAGGCGCTGATTTGCTGAATTGCGCCTGGTTCCAGGAATCAGCCCCCTATCATCATAATAACGTACCGTATGGACGGAAACGCCAAGCAATTCCGCCACTTCTTTTACTGTATACATATGATCTGCCTCCTGATTCTGCATTATAAATGGTTCGAGTTACTCGAAGTCAAGCCCTTCTCTGAGAAGAAAGCATGGTTCCTAAAAAGCCGAAGCCTGTTTTGTAATTCAGGCTCCGGCTATGCAGCGATTAGCATTGCGCTCTTATAATCCGTACGCCGCAATCCCTGCGACAGCGGAGATACAGATCAGGAGAATCGGGGAAATGCCGCCCTTCTTCATCTTTCTGGACCCGAAGTATATCGCTCCAAGCACCAGCGTCAGGACCAGCGGCCGGATCAGGATCGTGCTGTCATGAATAACAATGCCATTCCGGAGGATCATATAGACTCCGGTGGCAAAGATGATCCCGATCATACAAGGTTTCAAACCTCTCAGAACAGCCTGAACATATTTGTCCTTCAGGACCGTCTTCAGAAGAGCCGTTACCAGCAGGATGATGATAAAGGATGGCAGTACGACCGCAAGCGTCGCAATCATTGATCCAAGGATCCCGGCCTGCGAGCTGCCGACATAAGTGGCAAGGTTTACCATGATCGGACCGGGAGTGCTTTCACTGACGGCGATCATATAGGTCAGCATCTCATCATCCAGCCATCCGTAGGAAAGAACGACGTCGCGGATCAGCGGGATCGCACCATAGGCTCCGCCGAAGGCAAAGCAGCCGACCTTCAGGAAACCGATGAATAATTCCAAAAGGCTCATTTCCCGGCACCTCCCTTCGCGGCAGGCTTTTTCACAATGAAAATGATCAGGCTGATCAGCCCGGCAGACAGCATCAGGACGATCGAAGAGATCCTGACTGAGAAGATGTTGATCAGCAGCATGGCTGCAAAGGCGCAGAGCATGAACGCCAGAGGCATCGGTTTCTTCTGCATCTTCTGAAGCATCTTGACGGCAGCATCCAGGATCAGGATCCCTACTGCGATCTTAATTCCCTGGAAGGCATGGGCGATCCAGGTGATCTCAAGGAAATGGTCAAGGAACCTTGATATAGCAAAGATGATGCAGAAGGAAGGGAGAATCATCCCGATCGTGGCAGCCAGTGCTCCGGCAAAGCCCTTTTGCTTATACCCGACATAGGTCGCGCAGTTGATGGCGATCGGACCCGGCGTGGATTCGGCAATGACGGTGATGTTCATCATCTCATCATGGGTGATCCACTGCTTCTTCTCCACGCAGGTATTTTCGATCAGCGCGATCATGGCGTATCCTCCGCCGAAGGTAAACAGCCCGACCTTCGCAAAGGACAGGAAGAGATCAAGCAGTATGTTCATATCAGCAAAAGTAGATCAGTTTCCCGCACAATTATGCTCACCGCAGTGCTCATGGCCGCAATCACCGTCGTGATGATGCCCGTGGTGATCGCAGTGGGCGTCCGGATCATACTCCAGATTTCCTTCGGCAAGCGCCTTCGCTGCTTCGTCAGCAGAACCCTGGACGCCTCCATAAAGTTTGATTCCGGCATCGGAGAGTGCCATCTGCGCACCCATACCGATCCCGCCGCAAATAAGAGCATCCGCCTTTGCCGCCTGCAGGAAGCCGGCAAGCGCGCCGTGTCCGCTTCCATTGGTGTCTACGATCTGCTCATTTACGATCTTTCCGTCCTCTACGTCGTACAGCTTGAACTGCTCTGTGTGTCCAAAATGCTGGAAGATCTCTCCGTTTTCATAGGTTACTGCGATTCTCATGGTATGCGTTCCTTTCTCTTTGATTGTCTGTTTGATATCGACCGGTTCGTATTCGAAGTGTCCGCCTGTGATCAGCAGCCTTTTTCCGTTCACGAGGGCGTCAGCGACCTTTTTCCTTGCGCTGTCATAAATAGCTGTGACGGTCGTTCTGGCGATATTCATCCTGGATGCGCAGGCCTCCTGTGTAAGTCCTTCCTTGTCCAGGAGCCTCAGTGCTTCAAATTCGTCAACGGTCATCAGGACATTCTCTGTGGCTGCGGCGTCATCCGGTGAAAAGCTTCGGTAGACTGGGAGCCGCTCTATCCTGCGGCATCGTAATGGTCTCGGCATAAGCTCTCCTTTCTGACATATGTCAGAAACATCATAAGTCTAAATCTGACATATGTCAATTACTTATTTGCAATCTTTCAGGGAAAGGGATCAATTCTCCCTGAATATCAGTACAGCCGGAGACTTTGGCCTCCGGCTGTGTGTATGTGCTGATATTCAATCCGTCTTCCTGTTTCTCTTGCCGCTGTTGGCGGTTCCGCGGACCTCTTCGTGATAAAAGTAATCCACGATGGTGGGATGGCCCTGCGGAACTCTCTCGTATGGTGTCTCATTATCCACGAACAGGCAGCCGTATTTCCTGGCGATCTCCTCCGCCTTCTTTTCAAGACCCTCAAAATAGCTCCGGTTCTTCCTGCCGTAGATCTCCTCATAGAGCGGTAAAAGATCCGGGTACTTCTCGGCGATATAATCCATGATAGTCTTTCTGAAGCCGCCGCGCAGGTTCAGATTCTCCAGCCATACCAGATCGCACTGATCCTTTGCCCTCTCGATGATTGCTTCTATATCCGTAATGCCGGGGAATACCGGGGAAATAAAGCAGACCGTCCGGATACCGGCATCGTATACCTGCTTCATGGCCGCAAGTCTACGCTCAATACTGACGGCATCGTCCATATCTTCACAGAAGTCTTCATCAAGCGTATTTACTGACCAGGATACCGTCAGCATGTTCTTCTGATTGATCTCCTTCAGAAGATCCAGGTCTCGGAGCACGAGATCGGATTTCGTGCAGATCAGGATATCCGCGCCGCTGTCCTTCAGTTCCTCCAGGATCTTTCTGGTTCTGCCGTATACCTCCTCCTGCGGGAGATAACCGTCTGTAACCGTACCGATGATGACCTTCTGCCCGGCATACTTCTTCGGATCTTTGATGGCTGGCCATTCCTTTACATCCAGAAAGGTTCCCCATTCTTCCGTATGTCCTGTAAACCGCTTCATGAACGATGCGTAGCAGTACTTGCAGCCATGGGTACAGCCTACATAAGGATTGACCGCGTATCCACCCAATGGAGCATTAGATTTGGTCATAACGCTTTTTGTTTCAACACGCCCTACTTTGATATCCGGATTAAGCATTTCCCTGTGCCTCCAAAACTTTATTAAATGCGGCAGGAAGCTCCTGCACCATGTTTTCTTCACCGATAATCGGCACCAGGTCCTCTTTCATAAAGACAGGAATTCCCAGTGCATGAGCCTGCTCAGTGAGACTGTAGGTCCACGCCGGCTCTGTATGTACTTTCTTTTTCATCGCGCCGGTCATCGTACCGACCACGATCCAGTCGATCCCTGTCAGATCCACTTCACCAGGATCATCAAAGAGCGGTTCAAATGTCACGTGATAATGCTTTGCCTTGACATTTTCCTTCAATGCCTGCAGCCGCCACAGCTCCGTTTTCCTTGTGATGGTCACGCCAAACCAGGCGTTTTGAAGGTCAGTATCGATTTTCAGAAGATCCGGCCGCTTTGACAGGAAAATAGCTTCATGCTGAGGATTCTCCTTCAGTTTCCGAAAGGTTGCCTGAAGCCATTCGTCTTTCCACGCGCATAAGTCGCTCATGCCGGTCAGCAGCCAGTTACCTGGTTTTTCGCGTTCCAGAATTTTGAGCTTATGTTCATAGTATTCCGGTTTGGAAAAGTCATCTGTTATATGAAATCGTCGGCAGTTGTTCCGGGCATAGCAGTAATCACATCCGACCGGACAGCCGATCACAAGGTTCAGATTCTTGATCAGGTCTTTGATACACTTGCTCATTTCGGCTGCCACCCTTCCAGGTTCAGACGGATTCTGTCCAGATATCCTTCCGCAGCCTTTACTTCTTCCTCTGTAAAGCCCTGATAGTAGATATCACCCATCTCTTCAGATACGGCGATATAATCCTGTTCCAGATCCCTGGCCTTATCTGTCAGGAAGAGAAGTGTCTTCCGCTTATCAACGGAATCCTGTTTGCGCAGGATCAGCCCGGAATTTTCCATCCTTTCCAGCATGGTCGTCAGCGAGGTGATCGCCAGGCCGCACTTTTCGGAAACCGTCTTGATCGGCACACCATCCTCCTGGAAGAGGACATACAGGATCCGTCCCTGGGCGCCGTTGAAAGCCTCTATGCCTCGTTCTGCCAGAATCTTTTCAAATATACGGTCCCCAAGCTGCTTGATCTTAGAGACCTGAAAACCACCATTTATTCTCATGCAAAAGCTCCTATATAGTATTATAGTGCTACTATATAGGAGCTTTCTGGTTTTGTCAATATGTTTTTCAGGACCGCATCAGATTTCCCGGACTCTCACGGGGCTGGTTTCACCAGGGAAATACTTGATTGTACTTTCGCCTGCAACAACGGCTTATTGGTGATAACCATCAGCGCTTTTCCGATATTGAACTTATGAGGTTCTGTTCCTGGGATATCATATATGCTTCCACCTGTGCTTAGAGCAGCTGCATGATATGCTCTACCCGTTCTCTGATCCGGTTCAGCTCCTCTTTTGCTTCGTCTGTCCGTCCGCCTCTGCCGAGGATCAGATAATCCAGCGAAACATGGAAATAATCCGCAAGCTCTATAAGGAGCTCAATGGAGCCTCCTCTGACTCCGCTTTCAATCCGCCGAAGATGTACATCCGTGATGTTCAGGTCCTCAGCAAGCGTCTCCTGAGTCAGTCCGTTCTTCATGCGGAGCTCCCTGATCCTGGCTCCGCAGGCTTTTACATCAAAAGTCATTTGTCTTTCCTCCGAATTCTGAAATCTGTTGGTTGGCAAATCTCAGATCCGGAGGCGACCGGCATCTCTGCCCTAAAAAAGCGCATAAAAAAAGAAGGCGGCTGCTTCTGCAGGTTTCTGCAAAAACAACCGCCTCCGATTGTGGTTCCTGTTCCAACTTCGTTCACCCGTCCGTTTCGTATGTGATGCATATTGCTTTTGCATCGCACACTCTATCGGGCGGCCGTTACCGGGCCCGTTATCAGACCCGTTACCGGAACGTTACCAGGAAAATATTTTTTTCAGGCTGTTACATACTCATTACCAGGCCGTTACTCAGCCGTTACTCAAGAAAATTTCGATCATAGTATCAGTTTATTTCAAACCGGTTCAAATGATTCATGAACCTTGATATCGCAAAAATGATGCAGAAGGAGGGGCGAATCATCCCGATCGTGGCAACCAGTGCTCTGACAAAGTCCTTTTGCTTATACCCGACATAGGTCGCGCAGTTGATCGCGATGGGCCCTGTCGCGGATTCAGCAATGGCCGTGATGTTCATCACCTTATCGTGACTGATCCACTGCTTTTTCTCCACGAAGGTATTTTCGATCAGTGCGATCATGGCGTATCCGCCACCGAAGGTAAACAGCCCGACCTTCGCGAAGGTCAGAAAAGGTCGAGGATTATATTCATATCAGAAAACTGATCAGTTTCCTGTACAATGATGCTCATCACAGTGCTCATAACCGCAGTCACCGTCGTGATGATGGCCATGGTGATCGCAATGGGCGTCTGGATCATAATCCAGCTTTCCTTTAATACTAAGAGTCGCTTCTTATGTTTTATGAATTGAAATCGTACATTTCAGATTCAATATTTCCGACAGCGTCTGCATAATGGCATCGATATCATACGGCTTTGCCAGATGGCCGTTCATTCCCGCTTCAAGCGCGATCTTCCGGTCCTCTTCAAAGGCATTGGCAGTGACGGCAACAATCGGGATTTCTGCTTTCTTCTGATCCTCCATCGCGCGGATTCTCTTTGCCGCCTCATATCCGTCCATGATCGGCATCTGAATATCCATA
>Ga0310695_10013249_pt1 | contig 11374 bp, 11 predicted proteins | sample RumenRJG_04DNA_FD_203882 | JGI IMG/M metagenome (GOLD analysis project Ga0310695, IMG submission 203882) | Bovine rumen microbial communities from Lethbridge, Alberta, Canada - RJG_04 (v2) (version 2) | ecosystem: Host-associated > Mammals > Digestive system > Stomach > Rumen | place: Canada... | reverse complement strand
CATGCAAGAAGGCTCTTCGCACTGAAGGCACATCATCGGAATAGCTACAGCGGCTTTTTCATACTCGAATACGTGGACATTGGCATACTTAGGGTTGAATTCACCATAATGACCGAATGAACACGCGAGTTCGCATGTACGGCAGCCGATGCACTTTTCCGGCTTTATTACTAACTGTTTCATAATATCGCGGGCAAGAAAAATGCCCTTCACCTCCCTTATAAAAGTCTTTATAAAAGAAACAATATCTACGATTCTATTTTAATATAAAGATATTCCTCAAAATAATATCGGAAGGGGTGTTCTATATTGCTTTTTGGAATAAGTGAATACTATAATTCAAACATCATGAACACACAGAATCTGAGATACTTCGCAATAGTTGCCAAGCTGGAAAATGTTTCGAAGGCGGCAGAGCTCATGCATACTTCGCAGTCTTCTATATCGAAAAACATTTTTTCACTTGAGGAAGAGCTGGGAACAAAGCTTTTTGACAGACACGGCAAAAAGCTTGTGCTTAACGATGCCGGAAAGAGATTCCTCCAGAGCTGTGACCGAATCCTGCAGGAGACTGAGGCCGTAGCCAAGGATCTCAGACACATGTCGACAGGCGATGACAATCTTATCAGGATATGCGCGGTAGGAATTGATCCGCATCTGTTCACTTTCATGTCTATTTTTAAGGTGTCTTATCCCGAAGTGGAATATGCGGTAGACTCTATTCCGGATAGTGACGAACTTCCTGACATCAACAGATATGATCTCATAATCTATCCTGATGAACTGAAATACAGAAAGTTCAAAGGCATAGATTTCTATACTGAAAAATACATGTTTGCCGTAAGGAACGACAATCCGCTTGCTGAGAGAGTGTCTCTTCCGGTCAAGATGATGAACGGGCTTCCGATGGTATTTCTCAACCACAAGCTTGAATATGAATATCCTTACCATGTGTGTCTGGCACAGACAGTAAAGATGAGCTCGGTAAACTTCGTGGATTCAAGGGATCTCCACAGGCAGATGATATCAAATGGCATTGCATGCGGGTTCGTGCCGGAGGGCAGTGCAGAGATCTACCGCAATGACAGCAGGATAAAACTGCTTCATCTGACAGATGACAGGTTTTCAAGACAGATGAAAGCCTGCTTCAAAAGGGAAAAGCACCTCTCCAGTATCGGAAGCGCTTTCAGAAAAGCAATGATAGATTATTTCAATCTGCAGAATGAATAAATTCTTTCGGTGGACGTAAAACTGATCCACTATGTAAAAAAATGTCCGGCACTTTGTGCCGGATTTTTTGTTATTTAAAGCTTATGATATCGAAACTCATATCAGAGAGTGAGCCTATCAGCAGGCTTTTATCCAGAGGATTTTCCAGGCCGCACAGACATCTTATCGCTACAGATGCTTCTATTGCAGCACAGATCGCGGGAGTCACAGGTAGAGAAGTCTTCGATGCGGGAGTGTAGCTCTCCGGATACATCTGGTGCAGCAGACCTGAACCAGGCGGGATGAGCATTACCTGAAGGTCCCATCCGCAGATAGCGCCGTGTACTATCGCAAGACCTGCTTCTGAAGCAGCATCCTCGAGTACCAGCCTGGCTGCCGCGTTATCCAGGGCATCTACTACAAGATCGACGTCCGACATCAGTTCTGAAGCATTTTCTTTTGTTAAAAACTCGCATACAGCAGTGACTTTTACCTCAGGATCGATAGCTTTTACGCGCTCATAAGCTGCAAGAGCTTTCTTATGACCTATATTCTCCGATGTGCAGAGGATCTGCCTGTTCAGGTTCGATTCCTCAAATACATCGCCGTCGACTACTTTGAGTGATCCAACTCCGGCTCTGGTAAGATATTCGATTATATTTCCGCCAAGCCCGCCGCAGCCTACAACAAGAACTCTGCTTGCTGCGAGCTTTTCCATATCCTTTTCGGATAAAGCAGGGATGTTCCTGCTATGTCGTGCTCTTATTTCCGCCATTTTATACCCCTTTTCTGCTGTCAAGTATGTGTTTTGCGATGCTTCTTCCGAGTTTTTCACCCTGAGCCGAAGCGCTGTCTGCGATCTCATGAACGAAGTCTGCATTGCCGCAGAAGTGCAGCCACTGCAGGTAACCATCTGCCGTCCTGAGCTCTTCAGCAAGAGATCTGTCAGGCTCAAGCCCGAGAGCTGTTATCAGGGTGTCACATTCTATCAGCTCATCTGTTCCGCTGTCAGAATGGTGAAGAGTCACGCCCGTCAGATGAGGGAAGCCATGGACCTCTGTAACTGTTGAATTAAGGATCACCGGAATATCATAAGCCCTTATGCATTCCTCCTGGTTGCGCTTCATTCCGCCGAGCTCTGATCTCTGCTCTGCCATTCCTATGACTGTTTTGCCCAGCTGCAAGAATCTCCTGGCCATTATCTGACCGATATCTCCGCTTCCGAGGATGAAAATGCGGCTGCCGGTATCATAGCCTCCGAGCTCGATCATTTCCTGGACTTCTCCGGCAGTGTATACGCCTTCCGGTCTTGTTCCCGCTACCGGAAGGGACCAAAGAGGTTTTTCGATACATCCCGTAGCAAGTATGCATTCGGTAAAACTGATCCTTCGCAGTCCGTCAGGAGCGGAGACAAGTGCGGACCTGTCTGATCCTATGGAGAGCACGCGGCTTCCGGGGAGATAGACTGCAGACGAATGTGCGAATTGACGGAACTCCTCGTCTGAATACTCCGGACCGGTCATCTCTCTGCCATATCTGCCGAGGCCAAAGCCGCTGTGAACACATTGCATGAGCACTCCGCCGGGAACATCTCTTTCGTCAGCTACTATCACAGATACGCCCGCATCAGAAGCAGCTGCAGCAGCTGACATACCCGCTGCACCGCTTCCAACTATAAGAATATCTGTCATGAGTGTTACTGTGTGTGACATATAAGCTTCTCCGGTCTCTTTTCAAAATGCTAACATGATTGAAGCTCATCTGCAAATGAGATATATTTAGATTTGGAAAAAGGAGAATGTTTTATGATCAGAACGGACGTCCTTATTATCGGCGCGGGTCTCCTGGGCTGTTTTACTGCCAGAAATCTGACAAGGTATGATGCGGATATCGTAGTTCTCGAAAAAGAGAACGATGTTTGCCGGGGGATATCAAAGGCCAATACAGGCATTATATACAGCGGCTACAACAACAAGCCCGGATCGGAAAAGCAGAAACTGTGCGTTCAGGCAAATGATGCATTTGATCTGCTTTGCGATGAGCTTGAAGTCCCTTTTAAGAGGCCGGGTTCACTTATGGTCAGTTACGGACCTGCAGGAGATTCCGTAATAACACGAAAATACAATGACGGACTCAAAGGAGGAGTGGGCGGGCTCAGGCTGCTGAGCGGAAGTGAAGCTGAAGCGATAGAACCGGCACTTGCAAAAGGCATTACCAGCGCACTGTATTCTTCTGCTACGGGAACGGTCGATCCATGGGAACTGTGCATAGCGGCTTATGAAAATGCCAGAGACAACGGGGCGCAGTTTGTTTTTAGCTGTCGCGTCACAGATATAATAAGGGAAACTGACGGCTTCACAGTTAAAACTGACGGAGAGGAATTTTTTGCAAGATCTGTGATAAATGCAGCGGGTCTTTCATCGGACACTATCAGGGAGATGACGGAAAAACCGCTGATCAGGCTTTTTCCAACTGCCGCGGACTATATAGTGCTGGACAGGACTGCAGGCAGTACAGTGAACCATATAATCCTGCATGAAGGAGAAGACGGCAAAGGTCTCACGCTGGTGCCTACAGTAGATGGAAATCTTCTTATCGGTCCGACCAACAGAGAAGCAGGTGAAGAGGAAATTGAAAGCTGTGATATGCGAACTGACCGGACCGGGCTGGAGCTGCTCAAGGAACTCTGTGCAAATGTAGTCCCCAGACTCGACCTCGGTCAGCAGATAAGAACGTTTGGCTCGCTAAGACCTGATCCGTATTTTGTGACAGTTGAGAACGGTCAGCTGATCAGAGATCCACGCAGTATAAAAGATATAAGGATAACAGAAGAAGACGGGTTCTTCAGCCTGATAGGGATAAAGACTCCGGGGCTGACTTTCTCAAACGAACTGGGAAGAATAGTTGCGGACAGAGCGGCTGCACATGCAGGTAAAACGAAACCGAACACAGGATTCGATCCGCACAGGAAAGCGATAATTAGAGCGCGTGATCTCAGTGAGGATGAGCGCGCAGATCTTATCAGCAGAGACAGCGGTTACGGAGAAGTCATTTGTTCATGTATGGATGTAACAAAGGCTGAGATCATTCAGGCTGTAAAACGCGGCGCACGTGACTTTGAATCGGTCAAAAGACGCACCGGTGCCGGTCTGGGGAAATGCCAGGGCAGCCGGTGCCGCAGACGCATAATGGATATCATCGCAGAGGGGGAATGACTATGAGCGAGTTCACACATTTTGATGAAAAAGGCAACGCTTACATGGTCGATGTGTCGGATAAGGAAATAACCAGGAGAAGCGCGACTGCACAGGGGACGATCTCTGTCAGCCGTGAAGTTCTTGATGCCGTTATGGGCAATAAGATAAAGAAAGGTGATGTGTTTACGGTCGCACAGACGGCAGGGATAATGGGTACCAAGCGTACATCGGACCTGATCCCGATGTGCCATCCGCTGAGTCTCACTAATGCGAAGATCAGTTTTGAGATCGATGAGAAAGCATGCAGCATCACCGCTATCTGTACAGCTGTTACTGATGGAAAAACAGGTGTAGAGATGGAGGCTCTCACAGGAGTCAGTGTTGCACTGCTCACGATCTATGATATGTGCAAAGCCATAGATAAGCGTATGATGATAAGTGATATCCATCTTATCCGAAAAAAGGGTGGTAAGAGCGGAGATTTTTCATTCTGAAAAAGACTGCGCCATCAGCGCAGTCTTTGTTTGAGTTATTACTAAATGGAATATGCGATTTTCGATTATTGATTAAGCTATAAGAAAAAAATGATAAAATCACAACATGATTGACAATTACGGAAGAATTATTGAATATATGCGTGTCTCTATCACCGACAGGTGCGATCTGCGGTGCAGATATTGTATGCCTGAGGGATGTGAAAAAGTTCCTATGAGTCATATCCTTACTTACGAGGAGATCATCCGTATATGCAAAGCAGCTTCTGAACTTGGGATAAATCGCATCAAGATAACAGGAGGAGAGCCATTTGTAAGGCTGGGCTGCACTGATCTCATAAAAGAGATCAAGGCATTAGACGGCATCGAAGAGGTAACTGTAACTACAAACGGACAGACACTTGAAAGGTACATTGATGAGCTTACGGACATAGGCATTGATGGCATCAACATAAGTCTTGACACACTCGATCCGGAGAGATTCGAATACATCACCGGAAGAGGAAAGCTGGAAAAAACTCTTCGATCTATAGAACTTGCTGCCGGATCAGGAATAAAGACTAAGATCAACACTCTTTTACAGAAAGATTTCAATGAAGACGAGTTGTTTGATATAGCTGCCCTTGCATTCAGATACGGCATCGATGTCAGATTTATTGAAATGATGCCAGTCGGGGCGGCGAATGCAGGCATTGGTCTCTCTAATCCTGAAGTACTTAAGAAATTAATGGAGATATGGTCTGATCTTGAGCCTGACAAGAGTATTCATGGTAACGGTCCGGCGATTTATTATAAGCGACCTGGTCTGAAAGGCGGTATCGGATTTATAAGCGCTATTCATGGGAAGTTCTGTAAGTATTGCAACAGAGTGAGACTTACATCTCAGGGACAGCTCATACAATGTCTAAGTTATGATACGGGGACTGATCTCACACCATTTCTGAAGGGAACAGATGATGAACTGAGAGAAGCACTGAGAAAAGCAATATACGAAAAACCGAAATCTCACTGTTTCGGAAATCCTGAAAATAATTGGGATCATGCAGAACACAGGCTGATGTCACAGATTGGAGGATAGATTGATGGGAAAGACCGGTAAGGTAATAGCTGTATGCATCAGCGAAAAGAAAGGAACACAGAAAACCGAAGTTCCTTCTGTCAGGCTGGTTCCTGAGTGGGGCATCGAGGGTGATGCTCATGCCGGTAAATGGCATAGACAGGTCAGCCTCCTTGCTCTTGAGAAGATAGAAGCATTTCGGGAAAGAGGAGCCGATGTGGATTTTGGAGCGTTCGGGGAGAACATCATAGCCGAGGGATTTGACTTTCGCTCACTGCCTGTTGGTACGCAATTCAGGATAGGTGATGCGTTGCTTGAGCTTACTCAGATAGGCAAGGAGTGCCATACGCATTGCGCTATATATCATCAGGTCGGAGACTGCATAATGCCGAGAGAAGGTGTTTTCACAGTTGTCCTCGAAGGGGGTATGGTCAAAGCAGGCGATACCATAGAGATGGTTGAAGCAGCTCCGGACAGACCATTCACTGCAGCCTGGATAACTCTTTCCGACAAGGGTGCGGCTGGAGAGCGTGAAGACAAAAGCGGTCCTCTTATCGGAGAAATACTGACAGAAGCCGGTTACAATGTGGTTGAAGGGATTCTTATTCCTGATGAACCAGAGATGCTCAAAAGACAGCTGATGAGACTTGCTGACCAGAGGCAGGTAAACGTTATATTTACTACGGGAGGAACGGGTTTCTCCAAAAGAGACAGGACCCCTGAGGCGACTGCAGAGGTGTGCGATCGTATGACACCGGGTATAGCTGAAGCGATAAGGGCATATTCTATGACAAAGACCCCGACAGCTATGCTTTCAAGAGCGACAGCCGGTATGAGAAAAGAAACTCTCATAATCAATCTGCCGGGAAGTCCAAAGGCGGTAAGAGAGTGTCTCGAGTTTCTGCTGCATCCGCTCGAACACGGTCTTGAGATAATGCTCGGACGCGACGGAGAGTGCGCCAGACCGTAAACTTCGATATCTTTAGCGCGATAGACTGCGCTTTATGATATATTTGCTATTTTTGCATAACAGGAGGTGTATTGATGAAGATTAAGAAATTATTGGTGCTTATGCTCAGTGGCATGATGATCCTTTCGTTCACAGCCTGCGGCGGTGGCGACAGCGGAGAGGAAGAGGCAGCCGCTCCTGAAGAGGGCGCTACTCTGATGATGGCTACCACCACAAGCACTGAGGACACCGGACTGCTCGACTACCTGCAGCCGCTGTTCAAAGAGGCTACCGGCATTGATCTTCAGTGGACTGCAGTAGGAACAGGTGAAGCCCTCAAGATGGGTGAAGACGGACAGGTCGACGTCGTTCTCGTACACGCGAAGGCAAGCGAGGAAGAATTCGTCGCAAACGGCTTCGGAGTTGAGAGATTCCCTGTAATGTACAACGATTTTGTTGTTGTAGGACCGGCTGAGCCGCTCGAGAAGACAGATGACGTAGCCGCGTTCTTCGGCGCTGTAAACGATCAGCAGCTGCCTTTCGTATCGCGTGGTGATGACTCCGGTACGGACAAGAAAGAAAAGAAGATCTGGGAGGGACTCGGCATCGATCCTTCCGCGAACCCTAACTACATGGAATCGGGACAGGGCATGGGAGCTACTCTGACCATGGCAAACGAGAAGGAAGCATACTGCCTGACGGATCGCGGAACATGGCTCAAACAGTCGCAGGATTCCGAGAATGAGTACACACTTGATATCGTCTGTGAAGGAGGCAAGGAACTGCTCAACCAGTACGGCGTGATCGCCATCAACCCTGAGAAGTATCCTGAGGTCAACAATGAAGCGGCTAACGCTTTCATAGAGTGGATCACATCGGATGAAGTCCAGAAGCTGATCGGCGAGTTCGGTATCGAGGAATACGGACAGGCTCTGTTCACTCCGAACGCAGGTACAGACAACTAAAAAATGACTGAATGGCTCAGGGGAGTATTTACTAATCCCGCTGTGCTGAGCGCGATCAAAGTCACATTTGAGATGGCTTTCGCGTCCACGTTAATTTCCTCTTTACTGGGAGTGGCGATAGGACTGTGGCTTCAGAACCACGATTTTACAGGTAAGAAGGCAGTCGTCAGGATCAACAGGACTCTGATGGGAGTTCCTCCGGTCGTGATAGGACTGCTGGTATATCTGCTTACGATGCGCGGAGGGCTTCTTGGCCCTCTGGCGCTTCTGTTTACAGTCAAAGGGATGGTGCTCGCTCAGGTATTGATCATAACGCCTATAATAAGCGGTATGGTCTTTTCGTATGCGGAAAGCGCCGTCCCGGCGATACGAGCCTTTGCGAAAACCATGGGTGCAGATAAAAAACAGACTGACAGACTTATTATAAGTGAACTCCGCAATGAGATATATTTCTGTATCATTACAGGTTTCGGCAGAGCCATCAGCGAAGTAGGCTCAGTCATGCTTGTCGGAGGTAACATAAAGGGACATACCAGGACAATGACGACCATGATTTCCCTCCTCAAGAGTCAGGGTATTTATTCAGAGGGAATAGGGCTCGGTATTCTTTTACTGATCATGGCTTTCATCCTTCAGACTTTGGGTGACTATGTAAGAAAGGAGCAGATCCGCGATGAGAATTATTGAACTCCGAAAAAAAGTCGGGAAAATGGATCTGTACATAGAAGATCTGAAGATAGAAAGTGGTATGATACACGGACTCGTAGGACCTAACGGTTGCGGAAAGACAACGCTCCTCAAGCTTATAATGGGCATTGCTGAACCAGATTCCGGTTCGATAGACTACGAAGGGCTAAGGCCTTGTGATATCACTATGATGAGCCAGAGACCTTATCTCATGCATGCCAATGTATATGATAATGTAATTTATCCTCTGAAGATAAGGCGAGAAAGTATAGACAAAACGAAAATCAATGAACTGCTGGAACGTGCGGGCCTTCTGGAGATAAAAGACCAATATGCCGGAAGCCTGTCAAGCGGGGAGAGGCAGAAACTTTCATTCATAAGAGGTATGGTGTTCAGACCTAAACTGATACTTATGGATGAGACTCTTTCGAATTTGGACTCAGACAGCGAAAAGCTGTTTAAAGAAATGGTGATAGAACAGCACCGTGAAGACGGTTCTACCTGGCTGATCGTCAGCCACCAGTGGGATGATATGAATGAGCTGTTTGACAAGGTTCATCATATGGAGAAGGGAAGGATTTTGAAATGAAGCTTCTCAAAGTAGACACTGTAAATGAGGCAAGGAGTAAGCTCTTTGAATGCTGCGCACATATGATGCCGCAGACAGAAATGAAAGGTCTGACCGATGCGGCTGGATGCATACTTGCTGAAGATATATATTCTAATGAGAATATCCCACCGTACAGAAGATCAATAATGGACGGTTATGCCGTCAGAAGCAAAGAACTTGGGGCGGCAGGAGACATGATCCCAACTATGCTTAAGACAAGTGGAGAAGTATTTCTCGGGACAGATTCATCACGTCTGAAGGTTGAGCCGGGATGTTGCATTTATGTACCTACCGGAGGATATGTTCCGGATGGGGCTGATGCTGTCGTAATGGTCGAATACTGCGAGCCTTTCGGCAACGGAATGCTCGCGGTGTCAAAGGCAGCTTCACCGGGAGAGAATATCGTCCGCATCGGTGAAGATGTTGCAGAGGGAGATATACTGCTTCCTAAAGGCAGAAAGCTCAGGCCTCAGGATATAGGAGTGATGGCTGCCTGTGGGATTACTGAGATCCCTGTAATTGTACCATGGAAGGTGACGATCATATCAACAGGTGATGAACTTGTCAGCCCCGATCAGATACCCGGACATGGTCAGATTAGAGACATTAATACATATACCATCGCATCAAGGAGCGAGACAGAAGGGTTCGAAGTTATCAGAACCGTATCCATAAAGGATGACAGGGAAATACTGGCAAATGTTATTTCAGATGCGAAAAAAGACAGCGACCTTGTTGTACTGTCGGGCGGAAGTTCTCAGGGGAAAAAAGATATGACCGCAGACCTCATCAGAGAAGCTGCTGATCATGGAGTCATTACTCATGGAATCGCTGCAAAGCCCGGAAAACCGACGATCACCGGTTTTGATGAAGAGAGCCATACTCTGTTTATCGGTCTGCCGGGACATCCGGCGGCAGCACTTATGGTGTACGAGCAGGTACTTATACAATTATGGCGCAGACTGATATGCCGCGAGAAAGAACGAACTCTGAAGGCTAAGGTAAATGTTAATGTGCCTGCGGCACCTGGAAGGATGACGTTCCAACTTGTTAAGTTAAGTGAGGGAGACATAACTGAAGCCATTCCGATTTTTGCCAGATCGGGCATGATATCTCCGGTGAGCGAGGCAGATGGATACTTTGTGATGGCTGAGAATCAGGAGGGCATCAGACCGGGAGATCAGGTAGATGTCTATTTATGGAAGTGAAAGGTGTTGGCATGAAGAGGAACCTATATCTGATTACCAGGCCTGTTGAGGAGGCCAGAGCAATGTACATGGAGGCACTTGGAGATGCCGCAGAACCTCAATCTGAAACGATCAGAGTGATCGAGGCCCTTGAACGGGTGACATCTGAAGCCGTATACGCCATCTATTCATCGCCTCTGTATAACTCAGCAGCTATGGACGGGATCGCGGTCATTTCATCCGCGACAGAGGGAGCATCAGAGGCAGCACCTGTGACACTCAGAGCTGGTGAGGACTATGTTATTGTTGATACCGGCGATCCTGTAAAAAAGCCATACGATGCCGTGATCATGGCTGAAGACACTCAGGAGACCGAAGGCGGCATGATCATACGCGCGGCAGCTCCGGCATGGCAGCATGTGAGGCCTGTCGGCGAAGATATCGTAGCAGGAGAAATGATACTCACAAGATGCCACAGGATACGTCCGATAGACATAGGAGTCCTGTTATCAGGAGGCGTAACTGAAATAGCGGTTTTCAGACAGCCGCGGGTAGGTATCATTCCGACCGGTACAGAGATCGTTGAGCCGTATGAAAATCCGAAAGAAGGCGATATCATTGAGTCGAATTCCAGGATGTTCGAGGCGATGGTGCGTGAGCAGGGCGGTATACCATGCAGGTATGGCATCGTGCCCGATGATTATGAAAAGATAAAAGCGTGCGTGCTCAGGGCACTTGAAGAAAATGATATGGTCATAGTGAACGCCGGCTCAAGTGCAGGTACAGAGGACTATACAGTTCACATTCTCAGAGAAATAGGCGAAGTATTTGTGCATGGCGTCGCAATGAAGCCAGGCAAGCCGGTCATACTTGCAATGGCATGCGGCAAACCTGTCATCGGGATCCCGGGCTATCCTGTTTCTGCATATCTCGCGGTAGAGAATTTTGTATATCCTGTACTGAAGAAGTTTACAGGTATAAGAGAATCGGGTGAGAGGAATATCAAGGCTGTCTTGTCA
>Ga0310695_10013248_pt1 | contig 11374 bp, 4 predicted proteins | sample RumenRJG_04DNA_FD_203882 | JGI IMG/M metagenome (GOLD analysis project Ga0310695, IMG submission 203882) | Bovine rumen microbial communities from Lethbridge, Alberta, Canada - RJG_04 (v2) (version 2) | ecosystem: Host-associated > Mammals > Digestive system > Stomach > Rumen | place: Canada... | reverse complement strand
TCGCGCTCAAGGCGCAGGCGTTCGCCCCGCAGGACGTCCGGCTGGGCGAGGGCCCGTTCCGGCGCGCCTACGAGGTCAACCGCACGTTTCTGCTGGAGACGGTGGAGCCGGACCGTCTGCTCGCCGGCTTCCGCGAAGAGGCGAAGCTGCCGAAGAAGGCGTCTCGCTACACGGGCTGGGAGGGGGCGGAGATCACGGGCCACTCGCTCGGGCACTATCTCACGGCGCTTTCGCTCCTGTACGCGCAGGAGACGGGCGACGCGAAGGCACAGGCGAAGGCGCGCATCGACTACATCGTGGACGAGCTCGCCGCGTGCCAGGCCGCGAACGGCGACGGCTATCTGCACACGTGCCGGCGCGCGATCTACGAGTCGATCCGAAACCACACGTTCACCACGGGCGGCTTCGACATCTCCAAGTGCTGGGTGCCGAACTACACGCTGCACAAGATTCTCGCCGGCCTGCGCGACGCGTACCGCATCGCGGGGAACCGGAAGGCGCTGGCGGTCGAGCGCGGCATGGCGGACTTCTATTTCGAGGCCGTCAGGGGCCTGGACGACGCGGAGCGCCAGAAGCTGCTCGTCTCCGAATGGGGCGGCCTCAACGAGGTGTTCGCGCAGCTGGCGCAGGACACGGGCGACGCGAAGTATCTGCGCCTGGCGACCGACTGGTTCGACGACCGGCGCGTGTTCGATCCGCTGCGCCGCGGCGAGGACCGGCTGGACGGGCTGCACGCCAACACGCAGGTGCCGAAGGTGACGGGGCTCGCGACGCTCTACGAGATGACGGGCGACGAAAAGACGCATCTTGCCATCGACACGTTCTGGAACTCGGTCGTGAACGCGCGCTCCTTCGCCAACGGCGGGCACAGCGACGCGGAGCACTTCTACAACGTCGCGCTCACGCCGCAGAAGCTCGGCAAGGACAACTCCGAGACGTGCAACATCAACAACATGATCCGGCTCACGGGACACATGTTCTCCTGGCGGCCCGATGCGCGCCGGATGGACTATGTCGAGCGGGCGCTCATCAACCAGCTGCTGACGCAGATCGGCCGCCGGCCCGGCGAGTTCGGCTACTTCCTGAGCCAGAAGCCGGTGGCGTTCAAGACCTGGTCCACGCCGACGGGCGCCTGGTGGTGCTGCGTCGGCACGGGCATGGAGAATCCCGTGCGCTACACCGAGCAGATTTACTACCACGATGACGAGACGCTCTGGGTCAACCTCTACATGGCCTCCCGGCTGAAATGGAAGGAAAAGGGCGTCGTCCTCGTGCAGGAGACACGCTTCCCGGAAGAGGAGACGGTCCGCTTCACCGTCCGCACCGCCGACGGCCGGCCCGTCCGCTTCCGGCTGAAGCTGCGCCGGCCGTACTGGTGCGCCGGCCTGAAGACGTCGTTCACGGGCGTGCCGGACAGGGACGGCTACCTCGCGATCGACCGGACGTGGCGGGACGGCGACGAGCTGACGGTCGATCTGCCGATGGCGCTGCACCTGGAGACGCTGCCGCATTCCGACGGCCGATTCGCCGCGTTCATGTACGGGCCGATGGTGCTCGTCGGCGTCAATCCCGCGCCGGCGGACGGGAAGGACCTCGCGAAGGAGCGCTGGGACAACCACCTCGCCTCGCCCGGCGGAACGGAGGAGAACGCGAAGGTGATCGTGTCGGACGGCGGCGACGTCACGGCGCGGGTCGTCCGGGAGAAGGGCGCGCTCCGCTGGCGCACGCACGGCCTGCTCCAGCCCGGCGATCTGACGCTCCTGCCGTTCCACCGCGTCTACGAGGAGCACTACACCGTGTACTTCCCGGTGATGACCGTGAAGGAATGGGCGGCTGAAAAGGAGAAGCTCGCGGCGGCGGAGAAGTTCAAGGCGCAGATGGCCGCGCGCGTGACGGACACCGTCGAGCCGGGCTTCCAGCAGAGCGAGGTCAACCACGCCTACGCCGGCGAGCACAGCAGCGTCGGCGACTTCAAGGACCGGAAGTACCGCCACGCGGCCGGGGCCGCCGGGCGGATCGGCTACACGATGGACGTCGATCCCCGGGCCGACATGGAGCTCGTCGTGACGTATTTCGGCGGCGACGGCGGCCGGAGTTTCGATCTGTTCATTGACGGCGAACGTCTCGGCACGGTCGCGCTCGCGTTCGCGGGCGGCGACCGGTCGCGCTTCACCGATGTCGTCTACAGGCTGCCGGCGGCGAAGACGAACGGCCGCAAGACGGTCCGGGTCGAGTTCCGGGGACATGCGTCGACGAGCTGGGTCGGCGGGCTCTTCGGGCTCAAGATGCGCCGCGGCGACGGCCGCCTTCTGGACGGCGAGCGCGCCGGCGAGCTGAAGCCGTAGGCCGCCGGCGCCTTCGCCGCCCCGCCCCGCGCCGCGACCAAAAGCCGATTGAGGCGCGGGCGAAGGTTTGATATACTGTTAGTTCTGACGAAAGGACAGACCATGAAGATTTCGACGGCAGTTGCGTCCGTCGCCCTCGCGGCGGCGTGCAGCCTCGCGGCCGGCGCGGCGGCGGGCTTTGCGAACGGCGGGCTGTGGCCGGATGCGAACGGCGTGCACATCAACGCCCACGGCGGCGGCATCCTCAAGGACGGCGGCCGCTACTGGTGGTACGGCGAGCACAAGATCGCCGGCGGCGCGGGCAACCGCGCGCACGTCGGCGTGCACGTCTACTCGTCGGCCGACCTTCTGGACTGGCGCGACGAGGGCATCGCGCTCGCTGTCTCTCAGTCGCCCGACAGCGACATCGCCAAGGGCTGCATCCTTGAGCGCCCGAAAGTCCTCAAGTGCCCGTCGACGGGCCGCTACGTCATGTACTTCCACCTTGAGCGCGCGAACCGCGGCTACACCGACGCGCGCGTGGGCATCGCCGTCGCCGACCGGCCGCAGGGCCCGTTCGCGTTCGTCCGCTCCGAGCGGCCCAACCGCGGCACGGCGCCGCAGGGCGAGACGCTGACGGCGGAACGGATCGCCGCCTCCCGCGCGGCGGCCGCGCGCGTCAAGTCGAACGGCCCGTCGGACGAAGGGCGCGCGGCGTACCTGTGGCCGGCGCACAGCGTCGAGGGCCAGCACTGCCGCGACATGACGCTCTTCCAGGACGACGACGGCACGGCCTACCACATCTTCTCGTCGGAGCACAACTCCACGCTTCACCTCGCCGAGCTGACCGCCGACTACCTCGGCTACACGGGCCGCTGGTGGCGGCTGGCGGTGAAGGACTGGACGGAAGCGCCGGCCGTCATCAAGCACGGCGGCTGGTACTACCTCCTCGGCTCGGGCTGCACGGGCTGGCGGCCGAACGCGGCGCGCTACTACCGCGCGCGGGTGGTGACGGGCCCGTGGGAGCGGATGGGCAATCCCTGCACGGGCGTCAATCCGGCGAACGGCAAGGGGCCGGAGCTGACGTGGGGCGGGCAGTCCACGTTCATTCTGCCGCCGGACGCGGCGACGGGCGGCCGCGCGCTCGCGCTCTTCGACATCTGGAAGCCGGACAACGCCATCGACGGGCGCTACGTCTGGCTGCCCGTCACGTTCGGCGACGGCACGATCGAGATCGCGTGGGCCGACACGTGGCGGCCGGCGGCGGGCTGGCCGGCGGTCACGAAGGAGATGAAGCCGTGGGCCTACAACTGGTGGATGGGTTCGGCGGTCGACGCGGCCGGGCTCCAGAAGCAGGTCGACGAGATGGAGAAGGTCGGCATGGGCGGCTTCCATGTCATCCCGATCTACTCCGTCAAGGACAATCCCGCCGACAAGCCGCTCCTCTCGCCCGCGTGGATGACGGCGTTCGGCGATGCGGTGCGCCGGGCGAACGAAAAGGGGATGGGCGTGGACCTCACGACCGGCAGCGGCTGGTGCTTCGGCGGGCCGCAGCTGAAGCCCGCGGAAGGCAGCTGGATGCTGGAGCTGAACACGAAGCGCCCCGAGAAGTCCACCGTCCTCTGGCGCGGGACGGATGCGGACGGGAAGGCGGTCGTCCTTTCCGCGCGGCCGACGGGCCAGAAGGTGAAGCGCTCGGGCCCGGGCGCGCACGGCCCGATGATGAATCCGCTTTCGGCGGGCGCGATGGCGAGCTTCCTCCAGCCGTTCACCGCCGCGTACGACGCGCCCGGCGCGCCGAAGCCCGAGCACATGTACCACGATTCGTACGAATATTTTTCGGCGGGCTGGTCGTGGGAGCTGCCGGCGGCGTTCAAGGCGCGGCGCGGCTACGACCTCGCCGATCACTACGCCGAACTCGCGGGCGTCGGCGACCCGGAGACGGTCGCGCGCGTCAAGGCGGACTACCGCGAGACGATGTCGGAGATGATGATCGAGGATGTCTTCGCGCAGTGGCAGGACTGGTGCGCCGCGCGCGGCATCGCGACGCGCAACGAGGCGCACGGCGCACCCGCGAACTGGCTCGACTTCTACGCGCTCGCGGACATCCCCGAGACGGAGATGTTCAGCTGCGACAAGGCCAGGGCCCAGACGCCGGCGGTCGAGGCGGGCTTCATGAATTCGGGCGACCGCGACATCGTCGTGTCGAAATTCGCGTCGTCCGCCGCGCACGTCAAGCACGCGGGCGCGGCCGTCGATCCGCTCGTGAGCGCGGAAAGCTGCACGTGGGTGTGCGAGCACTTCTGCGAGACGCTCGGCGCCGTCAAGACGTTCATCGACCGGCTCTTCCTTTCCGGCGTGAACCACATGTTCTATCACGGCATGTGCTATTCGCCGGCGGACGCGAAGTGGCCGGGCTGGACGTTCTACGCGACGTGCGAGATGAACCGCTTCAACCCGATCTGGCGCGACGCGGACATCCTCAACGCGTACATCACGCGCGTGCAGTCGGTGGCGCAGACGACGGCCATCGACAACGACGTGCTCGTCTACTGGCCGATCCACGATTTCTGGCACGACGCCGCGGGCTTCGAGAAGCAGATGACGGTGCACGCGCGCGACTGGTTCGGCGGCCAGCCCCTCGGCCGCGTGGCGCGCACGCTCTACGACGAGGGCTACAGCTTCGACTTCATTTCCGAAAAGCAGCTCATGACGCTCGGCGCGCCCGAGGCGACGCGCTACACGACGATCGTGGTGCCGGGCGCGGTGCACATGAAGGTCGCGACGCTCGCGCGCTTCTTCGCGCTCGCCGAGGCGGGCTACCGCGTCCTCTTCGTGGACGGCTTCCCGACGACGGTGCCGGGCCTGAAGGACGTGGCGGCGGGCGAACGGGAGCTGGCCGCGCGCGTGGCGGCGCCGTCGGCGAACGTGGCGGCGGGTCCCCTCGGGCAGCTGATCCACGCCGCGCCCGCGCGCCGCGAGCCGTTCAACAAGGCGGCGGGCCTTGCGTACACGCGCCACCGGAAGGACGGCACGACGTACTACTTCATCGCCAACCCGTACCGGAACGCGGGCGTGACGGGCGCGTTCAAGCCGTCGGCCCCGTGCACGCGCGCGCGGCTGATGGACCCGATGACGGGCACGATCGAGCCGGTGGCCGTGACGGACGGCGCGGTGACGCTCGACCTGCCGATCGGACATTCGGTCATTCTCGCGGTGACGGGCGACGCGGCGGGCGCGGAGACGGTTGCACGCCGCACCGCGCCGGCGCGGCGGATCGCGCTCGACGGCGACTGGACGCGCACGGCGGTCGCGGGCGGGCCGGAGCTGCCGGACGCGAAGACGGGGCCTCTGCCGCTCGCGTGGGGGCGGGAGGAGACCTTTCCCGAAAGCGCGTTTGCGGGCACGATGCGATACGTGACAAAGGTGACGCTGGCGGAGGGCGGCGGCGGACGTGCCGTGCTCGACCTCGGGCGCGTGCGCGAATCGGCGAAGGTGTACGTGAACGGCGTCTCTGCGGGCGGCGTCATCCTCGCGCCGTGGACGGTCGCGTTCGATGCGGCGCTCCTCAGACCGGGCGAGAACGAGATCGCGGTGGAGGTGACGTCGACGGGCGCGAACCGGCTCAAGTGGCTCGATGCGACAAAGCCGTACGACTGGAAGATCTTCACCGACATCAACATGGTCGACATCAACTACCAGAAGTTCGACGCGCGCGGCTGGCCGCAGCACGAGGCCGGGCTTTACGGCCCCGTGAGCCTGCGGCTCGACGCCCCCGGCGGGGAGGTGCGGTAGATGCTGCTGCTGGCCGCCAGTCTGTGGTTCGCCCATCCGACGCCGCTCGACATGCCGCGCGCGGAGGCGTACCTTGTCAAGGAGGACGGCGTGCAGCGGCTCGAAGACCGCTTCAACACGCTCGACCTGTGGACGTCACGCGCCGTGCTGGGCCGGTGGGAGGATGACGACGGCCGCGCGTTCCTGCTCGCGAAGCTCGACGTGCTCGCGCCGAAGTTCAGCGAGACGACCGAGACGCGCACGACCTACACCGCCTCGGCGGCGACGATCGACGCGAAGGAGGATCTCGACCTGCGCGACTGGGCGATCACGCTGCTGTCGCCCGTCGAAAAGGCGGCGGAGCCCGCGCGCCCGCGCCAGCCGGTCCGCGGCCTCAGGGAGACGCTGTATTTCCAGGGAACGAACACGTCGGCGATCGTCTGCGCGTTCCTGCCCGAGAAGGCGGCGGCGTGGTATCTCGCCGTGTGGGAGCTCGTCGCGGGCGACGACTTCGACTATTCGAAGGAGGTGTTCGAGAACGAGTTCCTCGGCGAATGGGAGGCGATCGTCGCGGCGGAGCTGCCGAGCGAGCGCGCGGCGGCGGACGGCGGCAAGCCGGCGCGGCGGCGCGGCCGGAAGGCGGCGGCGCCGGACGAAAAGGCGCTCCTGCGCGCGGACGCGCACCACAGCGTGACGAACTACGCGTCCTGGCACGCGACCGACGCGGACGAGTTCACGATCCTCGACCATCTGCCGACGGCGGGCGGGACGTTCATGACGGCGCTGACGAACGACCTCAAGCGGATGCGCGCGGCCTACGCCGCCACGGTGCCGAGCCCGCTCGACGGCTCGAACGTCCTCTGCGTCGCGCGCATCTTCGCCGACCGCAACGAATATCTCGACGCGGTGGGCGACGACATGCAGTGGAGCGCGGCCTACTGGAGCCCGTCGCGGCGCGAGCTCGTCGCCTACCTGTCCCCGGACGGCGGCGGCGAGCTCCTGAAGACGATCCGCCACGAGGCGTTCCACCAGTATCTGTCGTACGCGGCCTCGATGATCGCGGCCTCGCCGTGGTTCAACGAGGGCTATGCGCAGTATTTCGAGGAGGGTCCGGAGGGGCCCGCGTTCGTCGATCCGGCGGATCTCGGGCCGCTCGCGGACCGGCTGCCCGAACTGATGATGATGGACTACGCGCAGTTCTACGACGGCACCGACGAGGCGCGGCGGCTCAAGTACCGCCTCGCGCTGACGATCGTCTACTTCCTTGAGAAGGGCGCGCCGGAGATCCGCTTCCAGCCGTTCAAGGATCTGAAGCGCGACTATCTCGACGCGCTGCTCAGGACGCGCGACATGCGCGAGGCGACGCGCGCGGCGTTCGCGCGCCCGGACCGCCTGAAGCTGTTCGTCAACGAATGGAAGAAGTTCTGGAAGAACCGTTGAGCCGGGAAAGCGGGAATCCGATTGAAACAGGAAAGACGCAGGTATGTTTGAAGTCATCGTGTTGTCGGTTTTGCAGGGCGTGGCGGAGTTTCTGCCGATCTCCAGCTCGGGCCATCTCGTCATCGGCCAGCACCTGCTGGGCGTGAACGAGCCGGGGATGCGGCTCGACCTGTGTCTGCATTTCGGCACGCTCCTGAGCATTGTCGTCTTCTACCGCCGGGTCATCGGCCGCATCCTCGTCAACTGCGAATGGGCCTACGTCCTGAAGATCGTCGTCAGCGCGCTGCCGGCGGTCGCGGTCTACGCCGGCTTCAAGGGCTTCATCGACGGCATGTTCGACAACGCGCGGATGGTCGGCGCGCTGTTGATGTTCACGGGCGCGGTCCTGATCGGCACGCGCTTCATGCCGCGCGGCGCGCGCGAGGTCGGGTTCGGCCGCGCGCTCCTGATGGGTCTCGGCCAGGCGCTGGCGCTCCTGCCGGGCGTCTCGCGCAGCGGCATGACGCTCGCGTCCGCGCGCGCCGGCCGGGTCGATCCCGAGAAGAGCGCGGAGTTTTCGTTCCTCATGTCGGCGCCGCTCATCCTGGGCGGAATGTTTCTGGAGCTCGTGAAGGCGTGGCGCGGCGGCGGCGAGCCCGCCGCCGAGGCGCTCGGCTGGGGGGCGCTCGCCGTCGGCGCGGCGGTGGCGGCGGTGGTGGGGTATTTTTCGCTCGCGCTGCTCGTCAAGGCGCTGAAGGGGAAGTGGTTCTGGATTTTCGGTCCGTACTGCCTGTCCGCCGGCCTTCTCACCATCCTTTTCATCTGACCGGCGGGGTTGCGACCTTCCGTCGCAGGTCCGGGGCGGATATGACAGTTGACGCGTGAAATTCAGATTTGATATAATATTCTAAATTTGTCCAAGGAAGAAAGAAAACAAAATGGCCAAAGAATCGGTTGTGCGCAACAATATCTGGAAATGGCTCGTGCTGCTGCTCCTCGCGGCGGTCTCGGTGCATGTGACCTTCCCGCCGAAGGAAAAGATCCGCCGCGGTCTCGACCTGAGCGGCGGCACGTCCTTCACGCTCGGCGTGGACGAGGAGAAGCTTGCGGAGACGATTCTCGCCGCGAATCCCGCCTACACCAACGATCCCGAGCGCGTCCAGGCCGAGATCGACAAGGTGCTCAAGGACTGCGACGAGCGCATCACGGGCGTCATCCGCAAGCGCGTCGACAACATGGGCACCAACGAGCCGGTCATCCAGTCGCTGCCCAAGAAGCACCAGCTCATCGTGCAGCTGCCGGGCGCGGACGAGAAGCTCCGCCGGGAGGCGAAGGCGCGCCTGCAGTCGATGGCCTACCTCGAGTTCCGCCTGACGCACCCGAAGGACTACCAGCTCGTCGACAAGCTCCTCGCGAAGGACGCGTGCCCCGAAGGGTATGAGAAGAAGGGCGCCGGCTACGCGCGCGCCGCCGACTACGCCCAGGTCGCCGCGACGCCCGGCTACGCCGCGCGCCTCGCCGCGTTCGGCACGACCGACGACCGCTACCGCTTCATGCTCGAGGACAACAAGGACGGCACCTACTCGCCGCACTTCGTCTCGCGCCAGGTCGAGCTGACGGGCGACAACCTCGAGTCCGCCGCGTGGGAGCGCGACAGCCTCAAGGGCGGCTTCGAGGTCAAGTTCCGCCTCGATTCGGAGGGCGGGCGCAAGTTCTCCACGCTCACGCGCAACTACAAGAAGGGCGGCGCCAAGAACAAGACGGGCGAGGGCCGGTGCCTGGCGATCATCCTCGACGACACGCTCATTTCCGCGCCGCGCATCCAGTCGGAGATCGGCTCCGAGGGCGTGATCACGGGCCGCTTCACGCTGCAGGAGGCCAAGCAGCTCGCCGCCGACCTGAACGCGGGCGCGCTGCCCGCGCCGCTGAAGATCCTCGCCGAAAGCTCGGTCGCGCCGACGGTGGGCGACGACGCGATCAAGTCGGGCACCTGGGCGGCGGCCATCGGCTTCGCGCTCGTGGCGATCTTCATGTTCGTCTACTACTGGTACGCGGGCCTCGTCGCCAACATCGCGCTCTTCCTCGACGTGGCGCTGCTGCCGACCGCGCTCGTCATCGTCGCCAACATCCTCGGCGTGTTCGCGCAGGATCCCTCGATGGGCGGCGGCGGCTCGGTGCAGCTGCCGGTCCTGACGATGCCCGGCATCGCGGGCCTCGTGCTGACGCTCGGCATGGCGGTCGACGCGAACGTGCTCATCTTCGAGCGCATCCGCGAGGAGTTCGCCGCGGGCCGCAAGGCGGGCGACGCGATCAGGAACGGCTACGGCCGCGCGTTCACCGCGATTCTCGACTCGAACCTGACGACCATCCTCACGGGCATCATCCTCTTCGTCGTCGGCACGGGCCCCGTGCGCGGCTTCGCGATCATGCTGACGGCGGGCGTGCTCATCTCGATGTTCACGGCGGTCGTCGTCACGCGCCTCGTCTTCGAGCACCTCGTCAAGCCCGAGCGCGCCGAGCCCTTCAAGATGCTCCAGTTCTTCAAGGCGCCGAAGTTCGACTTCATGCGGTACGGCAACAAGACGCTGCTTGCGTCGGCGATCATCATCGTCGTCTCGCTCGCGATCTTCTTCGGCCGCGCGATCGTCAACCCGGCGTCCGTGCTGGCGGTGGACCTGACGGGCGGCACCTCGATCGTCTACGACCTCACGCAGGACGAGGCGAAGCAGCCGGCGGTCGGCGACATCCGCGCCGCGCTGGACGCGTTCGACAACGCGACGGTCATCCAGTACCAGCGCGGCGTCGGCAACACGACGCTCCTCGTCAAGACGGGCGAATCGGCCGAGACCGCGAAGGGCAGGCTGCTCCCCGACCGCAACGTCGGCGCGTACGTGACCTCGCTCCTGACCGAGAAGTTCCCCGAGGCGTCGCTCACCGAGGCGAGCGTCGAGGAGGTCGGCTCGATGATCGGCGACGACCTGAAGAAGTCGGGCCGCAACGCCGTGATCTTCTCGCTCATCGCGATCCTCATCTACGTCGGCTTCCGCTTCAAGTTCGGCTTCGGCCTCGGCGGCCTCGTGGCGCTCGCGCACGACGCGCTCATCTCGCTCGGCCTCTTCTCGCTCTGCGGCCGCCAGGTCTCGCTGATCGTGGTGACGGCGCTGCTGACGATCATCGGCTACTCGATCAACGATACCGTCGTCGTCTTCGACCGCATCCGCGAGCAGCTGACGCGCGACGCGCGCAGCAGCTTCAAGGACATCTGCAACACGGCGATCAACGCCTGCCTCGGCCGCACGGTCATCACCTCGGTGACGACGTTCTTCGCGGTGCTCGCGCTCTTCTGCTTCGGCGACGGCACGATCTTCGACTTCGCGCTGATGATGCTCCTCGGCATCCTCGCGGGCACCTACTCGTCGATCTTCATCGCGACGCCGGTGATGTTCTGGTGGTACAAGGGCAAGCGCCCCGACTTCGACGAAGACGAGGAGAAGGGCGAGCAGAAGTAATCCGCCCGTTCAGATTCCGACCGACGACCCTGCGCCCGCCGCAGGGTCGTCTGTTTTCAAGCGGCGGACGATCGGAGACAGGACTCCGCCGGACGCATGAATACGCGTATCTGCGTTTCTGAATACGCGTATCCGCGTTCGTGAACACGCCTATCCGCGTTCGTGAATACGCGTGTTGGCAGGAGCTGGATCGCCGGGACCTCTGGAGCTTTGATGCTGGTCTCAAATGATTTTGGTGCTGGTCTAAAAAGATTTTGATGAGCACCAAAACCTCTGGCGGTGCGCAGGGAGACCGAGACGGCGGCCGGCCCTGACTGGGGGAAGCGGCGTCTCGCCGCTTGCGGGGAG
>Ga0310695_10013245_pt1 | contig 11375 bp, 11 predicted proteins | sample RumenRJG_04DNA_FD_203882 | JGI IMG/M metagenome (GOLD analysis project Ga0310695, IMG submission 203882) | Bovine rumen microbial communities from Lethbridge, Alberta, Canada - RJG_04 (v2) (version 2) | ecosystem: Host-associated > Mammals > Digestive system > Stomach > Rumen | place: Canada... | reverse complement strand
TTTAGGTTTTTTAAACAATTTATCTAGCTGATATTCGTTTGCTTTATCAGCATCAACATAGTTGAGTGATTGTAATCTCTTACTTCCACCTTCAATAGGCTCGAAGCCAAGTAACGATCTAGATTCATTTAAAGAAAGGATTCCTAATCCCATCAATTTTTCTATCGCCGCTACCTTTGTGGTCCATGATGCATATTGAAGCCTTTCTGAATAAAAGACGATTTGTTCTCCTTCTTCTAATTGGCCTCTAGTTAATAAAGCTTTAGAGAACGCTTCACTCATCTGTATTGCGATACCTTCTATAACACCTTCATAGAACGCGTTATATTCGTTTTCGTTATATTTGTTATCGAATATCGCATCACTAACACCAAAGTAAGAAATGATCTTCTTTTGTAAGAATGTCAGTGTTGTTGAATCAATTAGCTTAGGGTCCGTATTAAGTGGAACATAGTCACTTTTAAGGTCAACCGGAACGATGGAACTTCTACTACTTCCAATTGACTCTTTTAGAGCATTATCAAATTCTTCTTTTTGTTTGGTCTTATCTTTTTCGTTAAGCAAGCCATTAATCTTTAAAAGTCCTTTGATTTGGAACGAGGACCTAATCGCGTTATCCACACCCTGAAGTAATGAATCATTGATTTTAATTGTCTTTAGTAAAGCCACATGATCGCTGACCGCACTAGTTCCACCAAAGACATCATTGATTCCATAGAACCTTCTTAAGTGAATGATTGATTCATAAGGAAGCGTATAAGTCTTCCCATTAGAGAAATAAAAACGGAAGAACACGCTTCCGCCTTCATCTTTTAGCATCTCTACCGAGTTTGGTTTAAGTGGCCATAACTCTTTTAATTCATAAGTTTTGGAATCATAAACCGGATAGATGAATGCATTATTATTGAGAAATAACAAAGTTACTACTCGATAAATAAAGTCATAAGGTGACATCAGATAGTTCGGTTGAAAGCGAAGTATATAAGAGAGATTCCCTTTCTTCTCTTGAACCGTTTTATCATCTGTCGTTTTTACATATCTTGGCTTTAACTTTGCGGAGTGAGTAGCAATACGATCAATGCAGATCTTCACTACATCGCTAGCATTGATATTATCTCCGAAATCCTGAAAGATATTTAAAGTTGAACGGAAGAGTCTAGTGTCATATTGGACAGGAGCAATGACTTGTTTCTTTCGTTTGAAAATATCAAATAATCCCATTAGAACCCTCCTAATTAATCATGTTTTCATAATCAGTCTTATAGCGGTTCAAAACTGCATAGGCAATTATGAGTGCTACACAACCATCGATTCTTTTAAGCTTGCTATTTAATTTGCTCGGTTGAATATTTCCGTTTAAGTCAACCTTCGCTTGGGTGTTAGCAAAGCACCACTTCAAAATTGGATTGTTATTATAAATAACTTTCTTATTCTTTAAGTCACCTTCTAGCTGTTTCATTGGTTCAGAAAGCGTATAGATGCCCTGACGGATTTTCTCCATCGTAAACCCGGCATCTTCCATTTCCTTTACCCAGTATTGAGAATTCCATGGATCGTATCCAACCCATAAAGGTCTTATTCCATGTTCTCTTACCATCTTTACGAACCATTCGGTAACTTTAGAGAAATCGTTCTGACTACCATCGGTTAAGGTAATAAGTCCTCGCTTAACCCAGATGTCATATGGAATCTTATCTTCTTCTACTCTTTTACTAACTAAGTTACTTGGCATAAAGAAATGAGGAATAACATAGTTAATTCCGTCTTTGATAATAAGAAGCACTGCTGCAGTTAGGTCAGTTGTTGAGCTTAAATCAACTCCACCAATTGCATAGCTATCTTCTAACTTAGTTAAATCATAAGTGGCTTTATTCTCTAACTCATTAAATGTGAGCCATGATCCACTTTCGATTTGTTTGATGTTAAAGTCCTTACATAACATAGTTACTTTTGTTGCCATGTCATTTCGGGCTTTATTCATGATGTCATCAAAATAAGACTTTGTCTTGATGGTTCCTAAACTCGGGTTACTCTTTTGCCATGAACTGGGATCATTGAAGATCTCATCCATTGAATCTTGAGTATAGAGCCAAGGAAGAATACGTTCATCTTTGATTTCTCCCTTTATCATCTTTCTCACATAAGAAAGCTTATTATCTAGAAAACCATCCACTGTGGTTCCTTCAGTAGTAATGATAAATATCAAAGGTTCTTTTTTAGTGGATTGAGATTGTTTAATCGCATCATAGACTTTTGAATCAGTCATCTCATGGACTTCATCAATACAGCCAACTTCGATGTTATAACCATCTTTGTTTCTAGATTGAGCGGATAACTTCTTTATCTTGTTTTTGTTTTTTGGAGAATAAATGTAGAAGATGTTCTTTTTAGAACGTCTTTCATTTCGGAGAGCTTTGCTCTGCTCTCTCATGTTATTTATTTCTTCAAACAAAATAGATGCTTGATCGTTTGTATTTGAAGCGCAGACAATGTCAGTTCCACCACTAGATAGAAAGAATTCCGCTAAGTCTATACCTGCGATAAAGGTAGTCTTTCCATTCTTTCTAGCGATAAGTAATAAGGCTTCATTGAATCTTCTAAGTCCGGTATCACTCATCTTGAAACCATAGGCAACTTCTAAGAATGCTTTCTCCCATAGTTCTAGTAAAAATGGCTGACCGTTAAATGGAGACTTGGTATGTTTACAGAACTTCTCAATAAACTCGATTCTTAATTGACCAGGTCTTTCATCATAGAAATATCGAGGATCATCTAAATCAGCTTTTAAGCCATTTAAGACACTTTTTAACTCTTCCCCAGCAATTATGCGCCCTGACTCTATTTCGTCTAAATACGATAGGAAAAAACTCATTCTAGACTATCTTCCTCGTTTTTAACGGGTATCGGAATCTCATGATAATGAATTTCAGAGTCTTTTTTGCCTAAAATTATCTTTTTTCCAAGAACCAAACCATCGGTCACGCTTTGTAGAACTTTGCCCTCACTAGCGACAAGGATTTTAAATCCATCTTGATTAATAATTTCCATATTAATTTCCTCCTGCAACTAATGAGAAAGTTCTATTAGTTCCGGTATTTGTATTACTGTAAGTTTTGATTTTAACTGCACTAGCCGAACCACCGGAGATGGTTATTACACCAGTGTCATTAACTGTTTCTCCCACTGCTGCTGGTCGATAATTACCCCATTGGTCTCCATCATATCCTGCTGCTAATGTGATTTTGAAAGTTGTATCAGTTAAGTATTCATAGGTAAATCCGATAGATTGGTTGCCTGATACCAAAATACCTGTGCCATCGTTTCCAAAGGAAATATCCATCGACACCGTTGTGTTTTGATAATGGAAGCTCTTTTCTGCTAAAACATCGACTCCACCAACAATACCGATTGACCAGTTTTTGTTTGTAGCAATTGCCATATCTTCTTGAGTTAATCTATCCACTACCACTTGAGATAATGAGATGACTTTGCTTGCACTGCCTGTGAGATCTTTTAGCGATCTGAACATTTGGATAACTGACTCTCTGGTCAATGCAGTAACATTTCCAAAGTTCGCAGATATATTGAAATTGCTTTGAAGAGTAATCTTGTTTAAAACAGGGCATTCATCAATTGAGTTTTGCGGAATAGCCACATTGATTGTATTTGGGAACCACACCTCATTTAATAAAGGGCAGTTCTTAATGACCGCTGTTCCACCAGAAAAGGACTGTAACTTATCAGGTAAAAAAAGCTTCTTTAATAAAGGCATATCCCAAAAAGCATAACTTGATAAAGAAGTAAGTCTTGAGTTTGGCTCAAAATAAACATTTTCACAGCCACATCTAGATAAAGCATATTTGCCCCATGTAGTAATCGATTTAGGGAATGTTATGTCGCCTAAGTTTTCAATTCTATATAAAGCATTGTCTTCTAAGGTTGTTAACTGTGATCCTGGTTCGAATTCAATTGAAGTACAACCAGACAAATATAATGCGTGGTGTTTAATGGTTCGAACTGTATAAGGAACAAAGACCGTGAATTCATTTGATGCTTCCGCTAAGAAATAGGAAGTGATGAATTCAGTCTCACTAGGGATTTCAAACCTCTCAAAGGTTCCTTCGGTAAGTTGTCTTAAAAGAATCGATTCTTCTGAGGTATGAATAAGCCCCAAGTTTCCTTTAAGGACGTCTGCTACGATTGGCTCTGATGCATAAATATAATCCGCTGTGATTGTAGAGTCGCTATTAGCAACCTCGCTACATGCAACGAATGATACTTCCCATCTACCTTCATAAGCTGTAACTGCTTTAGGGATTTCAAATTGATTGTCATGAACACGATAGAGATATGTCATTCTAGCGTGAGTGAATTTTAAATAATGGTATTCAGAGTCAATTTCGTTATCTACATCAAAGATGAGCTTAACTCTTTTAGATTCTCTATAGACTGACAACTCAAGTGGAAAATTAGTCTCGAGTTTGCCATTTTTATTTACATGAATATTAATTTCGTATGCCATATTACACTCCTTTCGCGTTCTTTATGAATTCATCAAACTCGTCATCTTCATCAATGACGTCACTACCCATGATTCCATTAAGGGTTTTTATAATGGCTTGATATGCGCCAACAGATGCTAGGAAAGTTTTGTAAGCTGGAGACTGTTTACTACTTCCATCACTAAAGTGAAGAATGGCTCCATACTTATTTATTTCATTTTCTAAATCATCTAATTGGTCCTTTAAAAAAGCCGCTTTCTTAAGCAACTCATCTACTAGTTCGGATTTCTTTTCATCCACATCTTTGAAGAGGGATTTCAATCTTTCGTATTCTTTTGTTACGTTCTTGTTCATGTTCCCTCCTCATAGATTTTTATTCCCAGAAAAATAGGGTTTTTGAAATTTTGGGCCTCGCGTATTTCTGAGGTTCGGCGCTTCGGTACTTCCAAATCACATAGTGATATCAACCGGGGCGGGGTAATTTATTTTATTTTTTCTGAACGAGATCACCATTGCTGTCAAAACAATATGGGTTATGCTTTCCAACCCTATGATGCACTTCGTTATGACAGTGTTCACAAAGAAGGATGAGGTTATCTGGATTGGTAGCGATGCTAGGATCGTCAACGTTCTGAATGGTTAAGTGAATCTTATGATGGACTTGGCTACCAGGTTTCCCACACATCACACAGAGACCTTTGTCCCTGATGATGACTTGCCTACGAGCTTCGTGCCATCTATCAGACTTATAAAACCGCTCTAGCTTCTTGGGTTTGTGAGACGTTGTCTTCTTGTACCAACCCGCCATTAGCGAATCAAACCCCACTCAGCAAACTTCTCAAATCCGCCGATCTTTTTAATGTAGTTTCTGGCAATTTTAACAACCTCTTCATAAGGCTTACCATCAACTGTTTCATCACCAATGCCACAGCTGATTTCAACAGGTCTTCCGGTTTCTTGAGCTTTTAAATGAGCATAGATGTTTATGGACACATCAGCTTTGCTGAGGTCCTTACCATGTAAGCCACCACCAGTAACAGCAAAGCCCATATCAGAGCCAAGCTTACGGTTAGTAGCACCACTATCTACATCGCTACCTCCAGTCCAATCGCCAATAGGATTTATTTCCATTAAGCCATGAAGAATCTTGAACTTATTAGAATCGATATTGCTTTGGCAGACAATAAATCTACCGGTTTTCTTATCGACTATGAATTTGCCGTCATATGGATATTTCTTATAAAAGGCTTTCGCGAATAATGTGAGAGCGAATTCCTCCCCAGTAATCGGTAGACCTTTAAATATTCCATTATCACCACATCTCACTTTACCTTTTTGATTATTTGCGAGATGTTTGTCTTGAGGAACATAGATTAAATTGACTTTGTCAATACTAGCGATTCTTTTACTAATTGGTTTGATGTCTTTGTGCCTAAATTTGATATTTGACTCAATAATGACATTGCAGACATCATGGCCAAGAAGCACTTCAACCGCTACTTTGGGATTTTCGTCTTTAGAATAAGCAAGATCAACAATAGCTCCAGCAATACGATCTGCTAATTTATCAGGGTGACTTGGATTAACTTTTTCAAACATATTTTTCCTTTCAAGGACCTCGTCCTTATCTAATTACTTGTCAAATAAACATTAAAAAAGCCCATTAGTGGGCTATCGTTATTACTTGTAACGAACTTTTATTTTTCAAACATTAGCTTGTAATCTATGTCTAGATCACAATCGCATATATAATAACTTTCAGTTATTTCATTTAATGTTTCTTTATAATATTTATTATTTAGTTCAATATCTCTCTTCTCGGTGAAATAGATTGGATATTCCATTTTATAATATTGAACTCTACTAAGAATCTTCCCTCTTTCTCTTCCTTTATGCGGATGAGCCAAGTATCCTGAAAGTCCCTGATTGTGTTCAAGCGGATGCTTTAATGGGTGTCCAATAATGCCTATATATTTAACAATATCATCAAATGAATGCATCATCACAAGTAATAAATTGCAAGCAGCTTTTGCATCGTCTAGAGCTCTATGAGAATTTGATGAATTTTTAAGCAGGCTCAAATCATAAACCGAATAGTCACTATCGCTCTTTTTATCGTCGATAATTCTCCTAATTATATCGCCCAATTTATGAGGATAATCAAATCGATCGCGTGCAATTGTTAAAATGTCTAACCAATCGAATGACAATTTTTGTTTATGCTTTTTCAAGAAATTTAAGAAGAATGAAGCATCAAAATACAAATTGTATGAAGCAAAAATAGCATTTTCTCCGTAATTGTTATAGAGCTCAAGCAAATCGCTGATGATTGTTTCGTCTTTAATTCCATTTTCATTTACATCAGATTGAGAAATTCCAGTTAACTTTTCAACGCTATCTGGGACTTTAACTCTTCTTAAACAAGAATATTCTTTTATAGGACAGCCAAAATCTCTAGGATTTATTAAATAAATACATAATCCGACTTCTAAAATTTCATCGAAATCCGGATCGAGTCCGGTTGTTTCAAAATCAAATACCCAAAGGTAACGCTTCTGCGGTTTGCCATCTTCTCCTTTTAGTGAAGAATATAGAGAATTGTGTTTGAAGTTTTTTTGCTTCCAATTAACATTAGAACCTTCTGGTCTAAAGGATGGTATAGGCGATTTTTTATGCCACAGAAGTTTTTCAGAATTATTTTCATCCAATTCTTCAATATCTTTAGATTCTCTCTCGGTATAGAAAACAATATTGCCTTCTCCGTCTTTTTTTGATACCAATCTAGCTTCTTCGATAAAACTAGTTACTCCATGGTGATCGGTAAAAATAGAATAAGGAATGTAATTAGTTAATCGCTCTAACAACGACTCTCTAGAAAGAACAAATGGTGTTTCATAACCTTTTTGTACCCAAAACTCAAAAACATCGCTTCTTGGTTTCCTTATAAGCATCTCTTTTTCGATAATGTCGCTGTATTGTGTCCTCCTGTTAGAAAGAAATCCAAAATACAAAGGAGCGCTTTTGCTCCCATCATTATCACTAGCAATTTCAATCAAATTATTATTTTCATCAACTGAAAAATAAGGTCTAAAACAAAGTGGCCTACGTCCATACCAAGTTCCATTATCACGATAAAAATAATAATCAATGGCTTCTTGACTACAGAATTTTTCCGCATTATTTGGATTTGAGAATAATTTAGAGAAAAAACTCATGCATTTATTTTATCTCAAATATTTACAAGAGATAAAGTACTGTTTCTCCAAATCTTGATTTAATAAACGCTGCAATACTTTCTTGCTTAAGAGCAGCAAGTAAAACTTTAGTTTTTATGTCATCTTGATGACCATTTTTAACAGCGATAACATTAGCCATTTTATTAGCAATTTCAGATTCTTTATTTTCGGTAATTAAGCAGCGATTCACTACTCCTGCTGATAAAGCATAATTTCCATTTATCACTGCAAATGAACAATCTGATAACATCAACGGAATGTTCTGCGCTTCAACTTGGATGAGATTGGCATTATACAGATGGTTTTCATTAAGTAAAGCCACTGCTCGATCATAATTGCTTTTATCACTGGGAACGACGATTTTATCACCACTGACAAAGTTACTTAGAGAAGATTTATTCCCGGCATAGATCCCCATAGGTTCAAAATGAACTTTAAGAACACTAACTAAGTGAGTGCCGTTTGACGTATTAAAATCATTTAAATAAGGTTCATGTTGGAAATAATTCGCATCGAGCTCTTCGTTTTCTAAAGCATAGTTAGGCAAAACATAATCATTAAAGACTTTGATGTCTAATTTATAACCTTGGCTTTCAACATAACCTTTAGTTTGCTCTAGGATTAACGCATGAGGAGTAGAACTTGCTCCTACTATAATTGTTTTATTCGATCTGCCACATCCTACTAGTGCAAGCAAAGGCAAGCAGGCAAGCATGAGAAATTTTAATGTTTTATACATAAGCACCTCCATAATAAGAATCGAACTAGCAAATTGTTAATAATCTGCAAAAATGAAACCAGGATCATAATGATCACTACTGATTCAGCGATAATGGTCCAATTAAATCTTTGAAAACCATAAACAATCGCGTAATTTCCTAATCCGCCTCCACCGACTACTCCTGCCATAGCTGAATAGCCGATGATGTTTATAAGTGTGATTCCTATCGCATTGACTAAATAAGGCAACTTACATGCCCATTTAATCCTAACGATAATCTTAAGATTAGAAGCTCCATCAATCTTCGCAGCTTCTATTATTGAATAAGGGATTTCAGAAAGAATCTCTTCGATTAATCTGACTTCAAAGGGAATAGCGCAGATTGTTAAAGGAACAATCATAGCTCTGGTTCCAATTGCGGTTCCGATAAGCATTCTTGTAAAAGGAAACAAGAACACCACCAAAAGGATAAAAGGAATAGATCTTCCTATATCCACTACTCGGTTAAGGATGAAGTTGATAATTTTATTTGGAAACAATCCTCCTGGTCTAGTTTCGCTAACGATTGAGCCAAGTGGCATCGCTATTACCCAACTAACGACCAAAGATATAAACGACATGTAGATTGTTTCTATTAATGCATTAAACATCTATCCTCCTAAACGACAGAAAAAGCACCCTTTCGGATGCTTGTTTTTAAGACTATGTCTTATTTTAAATCAAATATGGCTTTCGGAAGATAGGCTGTGTAGCGTGGATAATCACTGCCTTCGCTTTCAATTAAGATGCCGTAATCGTAATCTTCGCTGACCACATAGATGCAATGCATGAATCCATCTGTATCTTCATACATTTTATCTTTATTTTCGCGGACATAATCGCGGTCCTTAAGTGGCTCTTTAAGCAAATCTTCGAATTCTGCTTTTGAGAGTCTAATAACCTTTTCGATTATGAACTCATCTTGTGGGTAAATCTCACTAGGAGTTGGTTTTCTAACAAAGTTAACTTTCATCTCAATTCTCCCAAGGGCTATTGAACCAGTTCTTTAATTCAACAAGTGAATCTGTTTCAAATAACGGTTTATCCCAGTGCCCTTCTCCATCAGGTGTTCTTCCATAGACCGCATAGCGACGTAAGTTCCAACAGCAATTGATTTGAATTGTGAACATCACGTCCCCAGTTTCTAAAGATGCAAAGCGGAAGTCATCATACAAAGGACCATTGAGTGGGCAGTTGTTTTTGAACCAAACGTACCAATCTTTGAGATTGACCTTTCCGCCGGCTTTGATACCTTTGATGATGTTACCCATCTTTTCAGTTTTCTTCACAAGTGAAGAGTCTTTGCAGAACCAATCGTACCAGCCTGCTTGAATTTGGGTTCTAACATCTGAATATGAGTAGGTTCCGGTTAGGAAATTGTCTATCCATTGATTAACAGGGATTCTGTCTTTCATTATTGGAGCACCTCCCCTACATCTTTGAGTGGAATTAATACTCCAACTCGATTTGCAACCAACCAAGAAACGTGTGGATCGTTCATGTTACCGCCAGTAACTTTGATGCTAACCCAAGTTCCTTGAAGAGCATGTTCATTAGTACAGACTTCAGTGACTTCGCCAATGATGCTATGAGCACCATATTTTCTGAATTTGGCTTTCACTTTTTGTCCGACCTTTAATTCTTCTTTTTTCATCGATTTTTGACCCTCCTTTTGGTCACATACATATTCGCTCTAAGAGGGTGTAATAGCAACTTATATCAGAGATATAAAACCGGTATTATAGAATTAAAAAATCCTCTATTTCGTTTAGAGGAATTTGTTCACCGTTTCTTACCAAGAAGCAGTTCTCATAGCTTCCTTTATGGCGGAGATATCTTTTAACAATAACATCTGCATATTTTTCATCGAATTCCATCGCGAGTCCTTTTCTATTTAAGTCCTCACAGCAGATGATCGTCGTACCACTGCCACCAAATAAATCTAGAACTCTTTGATGTTCTTTGGATGAGTTTTGAATTAGATAGCCAAATAAGTCGAGTGGCTTCATTGTTGGATGAAGATCATTCTTTCTTGGTTTATCAAATTCTAAGAAGTTAGTGCAGGTTAAACCGCCATAGAAATTATGGCTTCCATCTTTCCATCCATACATGCATGGTTCATAAATCCATTTATAATCCGCATAGGAGAGATTTGGAGATGGCTTTTTCCAGATAAGCATTGAACGGAATTCTAAACCTGTATCAAATAAAGAATTGATAATATTTCTTAATTCCATCGTGGCAAACCAGATATAAAAAGCACCACCTTCTTTAAGTGATGCTTTAAGGTTTATAAACACTTTATCAAGGAATGCTTTATAAGCTTCTTTATCCATGAAATCATTCTTAATGGTCTGCCCATCGCTACCTTCATAATTGACGTTATAAGGAGGATCAGTTACCACTAAGTCAACTTCTTCATTTTCAATGAGTCTTTTTACTTGCTCTGCATCGGTTGAATCACCAACTAGTAATCTATGATTACCAAGTAGATATAAGTCACCCTGTTTTGAGTGAGGTTCATCCACTATAAATTGGCCTTCATCAAAGTCATCTTCTTCAACCTTAATGCGATCTTTGAAATCCATAAACTTCTCAGGCATTCCAAACTTAGTAAAATCAAATTCAGGAAGAGCCTTCATTTCTAATCTAACTAACTTACCATTCCATTTGGAATTCATGCTAGTCATGTTATCCGCTAAACGGTAGGCTTTGATTTGTTCTTCGGTTAATTTATCAGCCAAGATACATGGGACTTGTTTAATTCCCATTTTCTTTAAAGCTTTAATTCTAGTGTGGCCTGCGACTAAGACATTGTCTTTATCGATAACAATAGGAACCAAGAATCCAAAGTTCTTGATTGATTCAATAACAGCA
>Ga0310695_10013242_pt1 | contig 11378 bp, 10 predicted proteins | sample RumenRJG_04DNA_FD_203882 | JGI IMG/M metagenome (GOLD analysis project Ga0310695, IMG submission 203882) | Bovine rumen microbial communities from Lethbridge, Alberta, Canada - RJG_04 (v2) (version 2) | ecosystem: Host-associated > Mammals > Digestive system > Stomach > Rumen | place: Canada... | reverse complement strand
TTTAGCTTTGTCTATCAGGAAACCATAGACAGGTTTTCTTCTGTGCGCTTTTTCGACCCAGAAACAGAGGTGCCTGACTTCTCAGGTATCGATCTGCTCTATCTGCCTGGTGGCTATCCAGAGAAACATTTAGAGGCACTCGTGAAGAATGAGGCTTGTCGCAAAGCCATTAAGGATTTTGCTGAACTAGGTGGAAACGTGGTGGCAGAATGTGGGGGTATGATGTATCTCTGCAAGAGTATCGTGACGGATGAAAGGCTACGGGTAGGCGCGTTAGCGGGAATGGGCGAATATCCGATGTGTGGTGTATTGCCTTATCGTATCACGGCTCGCAAGGCAGACAGGAAACTGTCATTAGGTTATCGCCAGTTTGAACTCGATGGAAAATCCTATCGTGGACATGAGTTCCATTACACGCAATTTCTGGGTGAAGTGCCAGTATCGGCCACGCAGGTTTATGATGCCAAAGGCAATCCTGTTGCGACGCCTGTCTTTAAGTATAAGAACGTTTTAGCCAGTTATACGCATCTTTATCAGATATGAAACAGTTGCACCCCATCATGTTTGCAGGAACAGGCAGCGATGTTGGCAAGAGCATTGTTGCAGCAGCCTTCTGTCGTATCTTCAAGCAGGACGGTTATCAGCCTGCACCCTTCAAGGCACAGAATATGGCATTGAACAGCTATGCCACACCTGAAGGACTGGAGATTGGACGAGCTCAGGCAGTTCAGGCTGAGGCTGCAGGTATCGCTTGTCATACGGATATGAACCCGTTGCTATTGAAACCCCAAAGCGACCATACTTCTCAAGTGATATTGAATGGCAAACCTGTAGGCAACAAACATGCGTATGATTATTGGCGCAGACAAGGTGCTGGAGATATTGATTTTAGAAAAGAAGTCTGTGCTGCCTTCGATCGTTTGGCAGCACGTTATAATCCCATCGTGATGGAAGGTGCAGGCAGTATCTCAGAAATCAATCTGCGTGATACTGACTTGGTGAATCTGCCCATGGCGCGTCATGCGAAAGCTGATGTGATCTTAGTGGGCGACATCGACAGAGGTGGTGTATTCGCTTCCGTCTATGGTAGTATCGCTCTGCAGACACCAGAAGACAGAGCCCTTATTAAAGGCATTATCATCAATAAGTTCCGTGGGGATATGCGTCTGTTTGAGGAAGGGCGCAGGATGTTGGAAGAGATCTGTGGCGTGCCTGTATTGGGAGTAATCCCTTATTTCAAGGACATCCATATCGAGGAAGAGGATTCTGTGGCGTTGGCGCAGAAATCCTTCCAGTTGCAACAGGATAAGGTGAACATTGCTGTCATCATGTTACAGCACCTCTCAAACTATACCGACTTCGATGCGTTGGAACAAAACGCACGCGTACATCTTTTTTATACGAATAACGTCGATGATATTCTGAAAGCTGATATCATTATCCTGCCTGGTACCAAATCGACCTTGCATGATCTCTATGAACTGCGTCGAAACGGTTGTGCCCAAGCTATTGTCAAGGCGTATCGTGAGGGAGCTTCCGTACTGGGTATCTGTGGTGGTTATCAGTTGATGGGTATCGAGGTATGTGATCCTGACCATGTGGAAGGGGATATCGAACGATTACCTGGGCTTGGGCTCCTGCCTGTCACAACGACAATGAGTGGTGAGAAACTCACGCGTCAGGTGAAGTGCGAGTATGGTGAGGGTTATGAGATCCACATGGGAGAGACTCGCCCCTTTGGTGATGCTGAGGCTTCCCCCATGCTGCATCTCAATGATGGACGTGCAGACGGCTATCGCGTGAATGAAAGATGTATGGGAACGTATGTGCATGGTATTCTCGACAATGCCGCTTTTGTGGATGAACTCTTGAAGCCTTTTGCTGAGAAGTTCAGTGGCGATGCCCCTTCATTCGACTATCAGAGTTATAAGGAAGAACAATATAACAAACTCGCTGACCATGTGCGCCAATATGTGGATATGGAGCGGATTTATCAAATACTGACAGACCATGATTGAAGGACACGGAGATGACGCATACAAATATGGAGACATCAAGAGCGATTTCTCGTCGAATATCTGTGCCCATGCCAATCATCAGACGCTGATGAACCATTTGATGGCTCATCCGGAACTCATCAGTCATTATCCAGAACCAGAGGCTTGGTCATTGGAAACCATCATTGCCGAGCGTTATGGACTTCATCCTCAACAGGTCATCGTCACCAGTGGTGCCACAGAAGCCATCTATCTGATAGCTCAGACATTTTACATGCAGTCTGAGATTCCTTCGCCAACATTCAGCGAATACGAGGATGCCTGTCAGTTGTATCCTTCTTCGTCTGATCAAACGATGCTCTGGTTGTGCAACCCCAACAATCCTACAGGTGAAGTTTATGCGCCATCATATATTAAGCAGATGGTGGCAGAATACGATATGGTGATACTTGACCAAAGTTATGAGAACTATACGGATGTTCAGGTGATGACACCACGAGAAGGATGCCTGATCCCAAACGTGATTCAGATTCACTCTATGACAAAGACCTATGGTGTTCCAGGATTGCGATTGGGTTATATCACGGCTCATGAAAGTCTGACAGCGAAAATTCGCCAGTATCTACGTCCTTGGAGTGTATCGGCACTGGCTTTGGAGGCAGGTAAGTTCCTGTTGCAGCATGATGAACTCATCTGCAAGCCTGATCTTCAGGAGGCTAAAAGAATCGCCAAACGTCTGGAACAATTGCCAGATATAGAAGTGACTCCCACTCAGACGAACTTCATGCTCTGTCGAATGGCGCATCATACTGCTGCAGAACTGAAGAACTATCTGGCAAGAGAACATCACATACTGATTCGTGATGCATCGAATTTCCTCAGTTTGACGCCTTACCATTTCCGCATCGCGTCACAGACACCAGCAGAGAACGATGCATTGGTAGAAGCCATCAACCAATTTATGTCGAGGAATGGATAGTTGGATGCTCGCTATATCGCCCTTGTTGGCAGGTTGGATCTTAGACCTCCTGCTTGGTGACCCACAGTGGTTGCCCCATCCAGTCGTATGGTTTGGTAAGGCCATCGCTGCCTGTGAACACAAACAGAATCGTGGTAATCATCGAAAAGCAAAAGGTGCTGTTGTCGCTATTAGTCTGATAGCCCTCGTTTTCGCGCTGACATGGGTGGTTCGCTATTGGCTCTTAGCTCTTCCGTCTTATCTTTTGCTTCTTTTTGATGCCGTTATCATCTTTTATTGCCTCGCTGGTACGACTTTGATTAGAGAGGTTCGAGAGGTGTTTTACGCCTTGGATCGCAGTCTGGAGGAAGGTCGTCAGCAGGTGGCTCGCATCGTGGGTCGCGACACCTCAGAGCTCTCTGCCCAGGAGGTGCGTACTGCAGCATTAGAAACGTTGGCAGAGAATCTGAGTGATGGTGTGATTGCGCCCCTTTTCTGGTTTGCTTTGTTGGGTACACCTGGTATGTTGGCTTATAAGATGGTAAATACCCTCGACTCGATGATAGGTTACAAGACGGAGCGTTATAAGGACTTTGGCTGTTGGGCTGCGCATATCGACGATGTGGCAAATTATATCCCAGCTCGTCTCACAGCCTTGCTGATGATCCTTTTTCCCCCTAAGTTCTTTGCAAAGCAAAGCGGCATAGCCGAGCGAGGGGACGACAAGGGTCTGAACAGGTTCAAATTCGTCTGTATTAACGGACGAAATCACGCATCCCCCAATAGCGGTTATCCAGAAGCTGCCTTAGCTGGTATCTTGAATTGTAGATTTGGCGGACCGCATTATTACTTCGGAAAGCTATTCGACAAGCCCTATATTGGTGAGAATGAAAGATTGCTCACTACGGACGATATGAAAAAAGCCGTACGAGTGAACCGCACGGCAGAAGTATTGATGGTGTTGATAGTATCAGCATTGATGCTTTTTACCTCTTTACCATTTTACTTTTAAAAGTATTTGGTAATTTTCGCATTGTCGAAGTTGTTCATCTCATTCATCATTCGAACAGCTGAATCAACAATGGGGAATGCACAAAGTGCACCCGTTCCTTCACCAAGTCTGAGTCCTAAGTGCAAGAGTGGTTTAGCATCCACCATGTCAAGCATCATCTTATGTCCACTCTCATCACCACAATGTGTAAAAATCATATAGTCCTGAGAGGCTGGGTAAAGGCGGATGGCAGCTAACGCACAGGCTGTCATAATAAAGCCGTCAATCAATAATACCAAATGCGACTCTGAAGCTCGCAACATAGCACCGATAGCAGCAATCATTTCGAAGCCTCCGAAATAAGCAAGAGGGCTGATGGCTGACGGTTGAGGAATAATAGACCGATAGTTCTTGAGTGCGTTTGATAATACCTCGTATTTATGTCGGATGCCATCATTATTGAGACCTGCACCTGCGCCTATGCATTCCTTCAACGGGATATCGCCAAAAAGACTCATCCAGATACTGGATGGTGATGTGTTGGCAATGCCCATCTCGCCAATACTTAACACACGACATCCTTCTGCAAAGCATTCGTCCGCTAAATCGACGCCCACTTGGATGGCGCGATTGAATTCTTCTTCGCTCATTGCCGGCTCGTAAAGGAAGTTCTTGGTGCCACGTGCTATCTTGCGATTGATAATACCTGGAATGTTCGACAGGTCGAAGTCAACACCCACATCGACAATACGAAGATTGAAACCATGCTGGCGACAGAACATATTGACACCTCCACCACCACGGGTGAAGTTAATCATCTGTTGCCAAGTGACTTCACGAGGCGATACACTGACACCTTCACGCTCAATACCATGATCACCGCCTAAGAGCAGATGACACGGATGGGCCAATGAGGGTTCCAGCGTTTGCTGAATCAGACAAATCTGCATGGCCAATTCTTCTAATCTTCCAAGCGAGCCTTTAGGCTTGTTCAGATTGTCTATTTTCTCCTGAATGGCTGTTTTCAGAGACGTATTAACAGGTTGTATATCGAATGTTTTCATTTGATTTTCATTTCTATTCCACTTACCATGAGTATCACTTCATCAGCTTTCTCAGCAATATACTGGTTCATCCAACCTTGCAAGTCAGAGAACTTGCGCTGGATGACATTTTCGCTCACACCACCAAGCCCAATCTCATTCGTCACAAAGATATATGTTGCATCAGGAGCAGTAAACCTATCGAACTCAGCCTTTGCCTCTTCGAGCGACTTATCAACATCCGAGTCGTTGGCGAAGAAAAAGTTGGTGAGCCACAACGTCACACAATCAATGACAACGACCCGTCCGTTCATATCGTGAAGACTCAGGTTTCTCTCCTCCTCAATATTCGTCCACTGAGGTCCTCGACGTTCCTGATGTCGGCGAACACGCTCTTGAAACTCTTCATCCCAGATATGTGCGGTTGCCAAATAAACGGGATTATCCGAAAGAGTTAATGCCAACTCTTCCGCTTTCTTGCTCTTTCCTGAGCGCTGACCGCCAGTAATCAAAATAATATGTTTCATTGGGCACAAATGACTAAATAAACCGTTAGTTCTACCAACAAGCAAACTGCCCCACAACAGTCGCCAGTATATCCTCTGATTTTGTTCCAGATAAGAAGATAGAGGAAATACATCACAATACAAGGAAGGAAGATGATAAGTTCCCATGACAAATGGGTATACCACAGGAATGCAACCATCGGCAACAAACCTTGTATGGCAAGACCAATGCCTGCACGCCAATCCATCTTGCGATAGATCATCTTTGCCTTAGCGTCCTCTTCCCTACGAGCATAAGGCATCATCATGATTAACTGAGCAGTCACCATTTTCGAATACGCGCTTGCTGCCATTATGGCCAGAGCAGCAAGCATAGGATTCATTGAAAACAAGGAGGCAGCCAGCAATAGTTCATAAAGAATGAGTCCGATAACTCCATAAGTACCAATATGAGAGTCTTTCATGATGGTAAGAATACGTTCACGGTTCGAACCTCCACCTCCAAAACCATCGAGGAAATCTGCAAGCCCATCTTCATGCAAAGCACCTGTAATCAATAATCTCACCATAATAGCCAACAGAACAGCTAACATATACGGAAGGTACAAACTGCTTACCCATAAAGTAGCTGCCATCAGTCCACCAGTAAGCCAACCTGTCAGAGGCCAATACTCCACGACAGCATTGTAACTTTCCTTTGATGGTTCATGCAGTCGCCAGAAAGGTAATCGGGTGAAAAAGATGAATGCAGCCCAAATACGGTCGTACCATTTAGATTGTTGAATATTTACTTGCATATATTTCGTATTTATCGGCAAAGTTACAAAATAATTTTGTACTTTTGCAGAGTAAAACGAATTTATGATAGAGAAATGAAGAAAATAGTCTTTTACTTGGGTCTTGCAGCTGTATTTTGCGCTTGTTCAGGAAACAAAAACAAGTCGCAAGAAGCAGACAATATGACTCCCAGCGATTCCATTACGACAATTGAAGTGAAGCATGCTACAGGATTCAGTGTTCGCGACTCAGCCGATATACGTCTGGTAGATGTGGGTAAGCACGATCATTTTGCTTTGGTTCATGCTGACGATGTGGTGGTTCCGAATGGTTATACGAAGGTTCGTGTACCCATTAAAAGCACCATCTGTATGACAGCTTTGCAACTGTCAAACTTTACCGTTCTTGATGCTCACGACGTGGTTAAAGGACTTACAGGAACTAAGAATCTATTTAACAAAGACATCTTGGAGCGTGTAAAGGATGGACGTATTGTAAAGATTGGAATGGAAGGAAACTTCGATACCGAAATGGTGCTTGCTGCCAATCCTGATATTATCTTTATCTCGCCTTTTAAACGTGGTGGCTATGAACCAATTAAGGAAACAGGTATTACCCTTGTTCCACACTTGGGATATAAGGAGCTGGACCCTTTAGGTCAGGCTGAGTGGATTAAGTTTGTGGGTATGTTTATCGGCAAGGAACGTGAGGCTAACGAGGTCTTTGCTGGTATCGAAAAACGTTACAACGATATTAAGGCCTTAGCATCTAAAAGTGAAACACGTCCAACCGTATTCAGTGGCGAAATGCATAGTGGTACATGGCACGCTGTTGGAGGAAAAAACTATCTGGCTCAGATATTCCGTGACGCTGGTGCAGACTATATTATCAATGACGATGAGACTGCTGGTGAGAATTTGGAATTTGAGAAAATGTATGCGTTGGCTGCAAAAGCAGACTATTGGCGAATTCTGAATAGCTTTCCTGGTGATTTCAGCTATGATGCATTGAAAGCCTCAGAGCCTCGCAACGAGCTCTTCCAAGCTTTTAAAGAGAAGAAAGTGATATACTGTAATATGAAGAAACAGGCTTATTATGAGATATCGCCTGTACAGCCCGATGTCCTGTTGAAGGATTTTGTGGCTATCTTCCATCCTGAATTGGTAGAACCAGATTATCAGGCAACCTATTACAAGCTTCTGAAATAAGAAATGATGCGACGTCCACTCCCCTTGATACTCGCCCTTATCGTAGGCATTCTGGTGCTGGTGATCATTAATTTGCTCATCGGTTCCGTCCGTATTCCTATGATAGAGGTTTGTCGTATTCTGATGGGTGATGATTCTAATGAGATTTGGACGAACATTATATTCAGCAGCAGACTTCCACAGGCTCTGACAGCTATTGTTGCAGGTGCTGGTCTTGCGGTCAGCGGTCTTCAGATGCAAACCGTTTTCCGTAATCCTTTAGCCGGTCCTTCGGTTCTGGGCATCAGCAATGGTTCCGCCCTTGGTGTTGCCTTTGTAGTCTTGTTGTCTGGACGCATTGGTGGAGTGGCTCTCTCCCGTTTGGGTTATCTGGGTGATGCAGCCATGAGTGTAGCAGCTGTTATAGGGGCATTGGCTGTATTGTCGCTCATACTTTGGATATCGCAGAAAGTAAAGGGGAATGTCACCCTGCTTATCATTGGTGTAATGATAGGTTATTTGGCAAATGCTATCATCGGGGTACTGAAATTTCTCTCGCCAGAAGAAGATGTGAAAGCGTTCGTAGTATGGGGATTGGGTTCTTTCTCGCGTGTTTCTGGCGATGAGATGATGCTGTTCATCGTGTTGATGTGTATATTACTGCCTTTGGCTTGTTTGTTGGTAAAGCCTATGAACCTCATGCTGTTGGGTGACCGTTATGCAGCCAATCTGGGTCTGAATATACGTCGAAGCAGAATGCTCATCATTATTTCCTCAGGTGTGTTGGTAGCTATCGTTACAGCTTATTGCGGACCTATCATGTTTATTGGACTGGCTGTTCCGCATCTCGCTCGTGCCATCTTCCGAACATCTGATCATCGCATATTAATGCCAGCAACTGCACTATGCGGAGCAGTCCTTGCACTATTCTGTAACTTCATAGCCCGCATGCCTGGCTTTGAGGGTGCCCTACCCGTCAACAGCGTTACAGCCCTTGTGGGAGCACCCGTCATTGCGATGGTGCTCTTTGGCAGGAGGAAAAACGAAATAGGAGAATAATTACAATACCTTTTTGATATCAAGAAGCGTTTCAGCAACGTAAGTGGGAGTAACAGTGCTTTCGCTGAGATTAACTTGCCACCTATTGAACAACAGAGCATCAATACCTGCAGAAAGGGCTCCTTTGATATCAGTATTTAAATTGTCACCTATCATGATAGTAGTCTGGCGTTTGGCCCCAGAAACCTTTAGCGCATAGTCAAAATAAAGAGGCGATGGTTTGTTGACCTCAGCATCCTCACTCAGAATGATGGTGTCGAAATAGTCGCGAAGTCCACAGGATGCCAGTTTCTTATATTGTACCTCATGGAAACCATTGCTGCACATGTGCATGCGATAGCCCTTTTGTTTTAGATAACTCATCAGTTCATGCGCACCTTCTATGACCCCTGATTTACAGGAGCAGAAGTTGAGAAAACGGTCACTCATATCTAAACAATATTGTTCGGTAATATCAAGCCCTTTCCCTTCACTCAATGGACGACGGAAACGTTCCACAATCAGATATGGACGTGTGATTTCCCCTTTTGAATATCGGGTCCACAGGTCGATATTTGCAGCCCAATAGGCATCATAAAATACTTGGGGATTATCAAAGTATCGTTCCAAATGAAATGCGTCAAAAGTCTCTTGTAAGGCTATGACGGCATTGCCATAGGTATCATATAATGTATCATCAAAGTCGATGAACAAGTCGTGGTATTTATTCATATATTTTTCCATTTTCGTCAATCAGTAAAATAGTCAGCAAGCCATCAGGCAAAATCGGATTGCAATAGGTTGCACAATGGCGAATAACAGTTTGTGCAAAATCGTTGAGTAAGTAGGAAGGAATAATATTCCAAAGTTCTCGTGCCAAAGTGATACTACTAATGTCAATAGCAACACCTGACTCTTGCAACATCTGCTGGATAAAATCGATATCCATTGTCGTCTTACGACTATGAGTATCTAGATGACCAGCTGCCAGCTTAACAGCCTTACCCAACATAACGCCAAGGGTAACATGTTTGATGCCGAGTTCATTGGCTATCTTCAATGTCTCTCCAATATAATTGCCATATTCCACGAAAGCCTGACGAGGAAGGTCCGGATACATGGTTTTGACAAAACGCTCACTTTTCGCACCACTATTGATTACCACACGCCCTGCACCACTTGCCTTTGCCACCTCCATACATTTGCGAATGCTTTCTATAAATGCTTCTTCGCTAAAAGGTTTAACAATGCCAGAAACTCCAATAATCGATATACCTCCTTCGATTCCTAAACGGGGATTGAAAGTTTTCTTGGCAATTTCCGCTCCGTTAGGAACACAAAAGGTAATCTTTACATTCTCTTGAATGTTTTTCCTCATCATTTCGCGAGGTCCTTTGTTGATGGCAGCTTCGCCAGGAGGAAAATCGAAACCTGGCAGTGTGAAGCGCCCTACACCCTCGCCTCCGCATATCTCAAATTGAGTTGCTTTCTCCACTTTCGCCCTTACCTCGATACCATTTGTCACATCAGGGTCATCACCAGCCACTTTAATACAAAAGGCATAGTCTTTACCATAGCCTACAGCTACAGGGATAGTCTCACCATCAGGCAACAATACGGATACTTCTGCAGGTGCCTCGCCTTTCGTCAATTTCATCGTTGCTGCAATTGCAGCTGCCGTAGCACAAGTTCCAGTAGTGAGTCCACTATGCAAAGGAAAGAATTCTGGCAATAATTTCTCAATAGCTCGTCGCAATCCGTAAGGGCCATTGACAAAGTTAACAAACGAAAGTTTCGGACGTTTTAAAGCGATTATCCTCATTCCTTTTTCACGAGCTTCAGTAACTTTCTCTACAAAGCCGCCGCTGAGTCCACTTTCCTTCATTAGCACAGCATCGGCCTCTGCGGTCTGTGGACAGAAGCACAGTTGGTCATCAGTCGCTCCTTGTTGATGAGCCAACAAGATGCTGCTCTCTCGATTTAGGATTCGATAAATGACCTTAACACCTTTGGCCTCCATCCATTTTAGCCTACTGATGCTCTGCACTCCCGTAGTAGCTAAAAGAGTATGAATATCGATAGGTACTTGTGAATAGTCTTCTATCCAAATGATGTCAGTATCTCGTGGAGGAAAAATACGCTCATATCGAACGACGGGAATTTGTAACGAATCTGTCACCTGAGCAATCGTTTCATGTAACTGAGAGGCAAAAGGATGGGCTGCATCTACTATCAGACGGATATCGTTCTCACGACAGAATCTTTGCATAACTTCAGCATCCAATGCACCATCGATGCGCTGTCCGTGATGCAGAGTCAGGTCCTGCTCTCCCGTCTTCGTGCTATAGAAATAAGAAGAACCAGCTTCTTCCAGTACCTCTGCAGCCTTACGACCTTCCGTTGTTCCTCCGAATACTAGTATCATGCTTCGCCTTTCCTGAAAAGATGGGTGAAATACTTAGAATATAGCTCCGAGAGTCCCTGTCGATTGTCGATAGCTTCACCCACCACCAGCATCGTGGTCAGCGTCAGCTTGTTGTCATGAACAATCTTCGCCAGATCTTTTAGCTTGCCGCGATAGATTTTCTGATCAGGCCACGTCAGATGGTAGCAGGCAGCAACGGGTGTGTCCTCAGGATATTCCTGCAACAGCTCTCGTTGCACATCATCTACAATTGCCGCGCTAAGGAAGATACACATCGTACTCTGACTCTTCGCCAACAGGTGCAATTGTTCTTTCTCTGGCATAGGCGTCCTACCCTCTCCTCTTGTCAAGATGATTGTCTGTGTACGTTCTGGAATCGTAAATTGACTCCTCAATTCGGCAGCTGCAGCGAGGAAACTGGAGATTCCTGGGGTGATATGGTAGTCCATTCCTTCT
>Ga0310695_10013240_pt1 | contig 11378 bp, 10 predicted proteins | sample RumenRJG_04DNA_FD_203882 | JGI IMG/M metagenome (GOLD analysis project Ga0310695, IMG submission 203882) | Bovine rumen microbial communities from Lethbridge, Alberta, Canada - RJG_04 (v2) (version 2) | ecosystem: Host-associated > Mammals > Digestive system > Stomach > Rumen | place: Canada... | reverse complement strand
TGGCTCCTCTGAAGCCGTACTTCGCCGGCGTTGAGACTCCTCCGAAGAAGAGGATGACGACATGCCAGAAGTGCATCAGGACAAATGACATAGACAACGTTGGCAAGACCGCGCGTCACGGCACATTCTTCGAGATGCTCGGCAACTTCAGTTTCGGCGATTACTTCAAGAAGGAATCGCTCCAGTGGGGCTGGGAGTTCTGTACTGAATGGCTCCACATGCCTGAAGAAAAGCTCTGGGCAACGATTTACGAAGATGACGACGAGGCGTACGAGATATGGAGAGACATCATCGGCATGCCTGAAGAAAAGATCGTCCGTCTCGGCAAGGAAGACAATTTCTGGGAGATAGGACTCGGCCCGTGCGGACCGTGCTCCGAGATCTATTACGACCGCGGACCTGAATGGGGATGCGGAAAGCCCGACTGCAAGCCGGGATGCGACTGCGACAGATATCTTGAGTTCTGGAACCACGTGTTCACTCAGTTCGACAGACAGGAAGACGGGTCCTATACAAGGCTCGCTCATCCTAACATCGATACCGGAATGGGGCTCGAGAGACTTGCCTGCATCCTTCAGGATGTGAATTCGATATTCGATGTCGATACCGTCAAGTACATAAGAGACGCCATCTGTAAAATGGCCGGAGTCGAGTACATGGCCGGCAATCAGAAGGTCGATGTCAGCGTCAGGATCGTCACGGATCATCTGAGATCCATGACCTTCATGATCGGAGACGGGATACTTCCGAGCAACGAGGGCAGGGGATACATACTCAAGAGGATCATCAGACGCGCCGCAAGGCACTGCAAACTGCTCGGCATCACTCAGGCCAATCCTCTCGTCGAGCTCGCCGAAAGCGTAGTTGAGACTTCAGGCGAAGCCTATCCTGAGCTCGTCGAGAATCATGACTACATCATGAAGATCATAAAGATCGAAGAAGACAACTTCGCCAAGACTCTCGACAGAGGCATGGAGATACTGGAAGGCTATATCTCCGACATGGATGAGAAGGGCGATACAGTCCTTGCGGGAGACCTTGCGTTCAAGCTTTACGATACTTACGGCTTCCCGCTCGAAGTAACGCAGGAGATCCTTGAAGAGAACGGAAAGACAGCTGATGTAGACGGCTTCAATTCCTGCATGCAGGCTCAGAAAGATCTTGCAAGAGCCCATCAGAGAGACACCGACGATGACGCCTGGAGAGACGCTTCGGAATACAGCGAGCTTCCTCATACCGAATTCCTCGGCTACACGCAGGAGTCGGCTGAAGCAGATGTCATGTACACCGGCAGCTTCGACGAGAAGAGAAGATTCGTCATTTTCGACCGCACTCCGTTCTACGCAACGAGCGGCGGACAGGTATTCGACACCGGATATATCATCCATGGCGATGACAGGTACAGGGTCGTGGATGTCGTAAAGGAAAACGGGATATACCTGCATGTCATCCACGAGGACGATACAGGCGCCGCCATGAAGCTCAAGGCCGGCGACAAGGCTCTTCTTGAGATAGATTCGGTCAGAAGACACCGCATCGCCAGAGGCCATTCAGCAACGCATCTTCTGCAGCAGGCCCTGAGGGACGTTCTCGGAGATCATGTCATGCAGGCCGGATCGTATGTCGATGATTCTTATCTCAGATTCGACTTCAATCACTTCCAGCCGATGACAAAGGAAGAGATCGAAAAGGTCGAAGAGATAGTAAACGAAAAAGCCGATGAATATCTCCCTGTGAAAATGGAAGAGATGCCTATTGAAGAAGCCAAGAAGCTCGGAGCCATGGCCATATTCGGAGAAAAGTACGGGGATATCGTCAGGGTCGTGAGCATGGGCGACTACAGCGTCGAATTCTGCGGAGGCACGCACATAGACAACACGGGCAAGGTCGGCGGCTTCAAGATCACGAGCGAAGCGGGCATAGCTGCAGGCGTCAGACGCATCGAGGCTATCACGGGATCAGGCGTAGTGCGCTATCTTGCCGGCAAGGAAAATACCATCAGCAATGTAGCGACGGCTCTGAAATCGAGCGAAGCTGATCTTACAAGAAAAGCCGGACAGGTGATGGCCGACATAAAAACGCTCGAAAATACCATTAAATCTATTAAATCTGATGAAATAAGCGGTTCGGTAGATGGTATAATCAGTTCAGCAAAGGATATCGGCGGCGTAAAGCTGATCACAAGGAAGTTTGAGAACACTGATGTCGATCAGCTCAGAAACATCTCCGATGCTGTCAAGGAAAAATCAGATGATGTCGTGATGGTATTCGCGGCGGTGAACGACGGAAAGGTAACATTCATCGTATCCGTAAGCGAAGACCTGATCGGCAGAGGATATCACGCAGGCAGGCTCATCAAGGACATCGCAGCTGCCGCAGGCGGCGGCGGAGGCGGCAAGGCAAACATGGCTCAGGCCGGAGCAAAGGATCCGTCCAGGATAGAAGAGGCGTTTGCCAAAGCCGAAGAGCTTATCGCAGGCTGATAGGAAGGAGCAGAAAAATGAGCAAGAACACGATCATGTTTGAAGGGTTCAAGGACAGTCAGCTGGATAAAAAAGAAGCTCTCATTGAGATCTATTCAGCTCTGAACGACCGCGGATACAATGCGATCGATCAGATCGTAGGCTATCTCACATCGGGCGATCCTTCATATATCACAAGCCACAACAATGCAAGGAACCTTATTCTCAAGATGGATAGAGATGAACTTCTCGAGGAGATACTCGTTAACTACCTCGGTATCAACTGATGAGGATACTCGGACTTGATGTCGGAACCAAAACAGTGGGGGTCGCTGTAAGCGACCCTCTTGGTGTAATCGCAACAGGCGTAACGACTATAGAAAGAACGGGCATCCGCAAGGATACAGGCAAGGTCATCGACTATATCAGGGAATACGGCTGCGGGACCGTAGTTATCGGTCTTCCTCTTTCGCTGGACGGCAGCGATTCGGTCCAGACGCAGAAGGTCAGGGACTTCAGGACCATGCTCGAAAACAAGCTCAGAAGCTCCGGTCCTCTTTCAAAAGTCAGGATAGAGTGGCAGGACGAGAGATATTCTACAGTCGAAGCCGAAAAGGTCCTCATCGAGGCCGACATGAGCAGGGAGGACCGCAAAAAGATAATCGACAGGCAGGCCGCGATAGTCATACTTCAGCGCTATCTTGACAGGATGCCCCGCAAGGATCAATAAGGAAATGAAAAGAAAGAACCAAAGAATCTTAAAATGCATTGGAGCGATATGCTTTATCGCTCTGCTTGCAGTTTCACTCAATACTGCTCAGACATATGCGGAGCAGTCTTCTTTTGACTACAAGATCTATAAGAATCCGGAAGACTACAAGTACGATCTCAGCGTAGTAATGAAAGATGTCAGCAAGAAGCTGACTCCGGGCATGGATGAAAAACTGACCTGCCCTATACCGGGACTCACCGAAACATGCTATGTAAAGGACGGAAAGACCGTAAAGTCTGATGGATACGTCCCGCAGGGACTGTGCAGCACAGGAGAATACTGGCTCACAACAGCCTATGACGGCGACAGAAAAGGAAACTCCGTGGTCTACGCCGTGGATAAAAAAACCAGAAAGGTGGTATCCACTCTTACTCTGCCGAACAAATACCATGTCGGCGGAATAGCATTTGACGGAAAGCGGATATGGCTCACCGGCGCAACATCGGACAAGTACAGCGGCGATCCGTTCGTGCAGTATATCGACTACGGCACCTTTAAGGACATGATAAAGGACGAAGTCCACGCCGTATCCAAAAAAGAGATGTCGGGCAGGGTATACATGAACAACAAGCCTTCCTTCCTTGAATGTGACGACGGCAAGCTCTGGGTCGGCACCTACATAGGAAGCGAAGATTCAAACAAGGCATACCTGAACGGATACGAGATAGTCGATGATGAAAAAGGCGTAAGGCTGAATACTCTCATGTATACCGTGCTTACCGGGATCGACTCAAGCGCCCAGGGCTGCGACATAGAAGGGGACTATCTTTATGTGTCCAGCTCATATCTCGGCTATGCCGCCGGAGTCAAATCTTCATATATTACAAAATACAACATAGCTCCGGTAAAAAGCGGCTCATCCAACAATCTGTACGTGAAGGACAGGGCGGTCAGCAGGGTAGAAGTGCCTAAGATGAACGAGGAGATACTTGTCGAAGACGACAGGATAATAATGAATTTTGAATCGGGATCAAATGAATGGTGGTATGCCGCCATCAACACTGACAGGCTTCTGGCTGTAAAGCAGACTATCTGGGGTAAAAACAAATGAAGGACATGAAGGAAAATAAAGACACTGCTGAAATCAAAGACACCGGGAAGACCGGCAAAAAGGGCATTAAGAAGAAGATCATTATTGCCATACTGGCGCTTCTTGCGCTTGCGATACTTTTCTCGGTAAGTGTATATAAGAGCGACCGTAATCTGTTTATAAAAAAGTTCACCAAAACGATCGATCTTGACGAAACAAAAGAAGTCAGCTTCGATTACAGCAAAAGAACATATATCAGGCGCAATTACATACCTGTGTTTCTTTTCAAGTCCGATGAAGACGCAGAATATACTTTCAGCGTTACCGATATCGATACCGACGACGGCGTATATGTAACGATGTCGGTATGTGACCTGGACCTGAACGAGTATGTGAGCGCGGACAACTTTGATGAACATAACGGAGATGTGACCGGGTCTGAATTCATTGCGAAAGGCAATAAATGTATTCTGATCATAGACGCTGTATCTCAGGACGACAGCGAGAAGGACAGATACACAGGCTCACTGAAAGTCACTGTTTCGAAGGCCGAGAAGGCCAAACCTCTGGAGCTGACCGAAGATACTCCTGTTACGGTCAATACAGGAGATGAAGAAATGACTTCCGTATTATTCAGGCCGGAGGAGACAGGATACTACCGATTCAGTACAAAGATGGTTTCCGGCGGCGCTGACAGCGGCTTCTCGTCAGTAACGATGATCAAGAACGCTGACAACAAAGAGGTCAAAGTCACTGAAAACATAAGCTACCTTGAAGGAGGCGAAGAATATTACGTCTGGATATCCGCATCAGAACTGACTGAAAAGAAGGCTGAGATATCCGTATCCTGCAGCAGGATCAATGTAATACAGACAAAGAAGACGGGCACTTTCAGCATAGACGACGAGACTATAATAGAGTTCAAGCCGAAGAAAGGCACAAATTACGCGATATATTCAGTATCCGGCGGAAATGTCGACGGCGCTGTATACGATGACAAGGGATTCCCTCTGAACAAGGACAATAACTCAGGCGGTACGCTGAGCAGTAACAAGGATGACTTTGCGCTCGTCCTCCAGGCGAATGATAACGTTCTGTATCTGATACACGTATCCGGCGAATACAAGGACTGCACCGTCAGCATAGCCGAGTATACCGGAGACGGAACATCTCTCGGGCCTGATGACATAGAGCTTCCTTCGGATTCCGCTGATCCGGCCTCCGATAATACCGATTCCGGGGATGCAGAAGAAAAGCAGGAATAGCAGGGGACATCTAGTTATCCGTTCAGAGACAAGTACAATATCTTGTTGAAAAAGCTGCATAAAGATGCAAAAGCTTAATGATCCGGAAAGATCCGTGACTTCAAACCATTGAAATCCCGCGGATCTTTTTAGTTTTTGCGCTTTCCTGCGTTATAATACAGAAGACCTGACAGTCATTAAGGTTACGATAATTTATTACAGTCATATATGAAAAAATTACTTTCAAGCAGAAAAAACCGGATAATATGTCTCATAATCGCGCTTGAGATCACGGCATGCAGCTTTACCGGCGCCGGCATATACAATCTTGCAAACGAGAGGAACATGCTGCAGGAACAGCAGGAGGCCCGGCTTAGCAACAGTGTAATAACCATGACTCTTGCCAGCGCGGCAGGGAACCATAAGCTCATGCTTGACGCGCAGAAGGTGCAGACCATAGACAGCAGGCGCTGGAAAGGTCCTGTCCTGACAAAGAGCAGAGGAACCATCACAGGCCCGTCAGGCAAAGAGACCTACTATAACCTCAACATGGACGGCGTGGTAAGCATAATGCGCGGTATCGGAAATACTGACGAATACTGGGTAAGAGACGACGGATGCAAAATGCTCGGGGACTATATAATGGTCGCTGCCGATCTTGATATCCGTCCGAGAGGTTCTCTTGTAGATACATCGCTGGGCAGGGGAATAGTGTGTGATACCGGTTCGTTCACAAACAACGATCCGAACCAGATAGACATAGCGGTTGCCTGGTAGGACATGGCAGGACAAAGAAGGGCATAGCAAAAGGCTTTCCGTCGTTGCGGAAAGCCTTTATCATTCCCAGAGAAGGTACTGACTACTTATTCGAAAGCTTTTTATCAAAAGCTTCGGCTCCGTCCTTGATATCGAAGAATGTATAATCTTTCATCTTGTAAGCTTCGGTCGGCCTGAAGCCGAGATCCTTGAAGCACAGCCCGCAAATAGCTTCGCCGTCTTTAAATTCTATATGACCGCGAGTAGAAGTAGTCAGTCCGCAGTTTATACATTTAGCCATCGGTACACCTCCGATTCAGTTTGCAGCATATACTTTACACATAGAGTATAACTGTATGGAACTCATTGTTCAATACAGAATATTCTGCAGCGGCAGAAGAGGGCCGTGCAGCATCGGTTACCTGACGGACGGGAGGTGAAAGGCATTATGGAGTGCGATTCCGGATGCGCGTAACTATTCCTAAAATCACAATTTTCGGAATAGTTTATACCCTGAGACCGCATATAGCCGTATCCGGCTCAATCCCTGTGATTTCAACGCCTTGAACGCTTCTGCCGGCATGTATGATATTTTTTATTATAAACGCAGTTGTATTTCAGGAATAGTTTCAGTACAGGTCTCCTGTCCTCTCATGTCCTCTCATATCCCGTTTGATTTATTCCGATATATATATTCCTCTTAATATATTCTTTTCAGTCATCCATATTGTTTCCGTGTGTATATATATCGTTTGCCTTGCCATCATTGCGATCATGTTGTAGATATCCTGTGTCTGAGCTGTCCGGAAGCCGTTACGGCAGCCGGATACTCCCGGTATGCGCATATGGCGCAAAACGCTGAAACCCTTGAAATTTCAACGAAAAACCGAGGCCGAAATTTTCGATTTAAGCGATTTTTTTATGCCTCGAGGTATCATTGTACCTTTAAAAAACGCCTTAAAATTCAAGATCCGGGGCCTGACCTGCGGGGATGCATTTCGCGGTCAGTACCCCGAACCTTTTTATAAAACACACTTCCGGAAACATATATCCCGGAGGATATATGGGACCAGCTTTATCAGTATACCGGGATGAACAGTGTATCGCCCGGCCGGATGTCGCCGGCATCGACGTCGTTGATCTCGCATACGTCATATATCGCGCTGCGGACGTTGATTCTGCCATCCGGATTATATTTTTCTACGAGATCCCAGAGCGTATCATTTTCAGATACGGTCACCTGAGCATATGTGCGTGCCGACGAAGCGTCCGCCCGTCCTGAACCGCCGAATACGGTGAAGGCTGCAAACGAGAGTATCATAGTGCATATGAAGATGAATATGAAGAACCTTACCGGGTTCGCGATTCTGTAATGATGTCTTCTGCTGTTTTTCATCTGAGTCACCGTCCTTACATCCAAAACATTTGTTCTGATAGCATTATAAACACCTGTTCGATTTCTGTCAATACTTTTTCGAACAAAAGTTTGAAAAAATTTCCGCGCAACTGAAAACGCCCCGCTTAACGGGACGCATGCCTTGAAATTCCGGGCATTCCGGGATATCGAAGATCCGCGGACGATCCTTTGTTTCAGCCTATACTTTTGTAAGATCCGCGTACTGCGCGCCCGTGACTTCGCATAATTTATCCGGGGCTAGTATTATCTGGGATCCCCTCCTCCCTGCCGAGAAGTATATCTCATCATAAAGCTGCGCGGTCTCATCTATATATGTCGGGTATGCTTTCTTCATGCCTATGGGCGAGCAGCCTCCCCTGACATAGCCCGTAAGCTCCAGCAGTTCTTTTACATGCACCATCTCGATCTTTTTATTTCCGGACGAGGCAGCGGCCTTTTTCAGATCCAGATTCTCTGCAACGGGAATGACGAACACGAAAAGCTCGTTTCCGTCTCCTCTGGCGACCAGCGTCTTGAATACCGTCTCTGCAGGCACGCCGAGCTCATCAGCGGCATGCACTCCGGACAGGTCCGATTCGTCGACTTCGTATTCGGCCATGCGAAAGCTGAATCCCGCGGCGTCGAGCATCCTCATCGCATTGGTCTTGCCGCCTGATTTTTTAGCCATCGTTCTTCTCCCTGCGCTCAGCGCTTTTTCTTTCTATATCATCGAGCATCCTGAAGATGTCCTTTCTCTTTATGAATACCGTCAGCAGCATGAGCCCCATGACAATGCAGACTGCAGCGACGCCGATGTAGTTCTTCTCCCTGAAGAAATATCCGAAGAGCAGGCTCCCCGCCATGCCCGGTATGCGCCCGACAGTAGCGACGAGCAGGAAAGGCAGAAAGCGCATCTCGGATATGCCTGCTACATAAGATACCAGATCCTTCGGGATCCCCGGTATGAGATATATGAGAAACGCGATCGTGAGGCCCTTGCCCGAATTCAGCTTTCTCTGGTAATCGCTTACTCTTTCTTCTCCGAATATCATGTGGACGGCGTCGCGGCCGAGCACTTTGGCAGTATAGAAAGAGATGACTACGCCGATAACGGCTCCGGCGAGCGAGAGCATGAGGCCTCCGAAGACTCCGAACATGTAGCTCGCGGCAAACTGTATGGGCTGGCCCGGAAGTATGCATATGACGACCTGGATGGTCTGTATGGCGATAATAAGGAGCGCGGCTGTCGATTCGTTCGCCTTCAGGTATGCGATCATGCGCTCGGCGGCGTCCGCGCTGAATATCTCTTCGCCGTATTTCAGGTACAGAAAAGCCGGTATTCCCGCGATGATGAACAGGAGTACCAGCAGCTTCAGTATCGCAAATATTTTCTTTCTCTTATCCGTTCCTTCTTCGCGCATCAGCTGAGTCCGATCATTCCTTTTTTATACAGAGAATCAAGGCTTTTTATTATGCCGTATCTCGAATGCTCGTAAGTCAGGCCTCCCTGGAAATAAGCTATGTAAGGCTCGCGTATCGGAGAATCGGCGCTGAGCTCGATGGATGAGCCCTGCACGAAAGCTCCCGCAGCCATCACGACCTGATCGGCATATCCCGGCATGTCCCATGGCTCCGGAGATACATACGAGTCTATCGGAGCGGCGGACTGTATGGCTCTGCAGAATTCGACCGCGCGTTCGGCAGATCCGAACTTTACGGCCTGTATGATATCGCTCCTCTTCGATCCCGCGGCAGGCATGACCTCAAAACCGAGAGAAGCATATATCGTCCCGGCGAGCATTGCGCCTTTGAGAGCCGAATTAACGACTCCCGGAGCGATGAAAAGCCCCTGCAGGACATTTCTGTTCTGGCCGTATGTAAGGCCGCATTCAGCCCCGATGCCGGGGCATGTGAGCCTGTACGATATCTGCTCGATCAGATCCGCCCGTCCGACTATATAACCGCCCGAAAGCGCAAGGCCTCCTCCCGGATTCTTTATCAGAGAGCCCGCCATGACATCGACGCCGAATTCCGTAGGTTCGGTGATATCGACGAATTCGCCGTAGCAGTTGTCGAGCATGACGATGATGCCCGGATCTATGCCGTGTACGAGCTCTGTCACGGCTTTGAGGCTTTCAAGGGAGATCGCGGGTCTCCAGTCGTAGCCGGTCGAGCGCTGCAGCGCGACGACCTTCGTATCTTTCGATACAGCAGCCCTGATCGCTTCAAGGTCGACATCCATTCCGGAATTCAGGGCGACTTCCTTATATATTATACCATAATCTTTTATCGTCCCCTTGAAGGAATCCTCCTTCAGCAGACCGTGATCCGTCCTGTCGTTCGCCATGTTGTCTGCGCTTCGCCCTATGACGGTCTGCAGTGTATCGTATGGCGTGCCGGTGACCTCGATAAGTTCGTCGCCAGGGCGCAGCATGCCCAGCAGAGTCGCCGCGATGGCGTGCGTCCCGTTGACTATGTTGGGTCTGACAAGAGCCGCTTCGGTGCCGAAAACAGAGGCGTATACTCTTTCGACGGCATCTCTGCCGGCGTCATCGTAGCCGTAGCCGGTGCTCCAGTCAAAGTGCGTCGCATTGATATGGTTGTCCTGAAAAGCCCTGAGGACCTTCATCTGGCATATGGCCGTTATGTCATCGATCTCCGCAAAGCGTTCCGTCAGCTGCTTTTCGGCATTCTGCACAAGGTCGATGACCTTTTCATCGATATTAAAATTTTTTTCCAGATATTCTTTATAATCCATAACTAATATTTTATATATCGCTTAACAGTATTACGAAGCGGGAATCGCGAGTGAATCCCGGCGGCCGGACGTTCATTACGTTTCATCGGTGCGCTCGATCTCCCACTCCATGTCGCTCACAAGATCCCGCTTGACGTTCATCCTTTGCCTGGCGTACAGCTGAGTGGTAGTGACCTGTTCGTGGTCCAGAAGCGCAGCCACATCATATATGGAATTACCTCTTCCTATGAGAGATGTCGCCGCCGTGGCTCTCAGCTTGTGTGGGCTGTATCCGGCCTTGCGGCTGGTGTTGAGGGCTATCGAGGTGTATTTCTTTACGAGCTCTCTGATGGCTCTTTCCGTTATGCGTTTTCCCTGCAGAGACAGGAAGAGAGCGTCCTCCGCCGCGTTGTCTTCGGCTATTACAGTGTTTCTCTCCTCTTTTATGTAATCGTCGAGCACGATCTGCACAGAGCGGTTCAGCGGCATGATGGATTCCTTGCCGCGCTTTCTGTAGATCTTGAACTCCCCTCTCGAGAAGTTGAACGAAGAGAGATTGAGTTCCCTTAGTTCGCTGAGCCTGAGACCGTAGGTGACGAACATGACGAGTATGGCCTTGTCACGCAGCTTTGTCTTCTCCCAGTAGGTCCTCTCGCGGCTAGTCAGCCCGTTGCCGGTGGTGACGGCATCGAGCATGATCATGACCTCGTCGTCCTGCAGCGCCTTTATCTCGCGCTCTCCGGGCTTGCTGACTCTTATAGGGTCGAAGCCGTCTGTGATGTTCTTATCGATTATGCCGTCGCGGTACAGCTGCTTGAACATGACGGATACGGAGGACTTTTTGCGCGCTAAAGAGCGGTTGTTGTTTTCGTATACCGTCACGGTGCTTCCGTCATCGATCATGTATTTTCTGCAGTAGTCGATGAAGAGGTTTATATCAGCTGCAGTGATCGCGTTCATCTCGTCCGAAGTGATCTTCTT
>Ga0310695_10013239_pt1 | contig 11379 bp, 6 predicted proteins | sample RumenRJG_04DNA_FD_203882 | JGI IMG/M metagenome (GOLD analysis project Ga0310695, IMG submission 203882) | Bovine rumen microbial communities from Lethbridge, Alberta, Canada - RJG_04 (v2) (version 2) | ecosystem: Host-associated > Mammals > Digestive system > Stomach > Rumen | place: Canada... | reverse complement strand
TCCCGTTCGGTCGCGAGCACTTCGTGGTTGCTCGAGCTATGCTGAGGCGACGCCCATTGATGCCGAACGGAAACGGGAGCCCGAAGGGCCAGCGCAACGCAGTAATTAAAGGAATTAAGGAATTTTCTTATTCGCCTCTTTCGCGGCAGTCACGATTTTTTATCAGGAATTAAAGGAATTAAGGAATTATATCTGCTTGATCTGCGTGAGGCATTTGCAGCCAGGCAGTTGTAGGGATGCCTCCCCTCTCTTCTGGAGAGGGGTCGGGGGTGAGGCCTCATTCTGTGTGAGATTATACTGCCAGGCCGCATTTTACATTTTTCATTATTTCGATTACCTGTTGGCAGCTGAGTTGATATTGAGGTAGAGCATCGACTGGCCTCCGGCCTGTTGTGCATTTGAACCAAAATGTTTAACTTTGTGGGCGTTAACTTTTGTCCCAAAAAGAAACTATTATGAAGAAATCATCTATTACACTGGCATTGATGCTGACTAGCATGGCAACAGGGACAATCGTTGGGCAGACGAAGGTTGATACTGTGGTAACATCTATCATGGTTGAGCCTCGCGTGGAGGAGTTTAGACCCGAGGAGAAGTATGAGTCCAACGACGAGAAGGATGAGGAGATATTCAAGTCGGTGGACGAGCCGCCGCAATTCCCTGGTGGCGAGGCTGCACTGATGCAATATGTGCAGGACATGATACAGTATCCGCCGTCGGCTGCCAAGGCCGGCATCGAAGGTCGGGTGGTGATGCAATTTGTTGTCGAGAAGGATGGCACGATAGGCGACATTAGGCTGTTGCGATCGGACGATTCGAGCCTAAGCCATGAGGCCTACCGCGTGTGCACGATGCTGCCCCCCTTCATTCCCAGTCGAAAGGACGGTTGCCCGGTGAGGGTATGGTACACGTTGCCCATCGATTTCTGTCTGCCCGATGGTGACAATGCCATACGCATCGGTGAGTTGACCGAAGATGCCACACAGGGCGATGTCATCGCTCAATTCAATCTTGGCAGCCGTTATTACCGAGGTGCAGGAGTGCCGCAAGACTATGCTCAGGCCGCTCATTGGTTGCAGCTAGCCGCTGCGCAGGGGCATGACGAGGCCGGTGAGTTGTTGCTCATGGCTCTGGCCTTGAACAAAGACTATGTTGCGGCCGCGCAGTGCTATCAGAAGGCTCATCACACCGACACAGTCCCCGACACAGGCGTCATGCTCTATGAGTTGGCACGCACCTTGTCTTATCGCGACCCTCGGTGCGTGAGTCTGCTCACCCAGGCTACTGACCATGGCAACATCCAAGCCATGCAAGACTTGACGTGCCTCTATGCCGAAGTCGATGGCCTAGAGCGCGACGAAGCCAAGGCGGTGGACTTCTGTAGCCAGTATCTTCGCAGTTCTGGCATGCCTTGCCAGGGCATCACCATTGCAGATGTTTATTATCACATAGCTACCGACATCACCTCGGACGTTATCTCGAGTTACAAGAGACTCGAATACTTGAAAGCATCAGTCGAACTCGGGCATGCCGATGCGCAAATGGTGCTGGGCAAGTTCTATTACAACAGAGAGGACTATGCCGAAGCCCTCGGACTCTTTGAGCAGGGCATGCAGCATGGCAATGTGGAGGCCATGCACTATCTGGGCACCATGTATGGCGGTGGCTATGGTGTGGAGCAGGACTGGGCCAAGTGCATCGATCTTGTCGGCCAAGCCGCTAGGGCTGGCAATGCCGCCGCGCAGTGCTATCTTGGTTGCTGCTATGCTCAGGGACTGGGTGTGCCGCATGACCGCGACAAGGCCATAGAATGGCTTGTCAAGTCGGCTAACCAGGGCATCGGTGAGGCTACGCAGCAGCTGCTCGACCTCTATCAGGTGGGCATGGGCAAGCGCACTGTCAATCAGTTCAGAGAGCTGGCCGAAGCTGGCGATGGCAAGGCTCAGCGCATCATGGGTCTGTGCTACTATCACGGCGATGGAGTCAAACGAGACTATGACCAGGCCATCGAGTGGCTGATGAAGGCTGCCGACTGTTATGACGATGGCATCAAATCGGTTGCTCGTATCGACCTGGCCCGAGTCTATGTGCGCCAGCAAGACTTCGACTCGGCGCGTGCCTGGTTGCAATGCGAAGGGGTAGACAACGCCACGCTGATGCGTTACATTGCCGGCAAGATTTATCCCGACAAGGATTACCTCGACCTGCTGCAAGCTGCTGCCCGAGAGGGTAACAGCGATGCGCAGCACGACCTGGCGTGTCTCTATGCCATCGGTAAAGATGTGAAGCGCGACGACAAGAAGGCGGTCGCACTCTATCGTCAGTCGCTCAGTGACGATGTCCTTGCTCTCATGGGGCTGCAGTCGCGCGACGAGGCCACCATCGGCGATGTGTATTATTCCATCGGCTGTGCACATGACGATATCATTGCCCGACAGCGAGGCACTGATGCCCGACCGTGGCTCGACAAAGCGGCCCGGGCAGGAAAGACTCTAAAATAAGAAAATGAATACTAGCTCGAATGCTCGAATGTTCGAAAACTCGAATGCTCGAAACTCGAAACACAAATGAACAGTCACATTAGAATATTGTTGCTCGTGCTGCTGGCAGCCTGCGTCGGATGGGCAGCCAGTGCACAGGACGTAGACTCGATGATGGAACGCTTCAAGCAGCTCGTGATGTCCGAGCAAAATGTTGAGGCAATCGAGGTGGGTGAGGAACTATTGTCGTTCTACTCCGAACCGAGTAATGCCGCCGACGATCTGGTGATCAACCTCGCCTATTGCTACAAGAACCTCGGCGACTACAATCGCGCCATCGAGTATTATTCGTTGAAGCCAAAGTACTGGGAGTCCAACAAGTTGATTGGCGACTGCTATCTGGCTTTGGGCGACATTGACATGGCGCTCTGGTATTACAACCAGGTCGACTATGCCTCGCTCTTGTTCGAAATAGCCCAGGGCTTTGCCTACAGGGGCGACTATGACCATGCCATCGAGTTTGCCGAAAAGGCGAAGGAGCAGTGCCGGCCTCGCGCTGCAGAAGTGGGGCTGATGAACCAATACCTGGCGCATTACTATTTTGCGAAGGGCGATTCCGCACTGGCCTATACCAACATCCTGCTGGCGGCTACCAAGCTGCAGCCTATCATTCTGAGCAGCTTCAGACTGCGCACAGCAGCCGAGCGTGCCAGCTATTGGGGGTTGTACTCGAGCCTCTTTCAGCACGACCTTCCACTCATCGCATATATCTCGGGTCATCCGCTGGCTGCGAGGTATGTCTATGACCTGTCGGCATTGTTTGCCAAGGGGATGCTGCTCAGTGCCGACACTGAGTTTGACCGTCTGGTCGACGATAGTGGCGACAGCGAGGCCATTGAGGCGAAAAAAGATCTGCAAGAGGTGCGCAGCCGCATCAAGAACATCAACGAACAGCACGGCCTGTGGGGTCGTGACCAGCTCGATAGTCTCAACAGCCTGCGCGACTCGCTCGAACAAGAATTGTTGCTCTTTCTGTGGGAACAGCACGATGCGTTGGGCGACTTCACGCAGGACTTGAAAGTGACGTGGAAGGACGTGCGGGCACGGCTCGGTGCCGACGATTTGGCCATCGAGTTTCTCGAGGTGCCTGTGGCTGATCATAGCCTCTATATCGCGCTGACCATTCGCCCTGGCTACCGCTCGCCCAAGATGATAGTTTTGTGCGACCAGAATCAGCTGGAGACAGAATCCCGCCAGGCCTATACCCACCAGGCCTTGAGTCGGCACATCTGGGGGCAGCTGGCCGCTGCAGGCGAGCTGGATCAGGTCAGAAACATCTATTTCTCGCCCAGTGGCCAGTTGCACACCGTGGCCATCGAGTCGTTGCCCCACTGGGACAAGGCTGGCACGATGATGAGCGACGATTACAACCTCTACCGCTTGTCATCGACGCGCGAGCTGGTCATCCAGCACCCGAAGATCGAGGCCAGCGGAGCCGCGGTCTATGGTGGCATCCGCTATGACACCGATGTCCAGGCGATGGGGGCTGTGCGCACGCGTGGTGGGCAGCCCATCGTCGACAGCCGCAACTTCTTCCGTCCGGCGCAGCAGGGCTTTGCCGACCTGCGAGCCATCTACTGGTCCGAGCTGGCTGGCACACGCGTCGAGGCCAACGAGGTGAACAACAAGCTGCTCAGCCAGGGCATCGACGTCAACCTCAAGACCGATGCCTGGGCCTCGGAGGCCTCGTTCAAGGCGCTGTCGGGCCGGCACATCAAGTTGATGCACATAGCCACACACGGCTTTTGCTGGAGCGACTCGACCATCCGGCAGGTGAGCCGCGACCACACGCTGGGCTTTGTTCTGGCAGCGGGCGACCAAGGTCAGGCCGATGAGCAAGCCATGACGCGCACCGGATTGCTGTTCAGTGGTGCCGCCAACACTTTCAAGCCCGATGTGACCGTGCCCGATAGCATCGAGGACGGCGTGCTCACAGCCCATGAGGTGGCCCAGCTCGACTTGCGTGGCTTGGACCTGGTCATCCTCTCGGCCTGCCAGACGGGTCTGGGTGAGATTGGTGGCGACGGGGTGTTCGGCCTGCAACGTGGCTTCAAGATGGCCGGCGCACAAACCATCATCATGAGTCTGTGGAAGGTCAACGACCTCGCCACCCGCGACATGATGATTCGTTTCTACAGCAACTACATTGAGCAAGGCATGAGCAAGCACGAGGCATTTGTCGAGGCACAGCGCTGGCTCAAGCACCGCGACGAGGTCGAGCACATGTATACCTACAAAGACCCTGACGAGAAGCTCACACCCGAGGAGTACAGGCGCAGTTTCCCGCATTGGGCCGCTTTTATCATGCTGGACGGGGAGTGAGCGTGAATGGCTAGGGTTTCCAGGTTCCCACGGGATGTGTGGTGAGTTTTGGGGTCTGTCGGCGGTTCATGACAGTCTTGTCATTGACCACCATTGTTGCCAGCTGTTCGAGGCTGGTATTTGCTGTGATTTTCTTGGCCAGGATGAATGACAGCCGTCCATAACCCTTATATTCCCAGTTTTTCTCTCCGGCTTTACAGGCACTCAGTTCGATCAGTCGGCATGCGTCTGGTTTCAACCTGTTGGTGATTTTCACCTTCTTGCCGAGTTCAAAGATGTCGGCCGTACCGCGCACCACGGGATAGCCCTCGTCTTCGTCATAGTCCATGTCGTCGCGTGTGCTGCCCTCGCTGTGGCATGCATCCAGAGTGACCATTAGCAGCCCTTTGGGCCCCAGGCGGTTGCGCAGGTTGGTGAGCCGGTTTCTGATTTCGTCGTCGGTGAGGTGAGCCTTCCCATGGTAGCTGTCGGTAACACATCGGTGCGCGTCGTAGGGGATGAAAGCCTCGGTGAGCCGGTCTTTCTCATCGTGCATCAGGTCGGGCATCTGCTGTCCATGTCCCGAGAAGTGGATGAGCACCACATCGCCACGGCTGCATTGTCCGACCAGTTTGTCCAGCCTGTTGATGATGCCCTTGTGAGTGGCCTGTGCTTCGGTCAGGGTATAGACCGCCTGAAAGTTGGCCTGCTTGAGTGCCTTGGACAGAAGGTTCACATCGTTGGCCGAGCTGAGTCGGCCCCAGCCCGAGTGGTCACTGTACTGTGGGTAGTTGCCCACGCCGATGAGCAGGGCCACCTTCTTGGCCTGTGCTTCGAAAGCAACAGCCCAGAGCAGCAATGCTAACAGTAATATAATCTTTTTCATTTCTTCGATTATGCTTGCCACAAAAGGGTTTCTAGAGTAATAGGGTAGTAAAGTGATAGTGTAGTAGGGCCAATACATGATTGTGGCTTTTTGTGCCTTCGTTCGCTATTGGCTCTTGGCTTATTGCTTAACTACTGAAAACTAAAATCTGTCGAGTGCCCGGTTGAGGTTCTCTAGCTCCTCGGGCAGTAGCCCATCGTTGAGCTGCTTGACGCGGTCGATGGTCTGCCGTGCCTTGTCGATATCGTGTGCCTTGACATAGGCATAGGCCAGTGCGATGCCACACTCGTGTCTGATGGCCTGAGCGTCGGCGTCGTTGCGTTGCATGAGGCCTTCGAGCACTTGTGCCGCCTCGGCAGGCGACTGTTCCAATAGTTGGATAGCGTCATTGAGGTCGGCTCGTGCTTGGGTCATCTCACCCTCGGCTCGTGATGCGCCCATCACACTCTCGGCATTGAAACCTGTAGCATAGATGGCGTCGTAGGCCTTGTAGCGGCTCTGTGTGGCCAGATATTGCTGCAAGCCCACGCCGGCGATGATAATGACCATGGCGGCAATGCTCATCCATCGGTAGAGTTTGTTGATGGGTATCATGCGCCCGCGTGGCTTGGTGTGGCCCGTGGCAGTTGCGTCGTTGATGGTGTTGTGCTTGTGCTGTCTGACGATGTCATTGAAGTCGTCGTCACTGATGGCCTTGAGGGCTTGTTCCAGCTGTCGGTCTTCGTCTCTGGCGACCTGTTGCAGGCAGTAGACAATCTCTTTGTGCTGTTGCAGTGCGCGTGCCAGTGCGGAGTCTTTGGCCAGCTGCAACTCAAACTCTCGCTTGTCGTCCATGCTCATCGTATCGTTGAGATAGGCGTCAAACATGTCTATGTCGTTGTTGTATTGTGTCATTTTGCTTCAGTTTGGTCAGTCAATCAGGTTCAACATTTTAAACGCAGCCATCACGCGGGCCTTGAAGCGGTTGATGCACCAGTACTTCTTGGCCTTGACCGAGTCGGTGGTTTTGAAATTGATTTGTTCCATAATCTGCGTCATTGTCATGCCGCCGTAGTAGTAGCTTTTGAGTATGGTCTCGCACGGCTCGGGCAGGTAGCTGAGCTCGCGTTGCAGCACCTCGAGTCGTTCTTCTTGCTGGCGGACATCGTCGGCATCATCAGCCATGAGGACTTCTTGCAGCGTGAGCCGTGTCTGGAACCTCTCATCTGCATCGACATCATCGTTGTCGGCAGTTTGATCCTGTGCCATGACGTTGCGGCTATCCTTCTTGGCCTTGTTGATGGCCATGTTGAGTCCAATCCTGAAGATGTAGGCCTTCCAGTTGGTGCCGTTCTCGACCTTGCCAGAGAGCAAGTTGTTGCGCACAGCGATGAATGCCTCGCTATAGACGTCCTCGATGTCCTCGATGCGCAGCAGGGGCAACCTGTTGTGGACGGTGTTGATGAAGTAGCTGCGCAACTTGATGTACCAGTCGTTGACGATTTGGTTGTAGTCTTCCATTTGTCAAGATAATGCGATAATAACTGCAAAGTTAACACATTATCATGACATACCCAAGTTTTTTCTGGCAAGATGACTCAGATTGTGAAACATCTCAGTTCTTGTTCTATATCAATTTGCATCGCATGAGGTAATCATCTGTTGTTAGGGTGAATGAAGTTTATTCCTGACAGTGTTGCTGCACAAAAAAACTCCCCGGCGGGTTGGGCCGGGGAGGGAATGATGTCGGTGACATGCAGCAGGCTCAGCGGATGATGAGCACTTGTGCCACGCGTGTGGGGTTGGAATCGTTGGCGCGCTGCGATGCGCTGATGGTGTAGAGCCCTGTTGGCATGCGCTGGCCGTTGGTGTCGCAGCAGTCCCATGTTGCAGTTCCGCCCGTTGCTTGCCACTGCTTGACGATGACTCCCTGGGCGTTGGTGACACGCAGGTGTGAGTTGGGCATGAGGTTGCTGATGGTGAGCAGTCCGGTGAAGTCGGGCCTCACGGGATTGGGATAGGCGTAGACGTCGTCGTAGCTGGTTGCAGCAGGCGATGCGTCGCTCAGATATTCGACCAGTCCGTTGGCGGTGAGTACATAGACCGAGTTGGTGTTGGTGTTGCAGCACACGGCATAGATGGTGTTGCTGGGCAGGTAGGAGTTGTCGGTGTTGAACTGCTTGAGTATCTTGGTCCCGTCGGGGCTCACCTGGTACAGTCCGTTGGTGTTGGTGCCAATCCACTTGCAGTTGGCGGCATCGACGGCAATGCAGTTGACCTGTATTCCGTCGAGCAGGTGGTCGGCCAGTCCCGATCCGTCGGTTCGTGCCACCTTGGGGTGGATGACGGCAAAGTCGTCGCTGAATGCCTTGGAGGGGTCGAAGGCGATGATGCCGTTGTTGAGCCCAGCCCAAACGAGGCCATCGAGGTCGCGCTCCATGCAGAAGGTATTGACCCATGTGATGCTCTTGCCCTCGGTGTCCTGCAGGCTGTTGTAGTTGGCGATGAGTGGCTCGCCGGTGAGACCATCTGGCTGGTTCCAGAAGACGAAACTGCCTTGATAGCCACCGCCGTTGTAGACCTTGACATCGCCCTTGCCGATGGCAAAGCTCGACGACTTGAAGTACTTCTGCTTGGTGGGAGGCACCGAGACGGGAATCCAGTCGGCCTTGGTGCAGGTGGGCTGCTCGTACTTGGCTCGCGGCAGGACCGAGACGTTGACAGCCGATGCGGCCGATGCAGCCTCGGAGCTGTAGACGACCCACAGGTTGCCCGCCGAGTCAAAGGCGCATGCGCCCTTGTAGTAGGAGCTGGCGGCAAAGTAGCTGTTGTTGGTCGTGTAGGCATACTGGTACTGGTCGTTGGTGATCTTGAACACGCCATACTTGCGTGAGGGATAGACGTAGGTGCTGGGGTCCATGGGGTCCATGGCCAGTTGCCAGTTGGCGCTGACACCGTTGCCGGGCAAGCCTGTCGGGGTGACATCTTTCCACAGGTTGCCGTCGTGGGTGAACATCTGTGTCACGGCGTGCAGTACCGACCCCCACTCGGCCATGGCGTTGTCGCTGGATGTGCTCAGGTAGACCAGGTTCTTCGCTTTGTTGAACGTCATGTAGTAGGCTCCGACCTTGATACCGATGCCGTTGGGCTTGTAGTAGGTGGTGGTGCTGCCTGCCTGGTGCAGTCCTCCCTCTCCCAGTGCCCACATCGTGCCGTCGGCCGAGGGGCTGCTGCTGAAGATCTCGTCAGTCGACTCGAAGACCTGTGCGCCGCCTGCCTGGGCATTGAGGGTGACATATTGTGTGCCTGGCAAGAAACTGACCACAAAGCCTGTGGGGGTGGGCTGCACGGTGGCTGCCCGCTTGCCCGAGATGCCCGACACGGTGGCGTTGAAGACGGGCTGGTTGGTCGACGGGTCAACGCTCTGTGTGACGGTGTAGACTTTGAGGCCGCTGTCGCCGTTGAACATGAATTTGTTGCTGCTCACAGGGATGATGCGTCCTTTGGCGTTGGCCTCAACACCATTGACCACCTTGTAGCTGCTCAGGTTTTCGCGAGTGCCGTCAGTCACGGCCGCATAGACCACGTTACCATAGCTGATGAGTGTCCACTGTCCCACTTGCGCCACCGACGAGAGGTTGATGTTGAACAGCCGCGACTCGTCGACAGTCAACGACGTGTCGTCATAGACAATCATGCCAAACTCGGTAGCCACCATCATCTTTCCTCCGCCGAAGGTCACATCGTTGATGCCCTTGAGCCCCGTGAGCACGGCATCCTTGATGTCGGGCAGGTTGAGCACGGTGCCATCGTCACGGATGACGTCGATGTTGCTGTTGAGATAGGCAACGACCAAATACTTCTTGTCGTAGTTGTAGTAGATGTTGGTGATGAGCACATCGTTGAGCTTGTTGCGCTTGTTGATCGGCTCGTTGGTCATCGTTGCCTTGTCGAAGCAAAAGAGGTCATTGCCTACCAGATAGTAGATTTTGTTGTCGGTGTCGATGAGGTTGGTGATCTGGCTGCCCACATAGTAGGGATGCACACGCCAGTCGCCCGTTTGGGCCTGAGCCATCAGCATGGCCGACACTGCGATGAGTAGTATGAGTTTCTTGAGCATATCTAGTTTTTAGTTTCTAGTTTTTAGTTTCTAGTTTCTAGCTTCTACTTCACCACCACAAACTTGGCCACCGTGGCGTGGGTTGATCCACCCTCCTTCTCTGAGGCCAGGATGTAGTAGACACCAGTGCTGACACGCTCGCCATTGTCGCCCACGCAGTCCCATGTGGCCATGCCGCCAGTCGACTTGAGCTGCTTGATGACGTGTCCGCCCGAGTCGGCAATCTTGACTAGCGAGTTGTCCATCAGCCCGACGATGGTCACCGATCCCATGTAGTCGGGATGCACGGGGTTGGGGTAGACGTGCACGTTGCTGTAGCTTGTCGAGCCTGGCGTGGTGTCGCTGAAGTACTCGAGGAAGTCGTTGGCTGTCACGACATACACCGAATTGTTGGTCGGGTTGCAGCACACCGAGTAGATGGTGTTGGTGCTCAGGTAGGAATTGTCGGTGGTGAACTGTCTGAGCACTTCCGATCCGTCAGCACTGACCAGGAACAGTCCTGAGTTGTCTGTGCCGATCCACTTGCGGTTAGCGCCATCGACAGCGATGCAGTTGATCTGCGATCCGTCCAGCAGATAGTCGGCCAGTCCTGTTCCGTCGTTTCGCGGCACCTTGATGTGGTTGATGGTGAAGTTGTCGTTGAAGGCCTGTGAAGGGTCAAAGCTGATGATGCCGTTGTTGAACCCTGCCCAGACGATGCCATTGTGGTCGGTAACCATGCTATAGACGTTATTCCAGCTGATGGATTTGCCGTCCTGGTCGGTGAGTGTAGTGTAGTTGGCACGACGAGGCGTGCTGTTGAGGCCGTCGGGCTGTGTCCAGAAGGCGAAGGGCTTCTGATATCCACCGCTGTTGTAGACCAGCACATCGCCAGCGACCACTAGGTTTGAGCCTTTGAAATATTGCTGCTTGGTGCCCGGGACACTGACCGTCACCCAGTCAGATGCCGAGACTTGCGACTGCTCATACTTGGCTCGCGGCAGCACAGCCACGTTGCGGGCATCGTCGGTCGATGCCGGTGCAGCACTGTAGACCACCCACAGGTTGCCTGCGGCGTCAAAGGCGCACGCCCCCTTGTAGTAACCCGACCGGAACAAGCTGTTGGTCTCGTCATAGATGTTGACTATCTTGTCGTTGGTGACCTTGACCACACCATATTTGCGCGACGGATAGACATAGGTGTTGTTGTCATAGGGGTCGACAACCATCTGCCAGTTGCTGCTCACGCCGTTGCCGGGCAAGTTGCTGGGCGTGACGTCGGTCCAATGGTAGCCATCATAAGCAAATATTTGGGTCGTTGTGCCCAATACCGATCCCCACTCGGCCAGCAGGTTGTCGCTGGAACTTGTGACATAGAGACGGCCCTGGCCCTCACTGAAGGCCATATAGAATGCACTAACCTGGATGCCAATGCCATCGGGCTTGTAGTAGTTCTGCGAGTCGCCGAGCTTGTGCACGCCCTGTGCCGACAGTGCCCACAGTGTGCCGTCGCCCTTGGGGTTGGCACTGTAGATCTCATAGCCGGCGCTGATGCGGCTGGGATTGGTGCCAGC
>Ga0310695_10013236_pt1 | contig 11380 bp, 9 predicted proteins | sample RumenRJG_04DNA_FD_203882 | JGI IMG/M metagenome (GOLD analysis project Ga0310695, IMG submission 203882) | Bovine rumen microbial communities from Lethbridge, Alberta, Canada - RJG_04 (v2) (version 2) | ecosystem: Host-associated > Mammals > Digestive system > Stomach > Rumen | place: Canada... | reverse complement strand
ATGTAACATAAGCACCCTTTGAAGCAGAGTAGCCAGCATTAACCTTAACAGCAATCACATCCTCAGGAACGATATAACAGCCTGAGAAATGATAGCCGCGCAGACCGTCCTCAATATTCACCGACAGGGCATTGTGTACTTCAGCAAGAGAGAAGTGGGCATCTGTAACCGTTTTCGACTCATTGTCAGAAGCATATTGGGGATTGTCCGTATTGCCATAAGCATGTCCGGTTGTGCCATAGGTCAGACTAATCAACAAGTCCTTGGTATTTGTGAGGTCGGTCATATCAAGGGTACCAAGAATCTGCCAACTATATGCCACGAATTCACCAGTAGCATCGCCAAAAAGGGCAGCACACTCATCACCACTATTCATCGTCTTTGAGCCATCAACACCCAGTCCTTTCAGATCTGCTTTCACCCAGACCGTCTGAGCATTGGCAGTCAGTAACTCTTTCTGTGCATTCAGTTCACTCACAGTGAAGGGATTCTCTTTTGTTCCGTCGCCAGCCATCACGGATGTCGACACAAAAATTGTTGCAGCCACGAAGGCCATCATTCTCTTTGTTAATTTCATTTCTATCGTTTTTTTTCGTTTTTCTGAATCATTATTTCTCGTCACACTCATGGGCAGGCGGCACCACGATATCAATGCCTGCGGCCTTGATGTCGGCAGCAAGTTTATCGGCAGTGGTCTCATCGGTGAAATAGGTCACGGCAAGCGCGTTCTGCCGGCTGTTGACATTGGCATCCTCTACCCCATCCACGATGATAACTTCATCTATCGTAGCCTGATTCACCTGACTGGCAGGGATATGATAATAGGCATAGGCCACCTTTGGACCACTGTAGTAATTCACAGGTGTGAAACCCAGTTCACCCAAAACCCGACGAATCTCGCCCTTACTGGTACGATTGGCATCATAGCGCACAAAAATATACTGCTTGTCCAGATGAGGAGCCATACTGTCGATGCCAACCATCGTCTGCAGACGCTGACTGATGCGATTATAGCAGTTCTGACAATGCATATCAGCGATACGCAGGCCCATGCCACGAATGATGGTATCATTGGGACTGTAAGAAGAGGCCTTATAACGACCCGTGGCAGCCAGACGAGCTTGAATACTGTCTACGCAGGTGTGCGCACGGTCATAAACGATAGTAGCCGTACGACGTTCAATATTGAAGGATACACCCTCAATACCAGGCAGTTTCTTCACCACATTCTTCACTTTATGAGCACACTCTTCACAGCGCATTCCCTTGACGCGCACTGTAATAGAGTCAGTCTGCGCCATCAAGTTACTGTTTATCAATAAAAGGAAAGCAATCTGGAAAAGCGTCCTCATAAACGTATTAGTCTTCATATATAAAAATCGTATTAAATTAAAATGCATTCTGCGGCGGCAAAGTTACGAAATCTTTTTCTATTCCACAATACTCAGTATCAAGTATTTCGATTTTATTGTCTTATTTTACCATAAATAAACTGCGTACTCTCCTTGTTTCTGAGAGCACGCAGTTCTATGGAAATAATTGGAAATGCTTACTTCACATTACCAACCTTAATCAGATACTCACCAATCTGAACGGCATTCAAGGCAGCACCCTTACGGATCTGGTCGCCAGAAAGCCAGAAGGTCAGTCCGTTCTCGTCAGAGATATCCTTACGTACACGACCTACATAGACATCATCCTTACCAGCTGTCTCAAGAGGCATGGGATAAACGAGATTAGCGGGATCGTCAACTAACGTACAGCCAGGAGCTGCAGCGATAGCTTTCTGCGCTTCCTCAACACTGAGGGGACGCTCGGTCTCAATCCATACAGACTCAGAGTGAGAGCGCAAGGAAGATACACGAACACATGTAGCCGAGCATTTAGCATCGGTATGCATAATCTTCTGTGTCTCGTTGTACATCTTCATCTCCTCCTTGGTATAGCCATTGGGCTGGAACACGTCAATCTGAGGAATCACGTTATATGCCAACTGATGGGGGAACTTCTTGATGGTCTTCACCTCACCGCCCTCAACGATTTCCTTGTACTGCTGCTGTAATTCAGCCATAGCAGCGGCACCTGCTCCAGAAGCACTCTGGTATGAAGATACATGGATGCGCTTGATGTGGCTGAGGTTCTCCAGAGGCTGCAGTACAACAACCATCATAATCGTTGTGCAGTTAGGATTGGCAATAATGCCACGGGGACGCTTCAGGGCATCCTCTGCATTACACTCGGGCACAACCAAGGGTACGTCATCGTCCATACGGAAAGCGCTTGAGTTGTCAATCATCACACAGCCATACTTGGTGATATCCTCGGCAAACTCCTTACTAGTACCGGCACCTGCAGAGGTAAAGGCGATATCGATGTCCTTAAAGTCATCATTGTGCTGAAGAAGTTTCACTGTCAATTCCTTACCACGGAAGGTATATTTGGTGCCTGCAGAACGCTCAGAACCAAACAACACCAATTCATCCATCGGGAAATTTCTCTCGTCGAGCAGTCTCAAAAACTCCTGCCCTACTGCGCCTGAGGCGCCAACAATTGCTACTTTCATATCACTCAAGTTTAAAATTGGGTGCAAATTTACAACTTTTCCGCCAATTATGTATCAAATTGACAGAAAATTTTGTACCTTTGCCAACAAAATGGAAGCACAAATCAAGATAGAGCCACTCATACAAGACCCAACCATGATATTTTTCGTGGTGCTGCTCATCATTCTCTTCGCGCCTATCGTGATGAGTAAATTGCGCATCCCGCATATCATTGGCATGGTACTGGCAGGTGTGCTGATAGGTGAATACGGGTTCAACCTATTGTCACGCGACACGTCGTTTGAGGTCTTCGGACAGGTAGGACTCTATTACATCATGTTCCTTGCCGGTCTTGAGATGGACCTTGAGAGCATCAAGAAGAACTCCAACCGACTGGTCATCTTCGGACTGCTCACATGTTTTGTACCACTAATCCTGACCTATGTGATGTCAATCAGCATCCTGGGCTATAGCGGACGGGCTTCATTCCTCTTAGGATGTATCATGGCGTCAAACACGCTGGTGGCCTACCCTATCATCGGGCGTTATGGCCTGCAGCGCAACTCCAGCGTAATGCTCAGCGTAGGTTCTTCCATGCTGTCGCTTTTTCTGGCACTGGTCATGTTAGCAGGACTGGTAGGTACATTCAGCGAGGATAGCGGGTGGCTGTTCTGGTTGCTGTTTGTGGCAAAATTTGCCGCTTTCTGTGCAGGCAGCATTCTGATTATCCCCCGTCTGACGCGCTATTTCCTGCGCCGCTATAGTGATGCGGTAATGCAGTATATCTTCGTCATGGCTGTGATGTTCATCAGTGCAGCATTGTCGGCACTCATCGGACTGGAGGGCATCTTTGGTGCTTTCTTCTCCGGATTGATTATCAACAGATATATCCCGCATGTGTCGCCATTGATGAACCGTATCGAGTTCATCGGTAATGCCATCTTTATCCCCTATTTCCTGATTGGCGTAGGTATGCTTATCAACCTGCAGTCGTTGGCAGACGGCTTGGAGGTCTGGGGTATCATGTTCCTCATAGCGTTCTTCGGCACATTCGGAAAAGCATTGGCTGCATACATCTCAGCACTGATGTTCCGTCTGACGAAATCGGAGGGAAAAATGATGTTTGGACTGACATCTGCACATGCTGCCGGTGCCATCGCGATGGTGATGGTAGGTCGCAGACTGATGGTTGACGCAAACGTGGCATTGGCTGATGATCATATGCTGAACGGTGTAGTCATCATGATATTGGTCACTTGTATCATCTCAACACTGACTACAGAACGGGCTTCGCAAGAAATAACGGTGAGTAACTACGCTCCACCCTTACAAGGAGGGGCCGGAGACGGGGCTGCATCTGATGATGAACGTATCATGGTATGCGTGAAATATCCTGAGATTGCACCGCAACTGCTGGAGTTGGCTCTTCTCACCCGCAACCAGAAACTGAAGCGTGAACTCGTAGCTCTCAATGTGGTGTATGATGGCGAGGGCAGTATTCAGGAACGGGAGAAAGGTATCCAGCTACTGGAGAAACTGCAGCATCAGGCCAGCGCTTCAGAAGTGCAGGTACAGACGCAGGTCAGACTGGCCACTAACATCGCCAACGGCATCAAGCACGCCTTCCGCGAGAGTGGTTGTTCTGAGGTAGTCATGGGTATGCACGTCCATACTGAGGTAAGCAGCAAGTTCTGGGGTGAATTCATACAGAGTCTCTACAATGGTCTGAACCGTCAGATTCTTCTTATGCGATTCACACAGCCGCTCAGTACCCTTCGTCAGATTCAGGTAGCCGTACCCAGCAGGGCGGAATATGAGCCTGGCTTCCATCGCTGGCTGGAACGTCTGTGCCGGTTTGCGGGCCAGTTGGATTGTCGCATTCAGTTTCATGGCCGCAATGAATCCATGGAACTGATTCAGCAGTACATCAATAGTCAGCATCCCAACGTACGTGCCAAGTACACCTATATGGCACACTGGAATGAACTGCCTCAACTGGCCAGTCATATCGGTCCCGACAACCTGCTTGTAGTAGTCACAGCCCGTAAGGGAACCATCAGTTACAAGAACGCGCTCGACCGTCTGCCGGATGAGTTGACGAAATATTTCTCGGGTACAAATCTCATGATTATCTTCCCCGACCAGTATGGTAATACGAAGGAAGAGAAGATGAGCTTCACCGAGGCCCAGCACCATGAGGAGAATAGTATCTATGATACATTGCTACGCTGGATACACAAATCCAACAAAGCCCATTAAGCTCATCATCCCCATTACCCCCATTAGACCCATTAGACCCATTAGACCCATAATAAAATGATAGACATAAAGAATATAACCAAGAGTTTCGGCTCATTACAGGTGCTAAAAGGCATCGACCTCCATATCGACAAAGGAGAGGTGGTAAGTATTGTAGGCCCCAGCGGTGCCGGAAAGACCACCCTGCTGCAAATCATCGGCACATTGGATAAACCAAATACTGGTTCTGTATGTGTCGATGGCATCGACACCACCACCCTCTCCCAAAATGCCCTTGCCGATTTCCGCAATCGTCACTTAGGCTTTGTGTTTCAGTTTCATCAATTGCTGCCTGAATTCACGGCTATCGAGAATATCATGATTCCAGCCTATATCGCTGGCACATCCAATAAGGCTGCCAAGGAGCGTGCTAAGGAACTGCTACAGTTCATGGGACTCACGGATCGTGCAAACCACAAGCCCAACGAGCTCTCCGGTGGTGAGAAGCAGCGTGTAGCCGTAGCCCGCGCCCTGGTGAACAGTCCTGCCGTCATCTTGGCTGACGAGCCCAGTGGTTCTCTTGACACAAAGAACAAGGAGGAGCTGCACCAGCTCTTCTTCGACCTACGTGATAAATTCGGTCAGACCTTCGTCATCGTCACACATGACGAACAACTGGCCACCATCACAGACCGCACGATTCATATGCGTGACGGTCTTCTGGATATACCTGTGATCAGCGATCTTTCCGCTGACATATAATAAACATCTATTCTATGATAAAACTAGGAGATTACAACACACTTACAGCTATTCGCCGCGCCGACCAGGGCTTTTACCTGGAAGGTGACGAACGTAGCGGCGATATCCTGCTTCCCAACCGTTATGTGCCCGATGGTTTAGCCATCGGAAAAAAAATTGAAGTCTTCGTCTATCTCGACCAGGACGAACGCCTCATTGCCACCACAGAAAAACCTGCCGCCAAGGTGGGCGAGTTTGCCTGTCTGGAAGTAGCATGGATTAACCAATACGGCGCCTTCTTGAAATGGGGACTGATGAAAGACCTCTTCTGTCCTTTCCGTGAACAGAAGCAGCGCATGGAGGTTGGCAAGCATTATATCGTCTTTGTAAAAGAGGATGAAGAGTCGCATCGTCTGATGGCTACCGCAAAAGTGGAGCGTTATTTGGAACCTGCACCTGCCTCGACCAACGCCAGCACATCCAGTACTACTGATACTATACCCGTCGAGTCTGCTGTCGGGTCTCCCCTCAAGCACGGCGACACCTGCGATTGTCTCATCTGGCAGAAAACCGACCTTGGTTTCAAGACCATCATTAACAACCGCTATCAAGGTCAGATATATGACAACCAGATTTTCCAGCCGCTGCACACAGGCGACCGTCTTACGGCCTATATTGACCATGTGCGTCAGGACGGCAAGATTGACGTCACCTTGCAGCCTACCGGTCGTCAACACACGCTCGACTTTGCCGAAGTGCTCCTGCGATATCTCTACGAGAACGACGGGCACTGCGACTTAGGCGATAAGAGCGATGCCGAACTAATCTACGACCGTTTCAAGGTATCAAAGAAGGCCTACAAAAAAGCCATCGGTGACCTGTATCGCCGACGACTCATCGTGATTGAAGAAAACGGTATCCGCTTAGCATAAACACAAAAGAAAGCCTCGCCGATTGGCGAGGCTTTCATATTTAATTTAGAATTCTGCACTCTTCGGTGTACGTGGGAAAGGAATCACGTCACGAATGTTCTGCATACCCGTTACAAACAGGATGAGACGCTCGAAACCGAGACCGAAACCGGCGTGAGGACATGAGCCCCAACGGCGGGTATCGATGTACCACCAGAGGTGTGTCTGATCCATCTCGCGGCGCTCAATCTCACCCATCAGCTTATCGTAGCTCTCCTCACGGACAGAACCACCGATAATCTCACCAATCTGTGGGAACAGCACGTCGGTACCCTGCATTGTAGGACCAGGAGCAATAGCACCCTTATAACCTACAGAACCACCATCAGTTGTATCCTGATTCTGCTTCATGTAGAATGACTTGAAGGCACGTGGGTAGTCAGTCATGATAACAGGCTTCTTGAAGTGCTCCTCAACGAGGTAGCGCTCGTGCTCAGAAGCGAGGTCATCACCCCAGTTGCAGGGGAACTCAAACTTCTTACCGTTCTTGATAGCCTCCTGCAGGATATTGATACCCTCAGTGTAAGGCAAGCGAACGAAGGTCTCCTTCAGTACGCCCTGCAGACGCTCGATAAGTGTCTTATCAATCATCTTATTGAGGAACTCAAGATCATCCTTACAGTTATCCAGCGCCCACTTCACACAATACTTGATGAAGTCCTCTTCGAGGTCCATCAGCTCCTCCTGGTCGAGGAAAGCAACCTCAGGCTCTACCATCCAGAACTCAGCCAAGTGACGAGGCGTGTTACTGTTCTCTGCACGGAACGTAGGACCAAAGGTATAGATTGCGCCAAGTGCAGTAGCACCAAGCTCACCTTCCAGCTGACCAGACACCGTCAGAGAGGTCTGCTCACCAAAGAAGTCATCATCATAGATAATCTTGCCCTGTTCGTCCTTCTTCAGGTCATAGAGATTCTTGGTCGTTACCTGGAACATATTTCCTGCACCCTCACAGTCAGAAGCAGTAATCAGAGGTGTATGGAAATAATAGAAGCCATGCTCATGGAAATAGGTATGGATAGCCATTGCCATGTTATGACGGATACGCATCACAGCGCCAAAGGTATTGGTACGCAGACGCATATGGGCATTCTTACGCATAGCCTCAAAGCTCTGACCCTTCTTCTGCATAGGATAGTCATTGCCGCAGAGACCATAAACCACCAGATTGGTAGCCTGAATCTCACTGCTCTGACCTGCGCCCTGGCTCTCCACCAGTGTACCTTCTGCACAGATGCAAGCACCTGTCGTGATATCCTTCAGAAGTTGCTCATCAAACTTTGTGGGGTCCACCACAATCTGCACGTTATTGATGGTAGAACCATCGTTCAGTGCAATAAAGTCGACAGCCTTGGAAGAGCGGTGCGTACGCACCCAGCCCTTCACACAGACTTCTTTACCATATTCTGTGCTTTTCAGCACATCTATTACCTTTATTCTTTTCATTGTCAATTATCAATTGTCAATTATTCATATGATCCCATGCGCAGACGGTCAACCTCTTCCTCTGTGAGGTAACGCCAGTCACCGCGACGCAGGTTCTTCTTGGTCAGACCGGCAAACTGTACGCGGTCAAGCTTCAATACCTTATAACCGAAGCTCTCGAAGATACGACGTACGATACGGTTCTTGCCAGAATGGATCTCAATGCCCACCTGCTTTTTGTCCACGGGATCAGCATATTCGATAGCGTCTGCCTTGATCTCGCCGTCATCAAGTGTGATACCCTCTGCAATCTGCTGCAAATCATGAGCAGTTACGTTGCGATCCAAGTACACATGATAGATCTTCTTCTTCAGGAACTTAGGATGAGTCAGCTTAGAAGCCATATCACCATCGTTGGTGAGCAGCAACACACCAGTGGTATTGCGGTCCAGACGACCAACAGGATAGATACGCTCAGGACAAGCATTCTTCACCAGATCCATCACAGTCTTACGCTGCTGGGGATCGTCACTGGTAGTCACATAGTCCTTGGGCTTATTAAGCAATACATACACCTTCTTCTCGAGCAATACGGGATCATCGTGGAACTTCACCACATCAGTGCGCATTACCTTTGTTCCCAATTCGGTAACTACCTCACCGTTAACGGTAACCACACCAGCCTGGATGAACTCATCAGCCTCACGACGGCTGCATACACCAGCATTAGCAAGGAACTTATTCAGACGGATAGGCTCCGTAGGATCGTAGTTCTGCTCCTTGTACTCAATACGTTTCTTCATGGAGTACTTTGCATTGGGATCATAATCGGCTGTACGCTGACGGAAGCCACCCTGAGGGCGCTGACCATAACCGCCACGCTGCTGATAACCGCCCTGCTGAGGACGCTGGCCATAACCGCCACGCTGCTGGTAACCACCCTGCTGAGGACGCTGGCCATAACCGCCACGCTGCTGATAACCGCCCTGCTGAGGACGCTGGCCATAACCGCCACGCTGCTGGTAGCCACCCTGGCGAGACTGATATCCCTGCTGGTCATCACCCTCCTGATTGTAACGAGGACGATAGCCACCCTGCTGGGGGCGCTGCTGGTAACCACCCTGCTGACGAGACTGGTAGCCACCACCATTGTTATTTGTACGGGGACGATAACTACGCTGAGGTGCCTGACTCTGCAGACCTGCACCAAAGCCTTCTGGACGGAAGCCGCCCTCATCATCCTGACTGTGCTTGTTAAAACTTGGGCGCTCGAAGTTTGAGTTAACTGGGCGCTGACCCGTGTGAATACGTGGACGTGGTGAACGTCCTACCGGGCGATACTCTTTCTGGTAACCCTCACGGCTAGCAGCATTTTCCGTGAACTGCTGTTCGTCTTTCTTTTCGTTTTCAAAATCCATAATTCTCAAAAAATTCTAATGTTCTTAATGTTTCTTTCTCCGTCACACGACGTTAAAAAAATGATTATATAAAAAAGTTAGTTAAACTCCAGTATAGTTCCAGGGAGTGATAGCCATCAACTCCTCCTTCACCTCATCACTGACCTCAAGGGTCTGAATGAAATCATGGATGGTCTTCTCATCCATCTTTTTATTAGTACGTGTCAAAGCCTTCAGCGTCTCATAAGGATTAGGATAGGCTTCGCGACGCAGGATAGTCTGAATAGCTTCTGCCACGACTGCCCATGTATTTTCAAGATCCTCGTGCAGTTTATCCTCATTCAGGATCAGCTTACGAAGTCCCTTCAGCGTACTCTGGAAAGCAATGAGCGAGTGTCCCATAGGTACACCGACATTACGCAGTACGGTAGAGTCGGTCAGGTCTCGCTGCAAACGACTTACAGGCAACTTCTGTGCCAGGAATCCCAGCACGGCATTAGCCATACCCAGGTTACCTTCTGAATTCTCATAATCGATGGGGTTCACCTTGTGAGGCATAGCGCTTGAACCTACTTCACCAGCCTTAATCTTCTGCTTGAAGTAATCCATTGAGATGTACATCCAGAAGTCACGATCCAAGTCGATGATGATGGTATTAATACGACGCATAGCATCAAAAATAGCAGCCAGCCAGTCGTAGTTGGAAATCTGTGTAGTATACTGCTCACGCTCCAATCCCAGTTTCTCGCTTACAAAACGATTACCGAACTCACGCCAGTCGTACTGGGGATAAGCCACATGGTGTGCATTGTAGTTACCTGTAGCACCGCCGAACTTTGCCGTCACGGGCACTTCCTTCAACGAGCGCAACTGTTCCTCAAGACGATAAACATAAACCATAATCTCCTTACCCAGGCGAGTGGGAGAAGCAGGCTGTCCATGCGTCTTGGCCAACATAGCCACACCTTTCCATTCCTCAGCATAGTCGTGCAACTGCTCAATGAGCTCTTCCAACAGGGGTACATAAACCTGCTCAATAGCTTCCTTAACAGAAAGGGGCACACTGGTATTGTTGATATCCTGAGAAGTTAAACCAAAATGAATGAACTCCTTGTATTTCTCAAAGCCGCCCATCTTATCCAGGCATTCTTTGATAAAATACTCCACAGCCTTTACATCATGGTTAGTAATCGCCTCAATATCCTTTACGCGCTGCGCATCTGCAGGCGTAAACTGGCGATAGATGTCACGCATGGCTTCAAATCGGTCATGATTGAAATCCTGAAGTTGGGGCAAGGGTAACTCGCAGAGTGCAATAAAATATTCAATCTCTACACGCACACGGTATCTCACCAACGCATACTCTGAAAAATACTCACTCAGCGGCTCTGTCTTCCCGCGATAGCGACCATCTATAGGCGAGATGGCCGTCAATAAGTTTAGTTCCATTTTTACTATCTAGATAATATACTCTTCAATTGAGGTTGCAAAGTTACAAAAAAGTTGAGAATTAAGAGTTAAGATTTAAAAGTTTTTTAGCGCAACAGATGTTTTTATGTTTTTTAAACAGAAAAAGGTTCTGAATTTCTTCAGAACCTTTTCTTGTGGGCGTTGACGGATTCGAACCGCCGACCCTCTGCTTGTAAGGCAGATGCTCTAAACCAACTGAGCTAAACGCCCTTTTTTGAACCGTTGTAACTTTGAGTGTTATCTTGTTCTTTTAAGCGAGTGCAAAGGTACGGACTTTTTTTGAAACCACCAAATATTTTTCGAACTTTTTTCAAATTGTCTCGAAAAAAGTTGCAGAAAGGGCTTATTTAGCCCCAAAAAGGGGGTAAAAGGGCAAAAAAAAAGACCGGTAAGCAAAAACTCACCGGTCATTTATTAATTTCGTTTTTAAGATCAATTACTTAATCTCAACAGTAGCACGACGGTTGTAAGAGATAGGAGTCAGGTCAGCAACGCCACCCTTAGCAACGATCTCAATGTTGTCACGGCTTACACCCATCTTAACCAACTCGTTAGCAACAGCCTCAGCACGCTTCTGGCTCAGCTTCTGGTTGTA
>Ga0310695_10013232_pt1 | contig 11388 bp, 11 predicted proteins | sample RumenRJG_04DNA_FD_203882 | JGI IMG/M metagenome (GOLD analysis project Ga0310695, IMG submission 203882) | Bovine rumen microbial communities from Lethbridge, Alberta, Canada - RJG_04 (v2) (version 2) | ecosystem: Host-associated > Mammals > Digestive system > Stomach > Rumen | place: Canada... | reverse complement strand
ACAGGCAGTATGCCTTTCTCATGCCGTTCTCATATGCATAGTTAGCGAGAACTGTACCCTGGAATGGGTCGAGGAAGCAGATCCTGAAATACTGCTCACAGTCAGCTGTTACCTGAGGGTTGGTGCAGGTAACGCCGATAGCCGGAACGTTAGCGTCTGCAAATACATCAGCAGCAGCGATCGATACGCCTGAACCGTATGATCCAAGAACTATTGACACGTTCTGTGATACAAGGTTCTGAGCTGCAGTAACAGCCTTCGAGTTGTCGGACTCATTGTCTACTATAACGAGTTCAACGTTATATTCTGTTCCGCCGATCTCGACTGTTGGCTGCATCTTATTAGCGTACTGGATACCGAGTGTCTCCTGCTTTCCGCCTGCGCCATTGTCTCCGGATGCCGGTTCAAATACACCGATCTTGATGGTGTCTCCGCCGCCGCTGCCGGAATCTCCGCCGCCGCATCCTACACAAAACGTAAGGACAAGCAGAAGTGTCATTGTCAGAGCCAGAAACTTCTTCATATTCATTCCTCCATTAAATAACACATAAATCTTCAAAAATGACTTATATCCAAAATTGTACACGATACGCGGACAAAAAGCCAAGATATCATGCTGTATTTTGGGCTTTTTTGTACAAAAAATGGCGGAATGTCCGCCATTCAAAGACATATTTTTTATTTGTCCTTATTATTCGGACATGTCCTCGATATCTGATAAAAGATCCTTGCCCTTGCCGCCTTTTATATATGCCTCGATGATATCAACTGCACCTTCAACTCCGGCACGGCTGGTGTTGATGAGCAGATCATACACATCCCGGCCGCCCCACTTATTATCAGTATAGAATTCATAATATCTGCGGCGCTGTTTATCGATCTGCTTGACCTTTTTCTCCATGCTGTACTCATCGAGTTTCTCATCCGGGAATCTGGTGCGGGATATCTCGAGGTTTCTCTTCACCCTGTCCTCTATAGGAGCAAAAATGAATATACTTACATGTCTCTCATTGCTGAGGATGTAATCTGCAGCACGTCCCATAATTACACAGCTCTCCTGAGCCGCAATCTCCCTGATGATACGGAACTCCTCTTCCTGTATTCTGGCAAAAGGAGAAGTCTGGAACATGTCTACTCCGGTAAACATGGATGATACGGAATAGTCAGGCGCCTTTTCATCATTTGCCTTGATATACTCCTCATGGTAACCTGTGTTTGCTGCGGCTCTTGATATAAGCTCCTCATCGTAAAGCTTTATCCCGAGCCTTTCAGCAAGCCTGCGTCCGACCTCATGTCCGCCGCTTCCGAATTCACGATCTATCGTTACTATAATCTTGTCATTACTGTCTGCCATTTCTGTTCCTCCGAGCTGCATGCCTGAATTTACCGAGATGCCATGAGCTTTTAATTATTTTACCATTTCTGTAAGTGCTCTGGCAAAGTCCTTCATATCTTTTTCGCTGGTGAATAGCGCCCTGGCATTGTCATCCCTGCCCCCGCCGCGTCCGTTGTATGTCTGGACATTTTCTTTTACAAGCTTTCCGCATTTCTGTTCACCTGATGATATCAGGATACAGGTCTTAGCTTCTGGTTGCATAAGTATCAGGAGCTTTCCGCTTGCCTCAGCCGCAACTGCAAACCCCAGTTTGAGCAGCTCATCAGCACTAAACAGTTCGCTTGAATATGTGTATACAGAATCATCAGATGCGCTCAGTTCTTCAAGTATTGAAGCTTTTTCTCTTTCTGCCGCATATGATGACAGTGACGACAGCCTGCCTTTAAGGCTGCTTATATTTTCAGATTCGGTATCGAGCCTGGACATAATATCTGCAGTCTTGCAGGAATACCGCCTTGAGATATCCGTAAGCATCTTAGAATCTGCATTAAGACGTTCGAGAGCTTTCCGTCCACAGTCAAAGAACACCCTGTTCATGCCTTTATTAGGTTCACATTTATAGATCGAAACCAACCCGACCTGCCCGCTTGATGACGGATGAGTTCCGCAGCATGCTATGCAGTCATGGGGATCCGGAAGGTTTCCGACCGTAACGACAGAGACACGCCCGTCGTGAGGGACCTCCTTTCGCACAGGCATCACACGTGATGATTCATAGTCATCAAACCACGTAACTGTCACCGGCAGGTCAGCCCAGATTGCCATATTGACATGCTGCCCGGCAAGATCAAGCTCTTCTTCAGTCAGCATCCTGCCGCCGAGATCTATATCAATGGTGACATAGTCTTCGCCCATATGGAATCCTTTGTTCACGCCCCCCAGCAGCGAATAAAAAGTACCGCTGAGCATATGCTCACCAAGGTGACGCTGCATATTGGAAAATCTCTGATCCCAATCTATAGCAAGTACCACTTCATCACCTACAGAAAATGTCCCGGCAGGTGCATCAGTGTAGTGCCATACAGGTCCTTCAAGCCCCTCGTCATGGGCTGATGTCACCTCATACAGTCTGCCGGCAACCGATACTGTTCCTGTGTCTGAAGGCTGTCCTCCGCCTTCCGGATAGAACACTGATGTCCTGCATTCAATGATATCCTTGCCGCCTTTTTCACGTATCCCGACTACTTCTGATACACATTCAGCTACATAAGGGTCTTCTCTGTAAATTCTCTCTGTTGTCATAAAAATCCCTGCTTTCTGCGTGTTTCACGGAGTTTTTGCAGCGTTTCACAAAATCGAACAAAACTGCCGAATTGCTCCTCAAAAAATATGTGGATAAATCCTGTTGACATAAGGATAAAAACTGTCACACACTTGAAATTTCAACGTTTTGCGACTTCGAGTTTTCCACATGCCGGCGTGGAAAAAAATGTATACGATTTTCAAAAACCATGTGGAAAATTCCCGAAATACTGAAATTTGAGTGCTTTGAGTCGTGTTGAAAAAATGACCTCAAAAAACGAACAAAATCATTACTTAAAAAAATGCATTGTACTATTTTTCATAACCGTCCGGTTAATTATTTCAATCCTGAGGTGCCGGTTCTATAAGGTCTTCAAACAGTGCTGCATGTGCATGGCACAGCGTATGGAATATCGGTGTTTCGATAAGATACCTGCCTTTCAGTGTCAGATAAGGCCCGTACACCGACATCACTGCGGCATTGTCGAGCATATTGATCTTAGTCAGCTCATTGCTCATCAGTACAAGTTCACCTCCTATGGTCAGAAGAGCATAGCCGTAAACATCGTCCCCTATTTTGTATTCTTTCCTGTTTACGTGAGAGTTGTCCTTGTTGTATATGGTGTATAACCATCCGTTAGGGACCATTGTCGGATCCACTCCGGCAAGAGGTGCAATGTATCTTCCGTCAAAACCGTTTATTATTTCATCCGGGCACTGCATTACAGTCAGATACTCCCGCCTTGCTACCTGTACAGCTGATTCATAATCCGACAGCTTCAGTACTGATCCGATATCAAGCTGTGTGACCGTCGCATCCCTTGATCTTATATCTCCATCCAGATAGATCACAAAAGATGAATGATAGTACCCTGCGCGTCCCAAAGTCGTTATTGTGCATCGGAAAGGATATGATGTGCCATCCTGAGGAGGATCTGTCTTTATATCACTTTTTGAAATACTGCTCTTGATAAGAGTCTGTATTCCGGGCTCAGCAAGTTCACTGTTTCTCAGCTCTGACCGGTCTATGGATGACAGCATGCATGCTGCATCAAAGTCTCTGTCCACCAGTCTCATGATAAAATAGTTGATCACAGCATATGCTCCGATCCTCTTTTCTGAAACTGCACGCATAGCGTCCTCTGAGCTGCACAGGTCTGAAGTTATTCCCTGCCTGTCCAGTGCTTCTCTCATCATGTCCAGACGCATCAGAGCATACTCTCTGAATTCCTCATTAGTGCTGTCATCATACTCCCTGTCTATATTGCTGCCGGCAAGAGGTATCGCCATATCGATGAGCCTGAGCATAGCAGAAGGAGGGATATTCACAACATCACCGCCCATGACACCTGTGAAATGATCCCAGTGATAATTCATGTCCTCTTTGTTCTGCTTGTAGGTATCTGTTCCCGGATTGCAGTCAAATTCAAGGTATTCATCGATACCGTATTCAGAGTAATCCAGATGTATGACCTGATAGTAGCGCGCTCTGGGTTTATTCCTGCCGCGCCATGTAACCTTGAGAGCAACAACTCCCATAAGTCTCGTTTCAGTTGCCTGACAGGACATGAAATCATATTCAGCAAAATGATCGTATTTATCTGACAGTCTGCCTTCAACAATACTGAATCCCATATCTATACCCTTTTAAGATAGTCGACTTCCGCCGGGCTGAGCTTGCGGCACTGACCCGGAGCAAGTCTTCCTATAGATAGATTCCCAAGTCCTATCCTGCTGAGTTCGAGAACAGGATGACCGATCGCTTTGAACATCCGGCGTACCTGGCGGTTTTTGCCTTCATGGATCGTTATTTCTACCAGAGTTGAGTTGCGATCATGCCTGATAAGATCGACTTCCGACGGCGAAGTAATGAAATCGCCTATGTCAACACCGTTCTCAAGCAGTTTTGCCTCTTTCAGAGTCACTATGCCGCCGGCTCTGACGAGGTATTTTTTGTCGAATCCATGTGATGGGTGCATAAGCTTGTTGGCCAGCTCTCCGTCATTAGTCAGGATGAGAAGTCCTGTGGTGTTGTAATCGAGCCTTCCGACCGGAAACACCCTTATATTGTCAGGTACCAGATCGGTCACGACAGGGCGTCCTTCTTTGTCAGCTGTTGATGTGACATATCCCGCAGGCTTATTCAGAAGATAGTAAACCTTTTTCTGTTCCGGCTCGATTCTGACACCATCGACCTCGACTACATCACCTTCCTGCACGTGATAGCCCTGGATCTTCATCAATTCTCCGTTTACCTTTACTCTACCCTCGGCTATCATATCATCTGCTTTCCTTCTGCTGGTTATGCCTGCAGAAGCTATATACTGATTGATCCTCATAGTTTCCTCTCTTCTTAACTATTCCTGTTCTGTTTGTGATACCGCTTCGCTTTCTTCTTCGCTGTTAAAATTGATCATCATCTGGCCATAGCCCGCTTCTTCTTCCGGCTGTCTTCTCAGCTCCTCATATTCAGGTACTTCAGGCAGATCCTTTAGAGATGCAAATCCGAATTTTTTCAGAAACTCTCTGGTAGTCACATAGATGAGAGGCCTTCCGACACCCTCTGATCTGCCGCTTATCTCAATAAGTCCCTTGTCAATAAGGCCGTCTATGACCCTCTCGCTCTTGATGCCGCGTATTGAATCTATCTCCGATCTGGTAACCGGCTGCCTGTAAGCTATTATCGCCAGCACCTCCAATGCTGCCTGAGACAGTCTTCTTATCCTGACCGGAGTGCACAGTTTCTTTACGAAGAGATCATTTTCTATATGAGTAACGAATCCGAATGCATCACCGGCTTCTCTGATCCTGATGCCTCTGCCCTCCTGTTCATACTCTGTCATGAGTTCTCTGAAAAGCTCGCGTATAACGTCCTTGTCTGCTTCAAGCACAGAGGCCGCATCTTTCACCTCAAGCGGCTCACCCCATATGAACATCATCGTCTCGAGTGCTGATTTCATTCTCTTTCTGCTATACATCGATCTGCTCCTTTCCGGTCACAGCGCTTTCTTTTCTCTTTATCGTGATCTCTCCGAAATTCTCTTTCTGTTCGGCGTCGTATCCCTGATTCCTTATCATGGACAGCAGTGACATGAACGACAGTGTAATGTCGAATCTGTCAGGTTCGTCAGGAAGCAGGTCAGTAAACAGAGCCTTTCCCCCGCCCTCTTTCAGCTTTCGTTCAAGTCTGCCGGTCATGTATTCGATGCGGGCTTCAATCGTTTCCTTACGGTCTCTCGCTCTCTGATATCGCTTTGATACTTCTTCTATCTTCTTTTTTCGTGTCAGGAACATTATGAATGCATTCACCATCTGCTCATCCGACACCTGCAGCAGTTCATCGGGATTATCGAGGTATTGAGACATATCCTCGGCCGGTTTCTCATGGACTGCAAGGAAATACTCTTCGCGTTCGGCAAGCATCTCTGCGATTTTCTTGGTACGCACATACTCGAGCAGCCTGCCCCTGAGTTCTTCCCTGGGATCCTCTTCTATCATTATCTCTCCGCTCTCCGTCACTCTTGGCAGGAGCATATGAGACTTGAGTCTGATAAGGACGGCAGCAAGCACTATGAACTCAGTATCCACCTCAATATTAAGATCATCCATCTCCCTGAGATAGTTGATGTACTGCTCTGTGATCTCAGAGACCCTGATATCATAGATGTCCATTCTTGCATTTTCCAGAAGGTACACCAGCAGATCAAAAGGCCCTTCAAATTTATCTATTCTTACTTTGTACACATTCTTCTCCTTTGCGTTGCCGGATACAGTACCGTAACGTTTTTCTGAGACTTACAATGACGCTGTCCGGAAATATATTTCCTTCAGGTAAAGACCCTGCGGAGGTGCAGTAAAACCAGCCCGTCCCCTGCTGCGGCTCTTTATTATTTCAGGCAGTTCATCGGCATCCTTACGTCCTGCTCCGACCTCCACCAGTGTACCGACTATAATCCTTACCATGTTGTACAGGAAACCGTCACCTGTGATCTCGATTACAATGCTGTCGTTATCTGAGGTAATATTCAGAGCGGAGACAGTCCTGACTGTACTCTCACGCGGCGTCCCGCCGGCTGTTTCAAAGCACTTGAAATCATGTGTGCCGACTATATGTGCTGCTGCTTTCTGCATTGCAGTGATATCCAGGTCTGCCGCCTCAGGATACTGAAAGGCCTGCCTGCGCCGGAAAATATCACCTGTTTTATCTATGATATATCTGTATGTCTTACCCTTGCATGAATATCTGGCATGGAAATCATCATCCATAACCTCTGCAGATATGATCCTGATATCTCCGGGGGCTCCTGACCTTCCTGTCCCGCCTGCGCCGAATCTCCTGTTCATCACCTCCGGCAGTTTTTCCACCGGCATATTCGAATTCCAGTCAAAACTTGCACATTGTCCGAGAGCGTGCACTCCGGCGTCAGTACGGCTCGTACCATGTATATGAACATCTTCCATAGCGATGTATTTCAGCACATGTTCAATCTCGCCCTGAACTGTCCTGAGTCCCGGCTGCACCTGCCAGCCCGAGAAATCGGAACCGTCATATTCGATTTTGATAAGTACATTTTTACCCATAAGCACATTTTACTGTCGTATCACAGTTTGAATATTATATCTTCGAGGTTCCACAGGAAAAGGAAGTAAATTGTCACAGCTGCACATGCTGCCGGCATCATCGGATTGCTGTCCCTGATGCTGCCTTTTCCTGCTGCGATCTTTACTGCCGACTGAAGTGCGAATAAAAGTGTCGTCAGTATGTATATTATCACTATTCCCTGCCTGCCCACTATAAGGCCCATGCATGTAAAAAACTTGATGTCTGCCCCGCCCAGGGAGCCCGTCCTGAAAAGCAGCATGCCAAGTCCCAGTATCGCCAGAGATATCGCCAGTCCAAGTCCGGCGCCGGCAAAAGGTTCCCACCATTCCTCACTGTAGCTGATGAAAGCTACAGACATTATTGCCAGGCATATGCTGAACTGATCAGGAACTACTTTATAGAGCTGATCGGATATCGCCATTTCGAGCACTACGAAGAGTACGCAGAGTACTGATATCTCAAATGCAGCACTTCCGCCTCTTACAGCAAGATATATCCCGCAAATGGCAAAATATCCTGTAAACGCGTATTTCCACGGTGTGCTCGGAAGTCTCTGTATGCCCTCATTATCTGCTTCGACAAGGGCTTGTGGTAATACTTTACGCGGGGTTCCGGTTATCTCTTTAGCCGGGTCATCTTCGTCATAGTCTTCGAACCATTTCGGCCTAATATGATTGAAAGCCACAACACTGCCGTTCCCGAAGAAAACGGCCAGTATTATGGCAATCACTATTCTGGTTATTAAATTTACTGAATATGTCATTACTTGGTGCCTCCCGGCATATATAAGCACTCTGGAACTGTTTCTTTATTTTTCAAGACAGTAGTCAAGGAAGTCAAGCATATCCTTATAGACTACATCTCTGTCTGTTTCATTCAGTATCTCATGCCTGTCATCATCATACAGCTTGATACTGACCTCACATGGCGTATTCTCTGAATAAACCATATATGCCTTGCGTACTCCCTCTCCCCATGCTCCGACAGGGTCCTCAGCACCTGAGGTGAAGAGGATAGGCAGTCCTTCAGGCAGTTTTTGCATTCTTTTGACATCATGAGCCTTCTGCATGCCGCTGAACATATGGTAGTATCCGTTAGGTGAGAAACGGAAAGTGCACCAAGGCTGTGCCCTGTACCAATCGACTATACTTTCATCCTTGGTCAGCCAGTCTGAAATGGTTCGCGGATTATCTATCTTCTTGAGATAGCTTCCAAAAGACATGGTATCTATCATCTTTGCGGTTTTTCCGACCTTCTTTGTGCCGTGCAGCTTTGCGACTGCCTTTCCGGCTGCAAGAACAGCCTTAGGCTGCCACCCCGTGCCCATAACGATAACGCCGCTGAGGCCCTCTGCATATCTGGCATCTTTTTCAGTAATGTACTGTCGTACAAGGAATGATCCCATGCTGTGTCCGAGCATCAGATACGGCAGATCAGGGAATTCTTCATGGATCATAAGTCTCAGCTGATGGATGTCCGCTATGACCCATGCATTTCCGTCATCCCCGAAATAACCGTGATACTCATCTGACTGCACCGACGCCCCGTGTCCGAGATGGTCCTCTCCGACCACGAGATATCCATGCTCCGTAAGATACTTCGCGAAATCATCATATCTGTCAATGAACTCGATCATTCCGTGTATGATCTGCAGTACTGCTTTAGGCTGACCTTCAGGTTCCCACCTTATTGCATGTATAGTTGTCTTGCCGTCTACCGACGGATAGTAGAAATCATTCTTGACCATATCAGGCTCCTTAGTCTGTCAGCAAGGTTGTTCAATCTTCAGGTAAATTTTACCCCATAGCGCTGCTGTTGTCTATCGGCGCAGACAACATCATCTGTCGTTTCTATAAAACTTCTCAAAGTACCGAATATTTGCAAGCATCGGCTTCAGTCCTTCAGTCTGTTCCTTTTTAACAACTTCAACTATCAGGTCATTTACAGGAGTCGGGACACCGTATTTCTTTCCCCACTCACAGACCACACCGTTGATGGCGTCCACTTCACAAGGTTTTCCCTTCTGTACATCCTGCAGCATCGAAGGCACTATACCGAAGTGTTTTTTCATCGCTATCGGAACCAGTATCTCGGCAAACTTCTGCTTTGCTCTGTTGTTATAGTTGAAGAGCTTCGTGATATCCTTGCCCTGTACAGGTGCGAATTCAACACCTCCGGCCTGTGCCACATCGATACACTCCTTCATGCACTTCACAGCGACCTTACGTGCCGGCTTCCAACCGGCAACATCGCCGAAAGTACCGCCTATAACAGTTCCGAGCCCTGAATATGTAGCATTGATAAGAAGTTTTGACCAGCGGGCGCCAATCAGGTTATCCTCAATATCCACAGGACACATGTGCTCGAGTACTTTCCTGACCTTGTTCAGGCTGTCCTCAGAGATTCCTTTCATGCCTCCCATATGAAATGACAGACTGTCCGGATCACTTGTGAGTTCGCAGATACCCGGTTCAGTCATTGTAGCACCCCACTCTACTGTGCACCCTATGGTCCTGTCTTCGCCGATGATCTCAGCAATACCCGGTTCAGGTATGCCGTTCTGCAGAGTGACGATCACACCGTCCTCAGCCAGCATCGGCGCAAGCTTTGTGACGACCTCGGGGTTGTGGAGCTGTTTTGTCATAAGAAATATGATGTCATAAGGCCCCTGCATCTGATCAGGCAATATCGCATTGACAGGTGTCATAAAATCAACAGTTCCTGTTATATGTGCCCCGTTTTTCTGAAGAGCTTCAACGTGTTTGATATTGCGGTTGACGAGCTCAACAGGGAAGCCGTTCTTTGTGAGATAAGCACCCAGTATCGTGCCGAGTGAGCCGGCACCGTATATAGCACACTTCATAATGTATCCTCTCCGGCCTATATGACCTATCCGGTTATGAGCGCAACTGCTGCATCATTGACATTGGTCCCTGTCGGACCTGTCATGACAAGGCCGCCTATGCTTTTAAGTGCGTGATATGCATCATTGTCTGCAAGGACGGCATAGACATCAAGCCCGTTCTTTTCGAGCAGGCTAAGTGAATCTCCGTCCGTATACCCGCCTGCAGCATCTGTCGGACCGTCTGTTCCGTCACTGCCAAAAGAGAACACAGCTGCATCCAGCCCGGCTATCAGAGGTGCCGCAGCAAGTGCTGTCTCCTGATTGCGTCCGCCAAGCCCCTTTCCTGTCAGATGAACTACCGTCTCGCCGCCTGCGATAAATGCCAGCTTTTTGCCCTTGCCGGCATTTTCTGCAGCCTTCTCCGCAAGCATTCTGCCGGCGTCGCGCGCTTCACAGTCAAGGCAGTCTGTAAGGATCACAGGTGTGTATCCGAGTTCCTCGCACTTGCTGCTGACAGCTTTGCATAGCTCACGCACGCTGCCTGTCACCAGTGTGGTGACGTTATCAAGAGACTTAGGTGTTTCCTTGGTCAGAAGATCGCGGGCTTCATCTGTAAGATTCAGGTCATACTTCTCAACTATGGCGAGAGCATCTTCACAGGTTGAACTGTCAGGATATGCCGGTCCGCTGGCGATCATATCCAGAGGGTCTCCGATGATATCGCTGAGCACTATCGTGAAAACGCGTGCCGGTGCACACATGCCTGCAAACTTTCCGCCTTTTACCCTGCTGAGCCTTTTTCTGATCGTGTTGATCTCAACGATATCAGCTCCGCAGGCAAGCAGCTGCTTCGTTATGTCCTGAAGTTCTTCTCCCGGTATAAGAGGGGCTTCGAAAAGAGCGCTTCCACCTCCAGAGAGCAGGAAGAGAACAAGGTCATCTTCGTTTAAGTCACTTACCATTTCCACAGCCTTAGCTGCAGCGTTAAATCCATTCTGATCTGGTACCGGATGCCCTGCTTCACAGCAGTCCAGTCCCGGAAGTTCGCCTTTGACATGGTCATATTTTGTGATAACTATGCCTTTATCTGCTTTTACTATATCAGTTGCCGCTTTTGCCATCTGCCATGCCGCCTTTCCTGTGGCAACGAGTATAAGCTTACCTTGCGGCTGCGGCATTTCTCTAAGCGCCCTTCTGACTGCTTCATCGGGCATTACTGCACTTATTCCTGCGCTGACTATTTCATCAGCATCCCTTCTGAGCCATTCCATAGATTTTCTCCAGTCTCCTTTCCCTCTGCTA
>Ga0310695_10013231_pt1 | contig 11390 bp, 8 predicted proteins | sample RumenRJG_04DNA_FD_203882 | JGI IMG/M metagenome (GOLD analysis project Ga0310695, IMG submission 203882) | Bovine rumen microbial communities from Lethbridge, Alberta, Canada - RJG_04 (v2) (version 2) | ecosystem: Host-associated > Mammals > Digestive system > Stomach > Rumen | place: Canada... | reverse complement strand
TCATATATGACGCAACAATATAGTTCAAGGCATCAAGACCGCTGGAAATCATATCCTTGGAAAAATTATTCGAACGGCCATTTTCGTTCATAAGATATTTGGCAAGCTCGGCGATTTTCTTTTCCCAGGAATTACGATAGAATTTTTTTTCACTGTCGGTAGGAGCTGCACGATCGTCGTTTCGCATACGGGCATCCTTCAGATGCAGAACCGGATTAAGATTAATGAGATTTCTCAGATCCTTTTTATTGCTGGAAATAAAATTTCCGAATTCGTCAGCGAAATAATGACTGGTTCCAATCTGTTCGCCCACCATTTTTGAATCAATATGATAGAAGATCCTGAAAAAATCATCCGATCCCTTTCTCCAGTAGCGGTTGAACTGCTGAAGGATCCTTGATCGTTTGACATGACCGAATTTCCGCTCCTTGAATTCAAGACAGACATGAATTTCACGATCGTCGGGATGTTCCTCGTCAAAACGGAAATCCTCCGGCTCAAATCTGCACGGAACCTTGCTGCTTCCAAGAACCTTGTCGAGAAGACGGTACAGGGATGATTTGCCCCATCCGTTTTCACCGATCAGTGCAGTCGTGGTATCAAGTTTAATTGTCATATCCTTGATACCGTGATAACCTCTGATACTAACCTGATATAAGAACATAGATGATTTTTACTACTTTATTCCGCTTCGCTTTTATTAATCTTCTGTGCGCCTCCTAAAGCATTGTACAGATCGGCCTCATAATTGAGCTGATTCTGGATCTCCTTGTACAGACTGAGAATGTATGTGCGCAATGCCAGTTTATTCGTCAGAAAATCATTGTATGACATTGCTCCGTTGTTGTACTTGAGATCGTAATACTGATCGTTCTGTCTTGCCATTTCAACCCTTTCCTTTGAGTTTACGATTTTTTCATGAGAACGATCCAGTTCTGCCGTCAGAAACGAAACCTCCAGTAAAGCACTTCGTACTTTTGACTCATATTCTAATACGGCTTTCTCATAATCAACTTTAGCAATGTCACGATTTAAAGATAAAGTTGAATAATTTAAAAACGGAAGTGTCAGTGAACCGAGAATCGAGGTAACCGGATTCCTGAAAAATTCAAATAATTCAGCTGAACTTGCCGACTCGCTGCCTGTAATGGTTAATTTAGGGAAGAAACTGAGCCTGCTCTTGTCATAGCTCGCAAGCAGAGACTTCAGTTTAAACTCGGCCGACTGCAGATCGGGACGGTTCTCCAGAACATCGGCCGGTATTCCAGGATTGATCTTAGGCAGATACTTGTCGGCCAGAGTAATACCGGAAATATCAATATTATCGGGAATTGAATCCGCAGACAGCAGAATCAGAAGTTTGTTGACAGTCTCCTGAATACTGTCGGTATTGGCGATAACATTATTCTTTGCGGTCAGATACTGTTCCCTGGTACGGTTGTATTCATAACGGGAAATCGCACCTTCCTCATAGCGGAGCCTTATTCTTTTAAGAATGCTTTCGTAATCCTTTACATCCTGCTGTTCAAATCTCAGTGAATCATTGAAATATGCAAGCTGCCAGTACAGTTTGGCTATATTCGAGGCTATGGTCAGTTTTGTTGCTTTCAGATCCCATTCGGAAGCTTCATACGCAAAGCGATCGATATCCCGTTCAGCCCTGAGACGTCCGAACAAATCGATTTCATAGGAAATACCTATGCTCGCAGAACTGCTTTCACGTGAATTTCCGCTTTTGTTATCCCAGTTCTTGCCTGTGGAAAGAGAAGCGTTAGGTGTCGGCAGCAGATTTGTATCGGTCAGTTCCGCCTTCAGTGCATATCTCTTCAGAGTTGCCAGCGCGATCTTCAGATCATTTGCGTTTGCCAGACCGTATTCAATCAGAGATGTCAGTACCGGATCTTTAAAATCAACCCACCATGAGCTGTCGGCATCCCTTATAACAGACTGATATCTGCTGTTCTGTTCCCACTGCTCGGCAATTTTCACGCCGTCGGTTCTTTCATAATCGGAACGCAGCATTGAGCAGGAACATAAGGAACCTGCAATCATCAGTGAAACCAGAGACATTTTAAAAAACTGTTTATTCATTTGCTACTCTCTTGCTAACGCATCAATCGGATCAAGTTTGGCGGCATTCTTGGCCGGTATATAGCCGAAAACAACACCGATCAGTGTGGAACATGTTACCGCGGCAACGATTGATAACGGAGAAAAAACCATGGACATGGACTGTACAAACAAGGAAAAGATTATACTTACACCGTAGGAACACATGATTCCGAGGAAACCTCCTATGAGACAAACCAGAATCGCCTCTATGAGGAACTGCTGCAGAATATCCGATTTACGGGCGCCTACCGCCATACGGATACCGATTTCCTTGGTTCTTTCCGTTACGGATACGAGCATGATATTCATAACACCGATACCGCCGACAATCAGAGAGATAACAGCAATGCATGACACCAGCAGAGTCATGGTGCCTGTTGTTTTCTGAATGGTTTTCAGAATGGTATCGCTGCTGTTGGTAAACACATCCTTTGCACCGTGACGAATTGTAAGGAAGTTGGTAATAAGCTGTTCAGCCACGGCGTTGGACCATCCGTCCTTCACCTTTACGGTTATGGAACTCAGATAGCGGGATCCGGTGATACGGGCTATTGCCGATGTATACGGAATATAAACCTCGAGATTATCCTGACCGCCGAAAGGACTCTCCTGCTTTTCCAGAACGCCTATAACCACACAGGGCAGACTGCCAAGCAGAATAACCTTGCCGATCGGATCCTCATAAGGAAAGAACTTTTCCCTGGTATTCTGATCAAGCACCACCACCTGCGCAATGTTTTTCACGTGCTCCTCATCAAAGAATCTGCCGTTCGCAAGTTTCAGTCCCTTTACCTTGATGAACTGTTCACTCACTCCGCTGATACGGCCTGATGCCTCAAAGGAATCATAATGGAAAGTAGCACCTGTCTGAACGGTAGGCGATACACCGTCGACATAATCCTGATATTTCAAGGCGTCAAGATCATTGACCTTAAGAGTCTGAATCTTGTTGGCACGCATATCACCCCAGTCCTTGCCGGGATAAATGCTTATGGTGTTGGTACCTATGGCACTGATATCATTGGTCACCTTCTGACTTGCGCCGTTACCGAGGGCAACCACGCTGACAACAGCCATGATACCGATAATGATGCCGAGCATTGTCAGCAGAGTTCTCATTCGGTGAGTGACCATAGCTATCCAGGCCATTTTGAAGGCTTCCTTGAAACGAAGGAATGTCGCTCCGAAACTGCGGATCAGATTCTGTTCAAAGATGTTACCGTGCAGTTCCTGCCCGTCAGTCTGCGTGGAGTCTGTTTCCTGCTCTTCGGAAGTTTTGGTAACATCGGAAATAACGTTGCCGTCTCTGATTTCGATAACACGGTTCGCATGCGCCGCTATGCTCGGATCATGGGTTACCAGGATTACGGTATGTCCGTTGGCATGCAGTTCCTTGAGAATTCCCAGCACTTCCTTTCCGCTCTTGGTATCAAGGGCACCGGTAGGTTCATCGGCCAGAATAACCTGTCCGCCGTTCATCAGGGCGCGGGCGATTGAAACACGCTGCTGCTGACCGCCTGACAGCTGACTCGGCAGATGTTCGGTTTTATCCCCGAGTCCCAGACGCTCCAGAAGTTTTCTTGAGTTTTCACGGCGTTCCTGATTGCCGGTTCCGGCATAAATCGCAGGTATTTCAACATTGCTGCTTGCATTAAGATGTGTAAGCAGATGATAGCGCTGAAAAATAAATCCGAAATAGTTTCTGCGCAGAGCCGCAAGCTGATCCGAATACAGGGTCTGAGTGGACACGCCGTCTATTTCGTAACTTCCTTCCGAAGGTTTGTCAAGGCATCCGAGAATATTCATCAGAGTTGATTTTCCGGAACCTGAGGCACCGATAATGGCAACAAGTTCACCCTTGTAAATATCAAGGTCTATACCATGCAGAACCTCGATTTTCTGTTCGCCTGAGGTGTAAATGCGCTTTACACCGCGTAACGATAATAACAGCTGCTTCATAGACGTGGAGGTCCTCTTCTCTTGGATGCATGATTTGCCATAGCCGCATTTTCAGCTGATTCGACATCATCGCCGACCGCCAGCACGTCTCTTTCGGTAAGACCGGAAACAACCTCCACATTGGTCTGATCCTTCAGACCGAGTTCAATATCCACTCTCTGCGGACCGTCCTTGCGAAGCACCATAACATATGATTTGCCTGTCTTGCGATCTGTTTTGAGAGCAGTAATAGGTATTATCAGAACATCCTTTTTCTGAGCAAGAATAATCGAACATTCAGCTGTCATTGAAACTCTCAGAGTGCGATCCTCGTTCGGAATTTCAAACTCGGCATTGTAATAAATAGCCGAGGATGATGAAGACGATGAAGTTCCCGATGTACTTGCAGACTGAGGTGCGGGATCTATTTTCTTTAATTTGCTTCTGAATATTCTTTTCGGATCTCCCAGAATGGTAAATTCAACATCCATGCCCGGTTTGATTTTTACCACATCGGCCTCGCTGATTTCAGCCTTTACAACCATGGTATCCATGGTGGCAAGTTTAAGAATGGTGGTAGCCGTCTGGTTTGATACTACAGTCTGACCCTCATCGGTAACCTTGGCAATAACTGTTCCGTCTATCGGAGCTTCGATTTTGGTATAGCCTACATTGATTTTTGCAGTATCAACCTTGATTTCAGCCTGTTTAATCTGCTGCTCAACAGTGTTTACCTCTGCCTTTGCCAGAGCCATTGCCGCTTCAGCCGCCTCAAAATCAGACTTTGCACTGGCATCACCCTTCAGCAGGCTCTGCTGACGATTGAACTCAAGAGTGGCCTTTTTCAAGGATGCCTTTTTGGCAATGAGCTGCGCCTGATAGGTATTCAGCTGGGACTGCGCCTCCAGCAGTGCATTCTGCTGGGTACGCGAGTCAATCTGAGCAAGCAACTGTCCCTGCTTGACCTCATCGCCGGCATCAACATACAGTTTCTGCAGCTGACCGGAAACCTGGGCGCCGACACTAACCTGTTTCAAACCTTCAAGAGTACCGGTGGCAAGAACCTTCGACACTATGTCGCCCTTTTTAACGTGAGCGGTCATAAAACGCAAATCACCGGGCGCCTTCGGCCTGAATTTATAAAAGCCGCCTGCGGCAACAAGTGCAACAACAATCAAACTTATAATAATTTTCTTCATAAATAAATCCCAGATACAAACCTTCGGATTAAAGCCGTTCAGCATGCTTCAGACGGCCATCCAAACTTTTAGAGTAATCAACGCTGCTAAAGTTCATTAATTTTTAATGACTGATCTTATCAGAAATGCACCGTTCATTAAAATCCTGCGATGCAAATATATAAAATCGCACCGATTTTTTTGACATGGAACATCAGGATTTTCCGTCTCCTCCGTTTTGTTACGCTTTCAATGACAGGAGCTCGGAAATCGGATTTTGGATTTGATTCGTTTTCCCGTGTGAGAGGTTGTTTTATCTTTCATGAATAGAATACACATTTAAAAATCTTTTATGTTATATTGCTTTATATAATTTTAAAAAGCAGGAACTAAAAAAATATCAATGCTATTGTACAGCAGAGCCTTGTGTTATACTCTTGGAATATATTAATCATTAATTTCATTCCTGCACCAATCATGAAAAAAATTATACTGGAACAAGACAGAGAAAAATCTTTATTGCGCAGACACCCGTGGATTTTTTCCAAGGGAATAGCAAAAGTCGAAGGAAAACCGCAAAGCGGCGAAACAGTGGAAATTTACAGTGCCGGCGGAACATGGCTGGCCAGAGGCTCATACTCTCCTGTTTCACAGATCAGAGCAAGAGTCTGGACCTTCGATCGGGATCAGCAGATTAACGAGCAGTTTTTCACAGATCGGCTCAGCAATGCCCTGCAGAAACGCCGGCAGCTCATAGAATCCAAGGAATTATCGGCATACAGACTGGTGGCCGCCGAATCAGACGGAATTCCAGGCACCATTATCGATGTCTACAACAACTACATCGTCTGCGAACTGCTGTCGGCAGGTATCGAATACCACCGGAATGAACTTTTCGCCGCTTTGGAAAAAATATTTCCCGACTGCAGCATCTATGAACGTTCCGATGTGGCAGTCCGTAAGAAGGAAGGTCTGGAGGAGCGAAAGGGAGTAATCAGGGGACAGGAGCCTCCTGAACTCATTGAAATTCATGAAAACAACGGCATGAAAATTCTTGTAGATCTTAAAAACGGTCACAAAACCGGATACTATCTGGATCAGAGGGACAACAGAGCTTCTCTGCAGAAATACTGCAATCAGGCCAGAGTGCTCAACTGTTTCTGCTACACCGGCGGTTTTTCACTTTATGCACTGAAGGGAAGAGCAAAACAGGTATACAATGTTGACGTTTCAAAGCCGGCTCTCGATATTGCAAAACAGAACATCATGAACAATCATCTCGATGTCGGCAGAGTGAAATTCCTGGAGGAAGACGTTTTCAAATATCTGAGAAAACTGGTTGAACAGAATGAAAAATTCGATGTAATAGTTCTGGATCCTCCTAAGTTCATAGAAAATAAAAATCAGTTGGTAAGAGGTTCCCGCGGTTACAAGGATATCAACATGCTGGCATTTAAACTGCTGAATCACGGCGGAATACTGCAGACCTATTCATGCTCGGGACTGATGACTCCTGAACTTTTCCAGAAGATCGTTGCCGACGCCGCGCTGGATGCAGGTGTAAACGGTCAGATTATCGAAAAGCTGTCACAGGCTTCTGATCATCCTGTTGCATTGCCTTACCCGGAAGGATTGTACCTCAAGGGACTTACTGTCATGGTGGACTGATATGCTGAATTTTGTTTCAATACCCGTTACTTTTTTTAGTGAAAACTGCACCGTTATCTATGCCTCCGATACCCGCACGGCTGCAATCTGCGATCCCGGCGGAGATTCAATGCGTATCAGGGATAAAATTACGGAATTAAACGTTACTCCTGAAAGGATCATTCTGACTCACGGTCATCTTGATCATATAGGTGCCGTTGCCGAATTAAAGGATTTCTACAGCATTCCGGTTTACGGACCGCATGAAGACGATTTGTTTTTAATCAATGCCATTGAAAAGCAGTCGCACATGCTGAGGCTTCCGGCAGCACCGTCGTTTACTCCGGATAAATTCGCATCGGATCGTGATATTTTAAATATTGCCGGCGAGGAATTTCTGGTTCTGCACTGTCCGGGACATACTCCTGGACATGTGGTTTACTATGCAACAAAATCAAAATTCTGCCTTACGGGAGACGTGATTTTTCAGCAGTCCATAGGAAGAACTGATTTTCCACGCGGCAACTATGACGATCTGATAAATTCAATAAAGAAAAACATTCTCAGTCTTCCGGATGATACAATTCTGATTCCAGGTCACGGTCCGTACACCATGATTTCAGAGGAAAAACTTCATAATCCGTACATATCAGAGTGATCCTGAAAAAAACAAAAAAACGCGCTTTTTCCAGCATGAAAATAAAGCGCGGTTTCCTTCAAAAACATCGGGATGTCAGTCAGCTACATGGAAGTAAAATCACTTTCCGTATCCACTGTTTTCTTTACCTTCTCCTGTTCCACTCTTTTCAGATCCATTACATGATCCTCCTCGGCAGGAGTCGGATTGGCCACATATCTGAAGTCGAACTGTTCATTGACATAGTCAACCTTCACGGAACCACCGTGCAGCAGCTGACCGAAAAGAAGTTCGCGTGACAGAACCTTGTGAATATTATCTCGCAGAGTACGGCGCATAGGTCTTGCACCCATGGTCCTGTCATAACCTCTCCTGATAAGTTCATCTCTTGCGGCAGGTGCAATTTCAATTGTCACATTCTTGTCCTTAAGCTGCCTGCTTAACTCGTTCCACAGTTTATCAAACACCATGCCGACAATCTCGGTGGACAGATTGTTGAACCATACTATTCCGTCCAGACGGTTTCTGAATTCAGGAGAAAATGTCTGTTTCAATGAATCCGAAGCGGCAGGATTGTCGGAAGCGTCAGCCGCATTCCTGGTAAAGCCTATGCTTCCCTTTTCCATTTCACTTGCACCGCAGTTGGTGGTAAGAACAACAATGGTATTCCGGAAATTAACCTTTACACCGCTGCTGTCAGTCACAATGCCGTTGTCCATAAGCTGCAGCAGCACATTGAAAATCGAAGGATGAGCCTTTTCAATTTCATCAAACAGAACAACCGAATTCGGATCATTCTTGACCTGGTTGGTAAGAACACCGCCCTGATCGTAGCCGACATATCCTGGAGGTGAACCTAAAAGTTTTGATACGGTAAACTCACTTGAATATTCGGACATATCAAGACGAATAAGATGCATTGACAGAAGATTAGCCAGCTGCACCACAATTTCCGTTTTACCGACACCTGTAGGTCCGGCAAAAAGAAATGCTCCGATCGGACGGGTTGCATTATCAAGACCGGACTTGTTCATAATTACCGCGTCGCAGATCTGATCAATTGCAGCATCCTGTCCGAACACCTGTTTCTTCAGATTTGCATTCAGATCTCTGAAAATATCGTTATCGTTGTTTTTCAGAATAATCGGCATATGAAGCAGACGCGAGAAGGTTTCCGTTACATGCTGTTCATTCAGCAGTACCGGATCCGTAATACCTTCCTTCTGTGCTTTGATTTTTTCATTGGAACCAAGCACATCCACCACATCAAAAGCCTTATCAGGCAGATAGCGGTTGTGCATGTACTTGACTGAAAGCTTGATGATTTTTTCAAGAACGTTTTCAGGATATATTACATTGTGGAATTTTTCATAAGGCTCCTTGGAGGCCTTTAAAATCTCAAGAGTATCGGATTCCGAAGGTTCATCAATATCAATCTTGGTGAACCGGCGGGTAAACGCCGAATCCTTGGAAAACATCAGGTTGTAGGATTCAAATGTTGTTGTTGCAATACAGTGCAGGTTGCCGCGCACCAGATCTCCCTTGATGATATTCGCACCTGACGATGCATCCGAGGAATTGCTGTTCGAGGTCTGTGCAAGATTATGAATTTCGTCAATAAACAGAATGGCATTCTCTCTGTCATTAATGAATTTCACAACTTCCTTCAGTTTCTTTTCATAGTCGCCTCTGAACTGCGTACCAGCTATCGCCGAAGCAATATCAAGGGAATAAACCTGGAAATCCTTCAAAAACTCCGGAACAAGTCCCTTGGCGATGTTATATGCAATACCTTCGCCGATGGCGGTTTTACCGACTCCCGCATTGCCCACTATAATCACATTGTTCTTCTTGCGGCGACCGAGTGCCTCATAGATTCTTTTATATTCATCATCACGACCGATAACCGGTTCAATCTTTCCGGTACTGGCAAGATTGGACAGTGATGTCAGACAGTCCTTGATAGAATCCGGAATATTGGTTTTAAGACTGCTTGAATTTTTTCTGCCGTCCCTTGTTCCCCCTTCCTCATCATAATCCTCGTCTTCGTCATCATCGTCATTGCTGCGATCATAAATCTTCTTGATGATCTCCTGATCTTCATCGTTTTCATCATGATGAAGCTTGCTGCAGTAATGTCTCACCTCCTCCCTGGAAATATCAAGACTCTGTGACATCAGCAGGGAAATAAAACTGTCCTTTTCGGGGAACATCGCATCAATTACATCCAGTCCGTAAACGGATGTTCTGTTGGAGTACTGGGCAACAAACACAGCTCTTTCGAGCACTCTTTTATACGACATTGACGGCTGAGGATTGATTTCATCAATTTTCACCACCGGATATTCTTCACGGATATGGTTGGCAATTGCAGACTTCAGTCCGTTTATATCGCAGTTTTTACTAACAAAAAACTCAATAACCTCCTTGTCCACTATAAGAAGTGCCAAAGAGAGATGTTCTATCGAAATTATATTATTGAAAAAAGTGGTCTCTGCCAGTTCCTTGGCAAGTTCAACCGCTGCGCTTACCTGTTCTGTAATCATCCTACTGCTCTCTTACCTCGCACATTAATGGAAACTGCTCTTCTCTTGCTCTTTCCATGGCCTGGGTGGATTTTGTTTCAGCAATTTCTTTAGAGTATACACCGACTACTGCATCCCCGGTAAGATGAATTTTCATCATCAGATTATTCGCTTCATCTACGGATTTTTCAAAGATTTCGATTAAAATTCTTACAACAAACTCCATGGTGGTGACATCATCATTAATCATTACCACCTGATATTTCGGAATTTTCGGAATTTTAATTTTTGTAACAACATTTGTTGCAGTCTGACAACCCATGCTTTCACCCTTATCTGCCAACAGTTCTACTGAATAAAACCTTATAAAAAGTAACCTAATTTATCATTATAGATGATCTTTAAAACTCTAACAACAACACCGATCCCAAATCTAAATACATTGCTGTTTTTACTGATTTTTTTTCCAAAAAATGCATCAGTTCCGCAGGCTTTTCCCTGTTTTGGTCACAAAACTGTTTCAGTTCATGCAATGCAATCTTTTTAACCGCAAGGAGAAACGTAGTCATAATAATGAACAATGTCGACAGAAACCTTGATAAGTCATTATTTTACATACAAAAAAAATTATTGTGTCACATGTATCTCCGGGAATCAGCCGATTAATTTTTGTTAAGCAAATGAAAAACAGACAGTAAAATAAATTGCTCAAAAAAAATAAACAATGGTAAACTTGCCGGGTACTGACTTCATTATGATTTGTTTAAATATTGAAGATTAAATAATGAAATTAAAGCTGATGATGTTCGGAATTTCCTTAGGATCTGTACGGACATAAACAAATTGCAATAGCTCAGGGTAATTTTAAACTGAATAAAAAAGGGCCTTTCGCTGTTTAGCGTGAATACCACTATATGTTGATCTATAATAACAGTAAAATATTGTTTAAATAATATACAGATAAAAAGAATATCATGGATACATCAAATTTGTTTACAGTAGCGTTGAATCTTGGAAAACCTTGGTCAGTATCAAAGGTAGATTTTATTCCTGCCACAGACAATCCAACGCAGATGGAACTTCATATTTGGGTATCCTATCCTGATAGTTCAAAGTTCCCTTGTCCGACAGAAGGGTGCGGGGAGATGTGTCCGCAACATGACTATGAGGAACGAGTTTGGAGACACCTAAACTTTTTCCAGCATCAGACTTTTATCCATGCGAAACTACCAAGAGTTAGATATAAAAATCATGGTGTCAGCACTGTAGATGTACCATGGGCTCGTAAAGGTTCAGGTTTCACACTGCTGTTTGAAGCCTGGGTGATTGAACTTGCAAAGCACCTGCCCGTAG
>Ga0310695_10013229_pt1 | contig 11392 bp, 9 predicted proteins | sample RumenRJG_04DNA_FD_203882 | JGI IMG/M metagenome (GOLD analysis project Ga0310695, IMG submission 203882) | Bovine rumen microbial communities from Lethbridge, Alberta, Canada - RJG_04 (v2) (version 2) | ecosystem: Host-associated > Mammals > Digestive system > Stomach > Rumen | place: Canada... | reverse complement strand
ACAGACCGCGAGGGGGTGCCCTGGCTGCAGATACCTTACTACGATCGTGAAGGCAAGCTGGTGGGGGTGCAGAACAGAAACTTAACCCCCTCCAAACCTCCCCGAGGGGAGGCTTTAAGTCACTCCCCCTCGGGGGAGACGGAGGGGGGTCTTCCCCGTTTCCGCTTCCCCAAAGGCTCTGAATGCGGCATCTACAATCTGCCCGTCTTGAACCGCCTGAAGCCTGGCGACGAGCTCTACATAGCTGAGGGCGCATCAGATTGCTGGAGCCTGCTATCGGCAGGCCATAAGGCTATCGCCATCCCCTCGGCCACGTTGCTCACGAAGAAAGACAGGGAGCTGCTCCGCTCGTTCTCCGACTCAAAACTCCCATCCCTTGGGGAGGGGTTGGGGGTGGGCTTCCACATGTACCCCGACAACGACGTGCCCGGCGAACGGCTCTTCCTGCAGCTGCAGCAGGTGCTGCCCGGGCTGGTACGCCATCAGCTGCCGCCGGGGTGCAAGGACTATAGCGACTACTACCTCCGATTACGGCAAAGCTCCGGGCAGCCTACTACTACCTGACCTTTGCTTACGGCAAACCCCGGCTTTGCTTACGGTAAACCCGACCTTTGCTTACGGCAAAGGTCGGCACTCCTTACTCCACATCTCCTTACTCCTTCCTTTATCTTAAAAAATTGGCAGAAAATTTGGCTGTTTCGTGACAAATCGTTAACTTTGCAGCCGATTCAATAAGTTAATCCTTCGTCGCACCCTCGAGTAGGGTGGGAGCGGACCGACAAGACGGCGGCTCTCGGGTAGGGCTGGCATGGTACGCAAGGGAAATGTATAACATTAAAACAACAATTGCATTATGGCAGAAATGAATTTTGGTGGCGTTATCGAAACTGTTGTCACCAGCAAGGAGTTCTCACTCGAGAAAGCACATGAAGTATTGAAGGATGAGGTTATCGCCGTCATCGGCTATGGCGTTCAGGGACCTGGTCAGGCCTGCAACCTGCGCGACAATGGCTTCAACGTCATCGTCGGACAGCGTCCCGGCAAGACCTACGACAAGGCTGTGGCCGACGGTTGGGTGCCCGGCAAGACCCTCTTCTCGATTGAGGAGGCCGCCGAGAAAGGCACTATCCTGTGTATGCTTCTGAGCGATGCTGGTCAGATTCAGCAGTGGCCCACCATCAAGCAATACCTGAAGCCCGGCAAGACGCTGTACTACAGCCACGGCTTCGCTATCAACTGGAGCGACCGCACGGGTGTTGTTCCCCCGAAGGACGTCGACGTTATCATGGTGGCTCCTAAGGGTTCTGGCACCTCTCTCCGCACGATGTTCTGCGAGGGTCGCGGCCTGAACTGTTCGTACGCCGTCTATCAGGACGCTACGGGCAAGGCCAAGGATAAGACGCTCGCCTTCGGTATCGGTATCGGTGCCGGCTATATGTTCGAGACCACCTTCCAGCGCGAGGCCACCTCTGACCTCACCGGTGAGCGCGGTTCGCTGATGGGTGCCATCCAGGGTCTGCTGCTGGCTCAGTACGAAGTGCTGCGCGAGAACGGCCACTCTCCCTCGGAGGCTTTCAACGAGACTGTCGAGGAGCTCACCCAGAGCCTCGGCCCGCTCTTCGGTGCCAAGGGTATGGACTGGATGTATGCTAACTGCTCGACCACCGCTCAGCGTGGCGCCCTCGACTGGGCTCCCCGTTTCCACGACGCCATCAAGCCCGTCATGGAGTGGCTCTATTACTCGGTGAAGACTGGTAACGAGGCTCAGATCACCATCGACGCCAACTCGAAGCCCGACTACCGTGCCGGACTGGAGAAGGAGCTCGAGGCTATGCGCAATCAGGAGATGTGGCGTGCTGGCGAGACCGTCCGCAAGCTGCGTCCCGAGAACCAGGACATCTGATTTTTGTAACTTCTGATAAACGACGGCTCCAAGTCACATTGGCACTTGGAGCCGTTTTAATTTTTGATTCAATCGTTCCTGGGCTATGGCATTAGTATTTGAAAGACCCACTTTTGTCATTATAGGGAAATAAAAAAAGAGATTCCTTAATGGAACCTCTTTGTAGTCGATAGGGGAATCGAACCCCTATGCCAAGATTGAGAATCTTGTATCCTAACCATTAGATGAATCGACCAACATTTCAAAGATGCAGTCGCAGAGAAATCCCCTCGGTTGCGGAAGGAGGGGGATTCGAACCCCCGGTACGGGAACCCGTACGGCAGTTTAGCAAACTGCTGGTTTCAGCCACTCACCCATCCTTCCTTGAGGACTCTGGAGTTCGAAACCGTGGGGTTATCTCCTTGATTGCGGGTGCAAAGGTACACAGATTTTTTGTAATCTCCAAATATTTTCCGGACTTTTTTTCGAAAAAGTGCTAATTAGTTGCTTTTGAAGGCTATCACACGCGTTATTTGGTCGTCCAGGTAGTAGGTATCGCTGAATTCCACGCCATAGATGGTGTAGGCAATGCGTGCCACATAGAGTTTGCCGCCGATGGAACCTTCTGCATATTTGATGGGTTTCTTGTAGCGCTGTATCGTGTCGGCATTGGCACGCATGGCGAGGATGACGGAGTCGTTGATGACCTTGGTGGAGTCGAACTTCACGATGCTGATGTCGCTCCGTGCCGACGGCTCAGCGACGTGCTGGTCAACGAATTCCTGGACGACGGTCTTAGCCTGATGCTGCTGTCCGCACGAGGCGAACAGCAGCAAGGCTACACCTATTATTATATATAAGGAGTGTCGCATCAGTTCTGTGGTATTTGCTTGAGGATAGCCAGCAGGTGATCCCACACCATCTGTACGGTAGGAATGTGCAGGCGCTCGTCGGGGGTATGAACGAAGCGTAGGGTAGGACCGAAGCTCACCATGTCGAGGTTGGGATAGCGCTCCGAGAAGAGGCCGCACTCCAGACCGGCGTGGATGCCGCGAACGATGGGCTGCTTGCCGAACAGCTGCTTGTAGGTGTCGACGACAATCTGCGTCAGCTTCGAGTTGGCGCGCATCTTCCAGGCGGGGTAGCCGTCGCTGCTGACGGCCTTGGCACCAGCCAGTTCGAAGACAGCCTGAATCGTGGCACACATATTGTCGAGGTTCGACATCACGTTTGAGCGCTGGCTCGACAGGATATTGATTTCTGTCTCTGTGGTGTGGATGCTGGCGATGTTCGACGACGTCTCGACCATACCTCCGAGGGCCTCGTCCTGACAGATGGCGTAGATGCCGTTGTCGACAGCCTGGATGGCCCAGACGAAGTTACGGGCAACAGCAGGGTCGATGACCGTCTGGGCATCGGTGCTCTCCATGAGCCACTGCATCTGGGTGTCGGTCACGTGGAACTCGTCCTCGACTTCGGCTGCGAAGATGTTCCAGTCGGCGCGTACGTTCTCTTTCACGTCGTTGGGTACGGCAATGATGAACTCACCGTCGCGGGGAATGGCGTTGTGGAGCTTGCCAGAGTGGAATTGTGCCAGGCGAACGCCCTCGTAGCGGCGCATGGTCTGGAAGAGGAAGCGGCAGAGCACCTTGATGGCGTTGGCGCGCTTCTTGTTGATGTCGTCGCCGGAGTGGCCGCCGATGAGTCCCTTCAGCTGTCCGCGCATGAAGAATGAACCGGCGGGAGCCTCTTCGCGCTTGAAGTTGAATGTGGCCTGCGTGTTACGTCCACCGGCACACGAGACGAAGATTTCGCCTTCGTCCTCTGAGTCGAGGTTGATGAGGTAGTCGCCTGTCATGAAGCCAGACTTCATACCTTCGGCCCCCGTCAGTCCTGTCTCCTCGTCGCGCGTGAAGACACACTCGATGGGGCCGTGCTCTACGTCGTCAGAGTCGAGGATGGCCAGTTCGATGGCGCAGCCGATGCCGTCGTCAGCACCTAAGGTGGTGCCCTCGGCGGTCAGCCACTCGCCGTCGATATAAGTACGGATAGGGTCGTTGTCGAAGTCGAACGCTACGTCAACCAGTTTGTCGCACACCATATCCATGTGGCTTTGTAGGATGACCGTCTTGCGGTTCTCGTATCCCTTGGTGGCGGGCTTGCGTATGATGACGTTGCCCGTCTCATCGACCTTCGTGTCGAGTCCGCGGCTCTCGCCCCAGTTCTTGAGGTATTCAATCATTTTCTCCTCGCGCTTCGACGGGCGGGGAATCTCATTAATCTTGGCAAACTGTTCGAAGACAACTGCCGGTTTTAAATCTTTCTTTTCCATAGTTGCGATTTATTTGTGCTTCTGATAATATTCCAGTGCCAGCTGTACGTTCTTGGCGATGGCTTCCGACGAGAATGTTGCTCCTGTCACGCCGTCGACCTTCTGTGCAGCGGCGTCCTTCACCTTCAGTCCGTCCCACTTGTTCAGCAAAGCTTTCTTGACACGAGCCATATACTTGGGCGTCTCCTGATTCTTCAGGAACTCAACCTTCTCCACCTTGTTCTTCTTGATGTAGACCTTGACGGGAGTCGTACTGACGTAGCCCTGTACGTCCTTGCCCAGCGTTGTGGTGTTGACCACATACATACCGTCCTCCTTCGTCATAATCTCATCGTCTTTCTGGCCGGCACTCACGAGGGTGACGGTCAAAGCGAGTAGTGCCAATGCACCAAAAATGCTTTTCTTCATGTAGGTTTATTATTTGATAAGTACTTTCTTGTTGTCTTTGACGTAAATTCCCTTCGAAGGTTTCATACACCTTATTAGTAAAGATTGTGCAAAGATACGCATTTTCTGCGAAACGGCAAAGGCTTTTCGTAACTTTATAAGAATAATGAAAGAGGAGCATCCCAAGCGGGGTGCTCCTCGTTCGATTTAGTCGTGTAGTACGTTTGTTTACTTGAACTACGTTCGAGTAACGTTACTTCAGCGCCTTGTTCAGCATGAAGTAGACCTCGTTGTTGCGGAGGGTCTGCTTGAAGTCGGCGATGTTGGTGTCCTTGTTGATCTTGACATACTCGATGCCAGCCATCTCGGCAAAGTCCTCCCAGTACTCCTCGTTGATGTCGTACGAGAAGGCTGAGTGGTGAGTACCGCCAGCGAGAATCCAGGCGGCAGCACCAATCTCGAACGTGGGCTGCGGAATCCACAGGGCAGAGGCAACGGGCAGCTTGGGCATCGGCTTCGGCTCGATGCACTCCACCTCCTGAGAAATGAGGCGGAAACGGTTGCCGAGGTCGACGACAGTAGCCTTGATACCAGCGCCGGTCTTCGAGGTGAAGACGAGGCGGGCGGTCTGCTGCTTGCGGATACCAATGCCGAGGAAGTGAACCTCGAGCTTGGGTTTGTCGGTAGCGATGAGCGGGCAGATCTCGAGCATGTGGCTCTGCAGGCACGATGAGCGGTCGCCAGCGAAGTTCAGCGTGTAGTCCTCGAGGAACGAGCAGCCGATAGGCATACCCTGCTGGATGACCCAGAGCGTGCGGTAGAGGCAGGCGGTCTTCCAGTCGCCCTCAGCGCCGAAGCCGTAGCCTTCCTGCATCAAGCGCTGCGAAGCCAGACCGGGAATCTGGTCGAAGCCGCAGAAGTTCGGGTCGTCGATATTGGCGTCGCCGAGGTCGTCGAAGTTGGTGGTGAAGGCAGTAGCGCCCTCATCCTTCAGCACGCGACGCAGGGCAATCTCAGCCTTTGCGGCGTTCTTCACTTTCTCCCAATAAACAGCTTCGCCGCTTTCGTCTATCTTAATGGTATACAGCTTCTTATACTCCTCAACGAGTGCGTCGGCCTCAGCGTCGGTCACCTGCTTGAAGTACTCCATCAGCGAGCTCACGGGATAGTAGTCGACATGATAGCCCAGACGCTGCTCGAACTCCACGCGGTCGCCGTCGGTAACGGCCACATTGTTCATGTTCATACCGAACATCAGGCAGCGCACGTTATGAGCGTCAGCCACACCAGCAGCTACGCGAGCCCAGACGGCAATCTGCTGCTGAGCCTTCTCGTCCTTCCAGTAGCCGCAGACCACCTTGCGGGCAATGCGCATACGGGTGCAGATGTGTCCGAACTCGATGTCGCCGTGAGCGCTCTGGTTCAGGTTCATGAAGTCCATGTCGATGTCGGCCCAGGGAATCTCGGCATTGTACTGGGTGTGGAAATGGAGTAGGGGTTTCTGTAATTGCTGCAGACCCTTGATCCACATCTTAGCGGGCGAGAAGGTGTGCATCCACGTGATGATACCCACGCACTTCTCGTCGTTGTTGGCAGCCAGCATCACCTGCTCTACTTCCTTCGAGCTGTTGGCTGTGCCCTTATATACAATCTTCACGGGGATATTGCCGCTCTTGTTCAGACCGTCGACCATCTCCTTTGAGTGTCCGTCAACTGCTACGACTGCATCACCTCCATAGAGCAACTGTGCACCAGTTACCCACCAAATCTCTAAATTTTCAAACATAATATTTGGCCCCCCACTAACTCCCCTGAGGGGGAGGACCGTAACAGGGCTTGGGTCTTGAATTATTGGTATTGATAGTTTCTTTACTATAGTATCCCCCTCGGGGGATGAAAGGGGGGCTTACTTTTTCTTCTGTCCGTAGTACGCGTTTGGTCCGTGCTTGCGCATATAGTGCTTCTCGACGAGCAGCGGGTTCATGGTCGTATTCGGGTTGACCGAGAACGACACGAAGGCCATCTTGGCACACTGCTCCATCACTTTGGCGTTGTAGACGGCATTGTCGGGCGATGTGCCCCACGAGAACGGTCCGTGATTCTTCACCAATACGGCGGGTGTATGGTCGGGATTGATCTTGCGGATGTTCAGGATCTCGTCAACGATGACGTTGCCCGTCTCTAACTCATACTGTCCCTTCACCTCTGCCTCAGTCATATCGCGCGTACAGGGGATGTCCTGATAGAAGTAGTCGGCGTGTGTAGTGCCGATGTTGGGAATGTCGCGGCCTGCCTGTGCAAAGGCTGTAGCATAGGTGGAGTGGGTGTGTACGACGCCCTGAATGTTGGGGAATGCCTTATATAATACAAGGTGTGTGGGCGTGTCGCTCGACGGGTTGAGTTCTCCGTCGACCACCTCGCCGGTGTTCAGGTCTACAACGACCATATCCTCAGCTTTCATCTCGTCGTAACTGACGCCCGACGGCTTGATGACAACGAGGCCTTTCTCGCGGTCGATACCCGAGACGTTGCCCCATGTAAAGATGACCAAACCCTGCTTCACGAGGTCAAGATTGGCCTTGAATACTTTCTGTTTCAGTTCTTCTAACATAATGTTCAATTTTCAATTGTTTACATCTTAAAGTTTAGTTCCTCGTCGTAAATACGACGGTTGAAACGATAGAGAGAGGCACCACGCTTCGAACTTTTCTTGTCAATGAGCTCCGTCTTCTCGATGAAGTCCATATCCTTGACGCGCTTGCGGAAATTGCGCTTGTCAAGCTCTGCGCCGTAAACCACCTCGTAGAGCCGCTGCAACTGTGTGAGTGTGAACAGGTGAGGCAGGAGTCGGAAGCCGATAGGTTCGGTCTTCAGCTTGTCCTGCATCAGCCGATGGGCTTTACTGACCATCTCGTTATGGTCGGAATACATCTGTGGAATATTGTCTACATCGACCCATTCCAATCCATGTTCCAGTCGCAGTTTCTCGTCATATTCACTCACGTTGATGAGTGCGTAGTAGGCTATAGATACCACACGTTCGCCCGGGTCGCGGTCAACTCTTCCAAAAGCGCCCACCTGATTCATGTAGATGTGACGCATACCTGTCAGTTCGTAGAGTGTACGCTTTGCGGCATCGTCAACATCCTCGTCGGCGGCGACGAAGCCTCCATAGAGGCTCCATTCGCCACGTCCGGGATTATATTTTCTGCGACCGATCAGAATCTTCAGCTTACCTTCGTCAAAGCCGAAGATAATGCAGTCGACCGATACCAGAACTTTGGTGTATCCTTCGTAGTATTTCATCGTTTACCAGAAGTATGCATAGAAGCAGGCGCAGAGGCCGATGACGACGAGTGTACCAATGACGTCGAAGGCACCCCAGCTCTCCTTGATAGACTTCTTGAAATCAGCCGAGAAGGTGATGGCGTCGACTTGCTCTTTCGAGGGTGCAGGTGTGAAGAAGCTCACAGCCACCATCAGCAGGATGATGAACACCAGCAGCCAGCACTCGAAGATGAGCCAGTTGGTCTGCCAGAACCAAGCGGTGTTCTCCCAGAAAGCACCATCCATAGCAGCCTTGCCTGAGTCGGTGACGACGTTGGTAATCAGGCGGATCATACCGATGAGGAAGCCGCCGATAAGTCCCCATTCACCAGCCTTCGGCGTAATCTTCTTCGAGAAGATACCGAGGGTGAACACAGCCACCATAGCCGGAGCAATGAGCGACTGGATGTCCTGCAGGTAAGAGTAGAGGTTGCCCATGTTCATCATGATAGGCATCCAAGCCAGACCGAGCAGCACGACAACGACGGTAGCGGTACGGCCGACAAAGACGTAGTGAGCCTCGCTCTTACCCTTCTTCATGGGCTTGTAGAAGTCCTCGGTGAAGAGGGTAGCGCAGCTGTTGAAGAAGGCTGCCAACGAAGCGACGAGTGCGCAGACGAAACCGATAGTCACGATACCCTTGATGCCGGCAGGCAGGATGTTCTTCACCATCATGGCGAAAGCGCCGTCGGTCGACTCGTGGTTCATGATGTCCATCTCGATACCGCTGCCGCTCTTCAGCGAGAGGGCATAGGCAATCATACCGGGAATGAGGAACATGAAGCAGGGGAGAATCTTGAAGAAACCGGCAGCGATGGTACCGCGACGAGCGCGCTTCATCACCTCCTTGTTGTCCTCACCAGGCACCTGACCGAGTACACGCTGAACGATATGCTGGTCAGTACACCAGTACCAGAAACCGATGATTGAGGCACCGAGGAACACCACGTAGCCCGGGAACTGCGGATACATCGGGTCGGCGGGATCGGGATGGAACATGTGGGTTGTTCCGAAACCGTCGTGGGCAGCGTTACAAACGCGCATCATCTCGCTCCAACCAGCCGTGATGCTGCCGTCGCCGAGCATGTTCAGACCGAGGAACAGCACGAGGAACGAGCCTATAATAAGAATAGGTGTCTGGATGGTAGAGAGCGTCATCACACCCTTCATACCGCCGAAGACGGTGAAGACTGCCGTGATGGCAATCAGGCCGATAGCGCCGTACCAGAACGGGATGCCGAGCAGGAACTTGAAGAAGATGCCGCCCGTGAAGGCCGTCACCGACACCTTGGTGAGCACGTAGGCCACCAGCGTGATGATTGACAGCCACGAACCCGTGCGCTGGGTGTAGCGGAACTTCAGGAAGTCGGGCATCGTGATGATCTTGCCCATCTTGTTGATGAGCAGCTGATAGAAGGGAACGAAGAGCCAGCCGAGGATGAGGATCATCCAGCCCTGCATCTCCCAGTGAGCCATACCGACGCCGTCCTTAGCACCAGTTCCGGCGAGACCTACAAGGTGCTCGGAGCCGATGTTGGCGGCAAAAATGGCCATACCGATTACGTACCAAGGTTCGCCCTTACCGAAGAGGTAAGCTGACGAATCTTCGCCCTGCTGGGCTTTCTTGTCTTTCCAAATGGCATACCATACAGCTGCCACCACTCCTAACAGGCCGACGATGAGAACTACCCAGTCGAGCCAGATGAATTCATGTGAACTCCAATTCATAAGATTAATTTTCTATTTGACGATTAACAATTTACTATTTATTTACGATTCTTCCACATAGCAGTCATGTCTTCGAGGGTCTTGCCTTTGGTCTCGGGAACGAGCTTCCAGACGAAGAGGGCGGCGATGACACAGATGATGCCGTAGAGACCGTAGGTGAACCAGTGGCCGAAGTCGTCACCCTCGGTGAGGTGCATATTGAACATAGGCACGAACGACGACGAGACGATGAAGTTTGAAATCCACTGGAAAGCGACGGCGATGGCTACTGCGCCACCACGAATGGTGTTGGGGAAGATCTCGGCAATGAGCACCCACGTGATGGGACCCCACGAGAACATGAACGAGGCCGAGTAGACCAGCAGCGAGGCTGCGGTGACTAAGGCCATGCTCTGGTTGCCGAAGGTGACGGCGACGCCGAAAGCGCCAATAGCCATACCTAACGAACCGCAGATGAGCAGCGGCTTGCGGCCCCACTTCTCGACGGTGAAGATAGCCACGAGGGTGAACAGGATGTTGATGACGCCCATGAAGACGGTCAGCATCATCGGGTCGTCCATACCCATATCGCCGAAGATGCGCGGAGCGTAGTACAGAACGGCGTTGATGCCGACGGCCTGCTGGAACACGCTGAGCATGATACCCACGAAGATGCAGACGAAACCGTAGGTCATCAGCTTCTCGGTCTTCACAACCATCGTGTCCTTGATGTCCTGCAGAATCTGGGCGGCCTTGCTCTGTCCGTTGATCTTCGACAGGATGCCCAGAGCCTTCTGGTCCTGACCGATGCTGACGAGATAACGCGGTGTCTCGGGAACGAAGCAGATGAGCAGGGCGAAGAGTCCTGCGGGAACTGCCTCAGAACCAAACATATAGCGCCAACCGGTTTCCACCGTCCACTGTGCTGCGGGGGTGATGTCGGCAATCTGCTTGCCAATATCCTCGACGAGCGGCTGGATGTGGTCGCCTAAGATGAAGAAGTTGACGAAGTAGACCACTAACTGGCCGAAGATGATGGCAAACTGGTTCCACGACACGAGCATACCTCTAATATTAGAGGGGGCCACCTCGCCGATGTACATCGGGCAGATAGCCGAAGCCAGTCCTACGCCGACGCCACCGATGACGCGATAGAAGTTGAACATCAGAGCCAGCGAATAGGAAGGCTGTCCGTATTCAAAGAACAGGAACTCAGGGTCCATCGAGCCTAATGCTGAGATAAAGAACAGCAGGCCTGCAATGATCAGCGACTTCTTACGGCCGAGGTTCGTAGCTAAGAATCCTGAGAGTGCCGAGCCGATGATACAGCCGATAAGTGCCGAAGCAGAAGTAAAGCCGTGCCAGCCGTCGGTGTAGTCGAAGTCGCCTGCCGTCTTGAAGAAAGCCTGCAGACCCTTCTCGGCGCCCGAGATAACAGCGGTGTCATATCCGAACAGCAGTCCGCCCAAGACGGCCACCATAACGATACTGATGAGGTAGCTCTTGGAGCCTGACTCACCCCCTTGCCCCTCCCTGTGAGGGAGGGGAGTTGTTACTGTATTCGCTTGATTGTTATTTTCCATATTATTTCATCATTTTGGTAATCACTCCCTCCCTACAGGGAGGGTAGGGGTGGGTCTTTTACTTAATTGAAAATTTGTATGCTGCGTGGCTGTAGTAAGGCTTCTCGGGAGTCACTACCGGGCTGGCCCATTCAGGATGGTTGGGCGAGTCGGGATACTTCTGGCTCTCAAGGC
>Ga0310695_10013222_pt1 | contig 11396 bp, 10 predicted proteins | sample RumenRJG_04DNA_FD_203882 | JGI IMG/M metagenome (GOLD analysis project Ga0310695, IMG submission 203882) | Bovine rumen microbial communities from Lethbridge, Alberta, Canada - RJG_04 (v2) (version 2) | ecosystem: Host-associated > Mammals > Digestive system > Stomach > Rumen | place: Canada... | reverse complement strand
TGATATTTTTTGAAGCACTCTGAAAGCTTGTTTTGAGTTCCTCGAACCACTTCGCGACTCGGCAAAATCCAAACGAGTTTGCCTTTGCTCTCGCTGCTTTATGCTTTCAAGATGCATCCAAACAATAGCAACTCATCATCTACACAAAAAGTACCATTATAAATTCGTGTAAATCCGTGCAATCCGTGTTCAGAAAACTTAAACTCTCAACTTTTATCTATTAACTTTTATCTATTAACTAAAAAAGTCATGATTAACTATTCCATCTGTATCATGAGCGCGAAGCCCGGCACAAAGAAGGCCGACATTAGCGCAGAGACCGGCGGCACCAAGGCTTATGGTTCCGCACAAGCTAACGCCAAGCTCACCTACGACCAGTTCGTCCAGCACATGGCCGACCACAACACGCCTTTCTCCAAGGGTACCATCAGCGGCGTCATTACCGACATGATCCGCTGTCTTCGTGAGCAGCTCCTCGCCGGCAACATTGTCAGCCTCGGCGAACTCGGCAGCTTCCGTGTGGAACTTGGCTGCGAGGGCGCAGACACCACTGAGGAATTCGGTGCATCGAACATCAAGGCCGTGAACGTCTGCTGGAATCCTGGCAAGGACTTCCGCAACCTCCGCGACGAGGCCCAGTTCCAGCTCGTTCCCAGCCGCAAGATGCAGGACGACGCCATCGAGGTCATCAAGAACACAGACACTATTCAGGGTTTGGAATAAATCTCCAACCCCTGAATAAGTTAAAAGGGTGAAAACAAAAACCATGAAAACCCTCGCCCGTGCTGCATGCTGCGCATATGTCTCTAAGCCCAGACAAGCCCTGTTTAAGCAAGCTTAACCATTCCTTGCCACGCTTATCGACAGCCTCCGGCTTGCAGCACAGACGAGCAAAAACAAGAAAAACCAAGTAAACGAACACGAATTGCTCGAATAAACACGAATTTATATATGGTACTTTTATGTAGATGATGAGTTGCTATTGTTTGGAAGCATCTTGAAAGCATAAAGCAGCGAGAGCAAAGGCAAACTCGTTTGGATTTTGCCGAGTCGCGAAGTGGTTCGAGGAACTCAAAACAAGCTTTCAGAGTGCTTTCCAAAAATATCAACCTTTATTCAAGAATAAAGCAATCTATAGGATTGTCATCTACATAAAAAGATTCGTTAGATTAGTGTCATCCGTGTTCAAAGAAAAAGAAATTGTTTTTAATGTTTTTTTTTGAAAGTTTGAAGTCCGAAGGATTGTTCTGCAATTGGCAGTAAGATGGCGGAAGCTTGCTTACAGCCAGATTACTGACGATAGCAGGACAAGCACGAAGTGCCAAAGGTTCAAAAGGTTTTTTCGGTTTTTGTTATATCTGTAAACAGTAAACAGTAAACGGTAAACTACTATGACTCGAGGACTAAGAAACAACAATCCATTGAACATTCGGCGGGTTGCAGGACAGCGTTGGAAAGGTGAAATACTCCCCTCCATACAGGGAGGGGACGGGGGTGGGTCTTTCGTGCAATTCCAGTCGATGGAATACGGCCTCCGAGCCGCTTTCTGCATCCTCGAAACCTACAGACGAAAATACAAAGCCGTATGTATAGAAGACATAATAAATCGATGGGCGCCACCGAGCGAAAACGATACGAGAAAATACGTCGAAACCGTATGCAGGCTCACCGGGTTCGGAGGAAAAGAAAGACTCGTAGAAAGCCAGCTCCCTGCCTTGGTCTGTGCTATGGCATTCGTGGAGTGCGGTGCCCATATATCGAAAGAGACAATCAACAAGGCGTACAGCCTGTATGTGAAACTAAAATCAAATTCAAAATGAAAAGCAAAGAAACTTGGAAATACATCATTCAGACGATAGTGGCTATTTTGACGGCTATCCTGACCACCCTCGGCGTAACCAGCTGTATGGCCGCGCTATGACAAATTTTCTCCCTTATCTCTTGCAGGTAAGGAGATTTTTCGTGATTTTGCAAATATAATAATAAGTAATTTATTTTGTGTTTGCTCACTTTTTTGTAACTTTGACCTGCGGTCGAAGTTCTTGCGCTCCGTAGGTGCTCAGGCGAGCAAGCTCGGAGTCCTTTCGCTCGAAAAAGCTCAAATAAATTTGGCTTTTTGCTCGCTTATTCGTAACTTTGCGGGCGAAAACGAAAAAAGACACAGAATCTTATGAAAAAGAGACTTTATGAGAGGCCCGCGATGGTGGCTGTGGAACTGCAACACGGTGGGCAGCTGATGGACTTTGGCAGCCGCGGAGGCTATGGCGATGGTGGCGATGGCTACAGCGACGGCGGAATGGGCGGTCGTTCGGGCTATGGCGACGGTGGCGATGGCTTCGGAAGCGGCAGCATAGGCGGTCGCTCGGGCTATGACATGGGTGTCGGCTTCGGCGATGCTGGCATGGGTGGCCGTTCTGGCTATGGCAATGGCGGCAGCGGATTCGATTGATAATCAGTTTACCGTTTACAGTTTACAGTTTACAGTTTACCGTTTACAGTTGATAAATTGACTAACCAAAACATAAAAATATGAAAACCTTAAAGTTTTTCTGCACTATGCTGCTGACGGCAATGGCTTTTGCGGCCTGCAGCAACGAGAACGACATCGTTAACCCCAAAACCGAGCCCCAGCAACCTGCTTCGGACGGCATCACTTTCACCGCAGTCTTCGGCGTGAAGAACGGCACCACTCGCGCCCTCTCCGACCCTGGCGACGGCACACTCACGGCTTCCTGGGAAGTGGGCGAGAAAATTGCCATCGTCTTCAATAATCAGGTTACCCGAGCCGAAGTCAGCTCGGTTGACGACGAGGGCAATGCTACCGTAACCGCTACGCTCCCCTCCGGAACGCCTAACAATCAGGAAGTCCTCTACATCTACCCCGCTGACTGTGCCTGGAATGGCGGTTTGCGTTCTGGCATCGGCGAAGTTCAGACTGGCACACTTTACGGACAGTTCGGACTGAATCGCTACGACCTCGCCATAGCTGAAGGAACGCTCGTCGTGGACGGCGAGACGGCCCAGCCCAACGGCACCGTTACACTCGTGAACCAGTTCGCCATGTGCAAGTTCCAGTTCAAGGACGAGAACGACCAAGTGATAAGGGATATCGCAAAGCTTGTCATCACCGACCTCTCCACGACCAGGAAGATTACCGTCACCACGCCCTCCCCGATGGAGTATGTCTATGTGGCAATGAACCCCTCGAACAACAGCATAAAGTTCGAGTTGGAAACCGAAAGCGGCAAAGATTATCAAAAGATTGCCAGCGCGCATTTGGAGGCCGGCATGTTCTATCGGCCCACGTTTAAAATGACCTTCTTTGAGAACCCACTCAAAACCCCGCTTACCTTCGAGGCCATAGAGGCCGGAGCTGAAGTTGGTTGCTTCAACGATTGGAATCCTAGGACGGTATTACAATACAGAATAAACGACGGCGAATGGACTGACTACACGATGAACGAAAGAATCACCCTCGCAAATGTTGGCGACAAGATTTCGTTCCGAGGCGACAATCATGAGACAACAGGAGATGCACTGGACAGATTCCTGTGCTACGCACCTTGCTACGTTTATGGCAACATCATGAGCCTCCTCTATAAGGAGAACTTCGCCACGGCCACCACTTTGCCGAGAGATTATGTATTCGCACGAGTGTTTTGCGGTAGCGAAGGGAATATCCGCCCCATTTACAGCCACCCCACCAAGGATTTGCTGCTGCCCGCCACAACGCTGACATCGAATTGCTATGAAGGCACGTTCAGATACACCAACTTGAGCAGAGTGCCCGATCTCCCCGCCAGAGAGCTGACATCAAAATGTTATTGGACTATGTTCGAAGGCTGCCCGAATCTGACCACAGCACCTGAAAAGCTGCCTGCCACAACACTTGTAGAAGGATGCTATAGCCGTATGTTCTACGGCTGCACCGCCCTGACCCGCGCCCCCGTGCTACCCGCCCCCACGCTGGTTAATAGCTGCTATTATTGTATGTTCTATGGCTGCACCAGCCTGAACTATGTTGAATGTCTCGCCACAAGTATTGAGGCAGGCAGCACATACCAATGGCTCTATAACGTATCCCCCACAGGCACCTTCGTCACGACCAGGGCCGCAGATTGGCCATCAGGAGACAACGGCACCCCCACCGGCTGGGAAGTCTCCTTCACCGAGTAAGCGTGACATTTCCTGCGGAGGAATAACTCCCCAAATCTATATGCGTCTGACTTTCAGGCGCATATTTTTTATCAACAAAAATCTTTGCGGTTTTGATTTTTTTTCGTAACTTTGCAGCCGAATATGATCATTTTGTTAGATTTAGATTATATTCGTGAAGCAAAAGTGTTTTTCACCAAGCCTCGCCGTTCGTGAGAATAGCGAGGTTTTTTAGTAAATCTCTTGCAGGTGAGGGAGATTTTCGTATCTTTGAACACGAATAACACGAACTGAGGTCGACGGCCGTAGGGAAAGTCAATCAAACGAATTTATAATGGTACTTTTATATAGATGATGAGTTGCTATTGTTTGGAAGCATCTTGAAAACGAACACGAATTGCTCGAATTGACACGAAAAAATAAGATTACTCTTACTGATGATGAGTTTTGTTTTGGTTGAAGACTTATGAAAGCGAGCTTTCAATCAGTCCTCCAACAAAACAAAACCTTTTATCACGATAAAAGCAAACCAATGGTTTGTCATCAGTAAGAAACGATTCGTTAGATTAGTGTCATTCGTGTTCAAAGAAAGAATATGCAAGCTTTCATGGATTGTCATCTACAAGAAAATATTCGTTAGATTCGAGAGATTTGTGTTCGTTTTGCTCCAAACTCGGCGCCAAGAATTTTGAATTTTGAATTAAACAATTTTGAATTTTGAGTTAAATATCGTATCTTTGCAAGGCAAATGGCAATATCTATGGAAAAGAAAGACAATACCACCTCGATTGGATTGGATTTGAAATAAAATAGAAATGGAACATAAAGTTATGCCACTACTCGCTGCACTCCGTGAGCAGAAGGAGACAGGAATGAAAGGCGGCATCTATCACAAGACACAGATAGACCTGACCTACAACTCGAACCATATCGAGGGCAGTCGATTGACGCACGACCAGACACGATACATCTTCGAGACAAACACCATCGGTCTCTCCGGCGATGATACGGTAAACGTGAACGACATCGTAGAGGCTGTGAATCATTTCCGCTGCATAGACCTGATTATCGATAAGGCAGAAGAACCGCTTACGGAAGAACTGGCTAAGACATTGCACGGCATCCTGAAATCAGGCACATCGGACAGCCGCAAGGATTGGTTTGCCGTTGGCGACTACAAACGTCTGCCTAATGAGGTTGGTGGAGAAAAGACTTGCGAGCCTGAGCTGGTTCACGAGAGTATGAAGCAGCTTATCGATGCCTACAATACCAAAGGACAACTCACATTGGAAGACATTCTCGACTTTCATGTACGCTTCGAAAAGATACATCCGTTCCAGGATGGTAACGGCCGCGTGGGGCGGCTCGTCATGTTTAAGGAATGTTTGCGAAGCAGCATCGTTCCCTTCATCATCACCGATGAGTTGAAGATGTTCTATTATCGTGGCCTGCGCGAATGGGGGCATATCAACGGCTATCTGACCGACACTTGCCTTTCGGCACAAGATGAATATAAAGCGACACTTGACTATTTCAGAATCAAGTATTAATGAAGAATAAACGAATTAAGCCTCGCCGTTCGTGAGAATAGCGAGGTTTTTTTGTAAATCTTTTGCAAGTAAGGGAGATTTTCGTATCTTTGAACACGCTCCGCGACTAGAATCGCGCCTTTGTGCTAGAGCATCAAAGAATGACACTAATCTAACGAATCGTTTCTTACTGATGACAAACCATTGGTTTGCTTTTATCGTGATAAAAGGTTTTGTTTTGTTGGAGGACTGATTGAAAGCTCGCTTTCATAAGTCTTCAACCAAAACAAAACTCATCATCAGTAAGAGTAATCTTATTTTTTCGTGTCAATTCGAGAGATTTGTGTTCGTTTTGCTCCAAACTCGGCGCCAAGAATTTTGAATTTTGAATTAAATATCGTATCTTTGCAAGGCAAATGGCAATATCTATGGAAACAAAGGATAACGACAGGAAAGAAGTTGGCGGCGCCGAACAAAAGCCCCAGGAAGCGCAAGACGCTCAGGTACAGACGTTTCGCTGCAATGATTGCGGAAACGTGATCTACAAACACGAGGTGTTCTGCTCGAAGTGTGGCAAGTTGCTCGACCGGTACGACTTTGAATAAATGAGCGGCGAATTGCTTTCCCTGCTTGTCGCCGTGATGTGGACCTTCACGGCACTCTTTGCCGAGGTGGCAAGCAAACGCATGGGCACTCTGGTGCTCAACGTCTGGCGTATGCTCATTACTATCGTGCTGCTCGGCATCGTGCTTTGGTGGACTTGCGGCAAGCCCTACCCTATGTATGCTAGCCCCGAGGTGTGGAAGTGGTTCCTGGCTAGCGGTTTCATGGGTTTCGTCTTTGGCGACTATTGTCTCTTCAACGCCTATATCGTGATGGGCAGCCGTTTCGGTCAGCTCTTCATGACGCTTGCGAGTCCCTTTGCCGCTATTGCAGCCTGGCTCATGATGGGCGAGACGATGGGCGGGTTGGCGTTGCTCGGTATGATTGTCACGCTGGCCGGTATCGGCATCTCCATCATGGGTAAGGACGAAGCGGGCTCCCGGCACTTGAAGCTTCCGCGAAAAGGCATTCTGCTCGGCATTGGGGCAGGCTTGGGACAAGGTGTGGGGCTTGTGCTCAGCAAGCAGGGCTTGGTGCATTATGCTGCCAACATCCCGACGGAAGCGACCGATGTGGCTGCTATGATGCCGTTTGCCGGCACGCAGATTCGAGCCATTATGGGACTGATTGGCTTTGGTGCGACCCTGATTTTCCTGAGGAAATGGCGGAAGATGCTCTGCTTCTTTACCGACCTGAAAGGCGCAGCTGCTGCAATGGGAGCCATTTTGCTCGGGCCGTTCTTTGGCGTGAGTCTCAGCCTTATGGCTGTCGGGATGACGAATGCGGGCATAGCCCAAACCTTGATGTCGCTCACGCCAGTTCTGATTCTTTGGCCTTCGCGGCTGATGTTCGGCACGAAAGTAAGCCTGCAGGAAGTGGTGGGAGCCGTCATTGCGGTGGCCGGAGCATCACTTTTCTTCATTTAGATTGACGAATAAGAACTTTTTAGCAAAATAATTCTTCATTCTTCACGCTTAATTCTTCATTTTTTTGTACCTTTGCAACCGCAAATCGAAGGAGAGATGCCAGAGTGGTCGAATGGACCGCACTCGAAATGCGGCGTACTCTTACGGGTACCCTGGGTTCGAATCCCAGTCTCTCCGCAAAGAAGGCAACCAATATGGTTGCCTTTTTGCTTTGTTCCGGGTTCTCACCCAGGGGTTCTTCCCTTCGGTCAGGCGGCAGAGCCGGAACAAATCCCAGTCTCTCCGCAACAGAGAAGGCAACCGAAATGGTTGCCTTTCTTGTTTATATTTTGCTGAGGAATTCTTTCGTGACGGTGAAACTTTTGTCCGCCATCGTGTCCCAGAAATTGAGGTACTGGTCGAAGTGTTGGTCCACTCCCGGGGTGTCGCTGATGATACGGAAACTGAGGAATGGTACGTTCCAGAGATGGCAGACCTGTGCTATGGCGGCACTTTCCATATCGACGGCAAGACCCTCGGGATACTTCCCCTTGATGACGTTCAACTCGTCGCGATTCGTAACGAACTGGTCGCCGGTACAGATCAAGCCTGGCACAATACGGACATCGGCTTCGAGCGAGGATGCTATGCCCACGAGCCGCTCGTCGCCCCGGAAGAACTTGGGGAGGCCTTGCACTTGTCCCGGGTCGCAATCGTCACCACAAATGACGTCGTGGTAGCAGGCCTCTTTGCCAATGACGACATCCATCACTTTGAGTTTCGCGTCAATACCTCCAGCCACGCCGGTAGAAATGATGCAATCGGGATGGAAAGTGAGAATGAGGTTCGTTACGCCAGAAGCGGCATTTGCCTTGCCGATACCACACTGGAGCAGGGCCACTTTGTTCTCCCCAACCCGACCGACAAGAAACTCCTGCGGGCCGCTCTTCAACGTCTCTGTGTCTTGCATTATGGCAGCAACTTGGCGATATTCCACACTCATCGCCACCAATACGCCTATAGTCTTTTGCATACTCATTAATGATGATTTTGGTGCAAAGATACAAAATAAAGTTTAAAGTTTAAAGTTTAGAGTTTAAAGTTTTGCTATCGCTGTGCCTTCACGTAAATAAATCTTCATTCTATTTCCTTCATTCTTCATTTTTTTTCGTATCTTTGCAGGCATGAAATACGAAACTTCGCCCATCGAGACTCTGCTCGAGTCGCACGAAATAAGGCCTACGGCCAATCGCATATTGGTCTGCAAGGCACTTGCAGAAGCCAAGCAACCCATGTCGCTCAGCGAGCTGGAATGCGAAATCCTGTCGCTCGACAAATCCAGCGTATTCAGGGTTTTGTCGCTGTTTCGCGAGCATCATCTGGTTCATGTTCTTGAGGACGGGAGCGACGGCGTACGATATGAAATCTGCCATAGCTCCGACGGCCACGAACACGACGACGACCAGCACGTTCACTTCTTCTGCGAATGCTGCCGGCGCACATTCTGCATCAACGACATTCCCATTCCGAACGTCAGCCTGCCACAGGGATACGTCCTTGAAAGCATCAACTACATGGCTAAAGGTCTTTGTCCCAAATGCGCTTCCAAAAAGAAAATAACCCGATAAACAGCACTTTGCAACCCAGTTGCACGAAATCCGCCGTACCTTTGCAGCAGAAAACTAAAAAAACATCTTATGGTATTTGAATGGATTGAACAATATTGGGATGCTCTGGTGCTGATGACAGCAGAGATGGCTCCCTATCTTCTGCTGGGTTTCCTCATTGCAGGCATTTTGCGTGTATTCGTGCCACGAACCCTTTATTCAAAGCATCTTGCAAGGCCAGGCATGAAGAGTGTCATAAAGGCTGCGGCCTTGGGTGTTCCACTGCCACTATGTTCTTGTGGCGTTATTCCCACGGCAGTAGGCCTTCGACGTGAAGGTGCCAGCCACGGGGCTTGCACCAGTTTCCTGATTGCCACGCCGCAAACGGGCGTTGACAGCATTGCGGCGACCTACTCTCTCATGGGCCTTCCCTTTGCCATCGTTCGCCCACTCGCTGCTCTGTTCACAGCGATATTCGGCGGTTGGCTGGTCAATAAATATACGAACAAGGATGAAGCGATGGAAGACAAAGATTCGTCCATCTCGGAATGCGCTCACGTCAAGGCCGAAAAGACAGGGCTTCTGCAAAAAATAAAGGAAGCCCTCGACTACGCTTTTGTCGAGATGATGGAAGACGTGGGCAAATGGCTTGTCGTCGGCTTGCTCATAGCCGCACTCATCACCGTCGCCGTTCCCAACGAATGGCTGGCTGCACTACACGACTACAAGCTGCTCAACATGCTCATCGTGCTTGCCATTGCCATCCCCATGTACGTCTGCGCAACAGGCAGCATTCCCATAGCAGTTTCCCTCATGGCTAAGGGCCTTACGCCAGGAGCAGGACTTGTGTTGCTGATGGCAGGCCCTGCCGTCAATTCTGCCTCGATGCTTGTCATCGGTAAAGTCTTCGGCAAGCGTACCCTTTGGCTCTATCTTCTCTCCATCATCATCGGAGCCATGCTCTTCGGACTTGGCATCGACTATCTTCTGCCAGGAGAGTGGTTTGCAGTAAAAAGCGGCATTACGGATGCTGCTTGTCACGAAGAAGGTATTGGCATCTTCTCTTACGTCTGCACGGCTCTGCTGCTCGTGCTCTTGCTGAGGGCTCTCTTCGCTGGCCATCACCACCACCATCATGACGAAGAACTTGACGCATGTATTATATATAATGTAGAAGGCATGAACTGCAGCCATTGTGCCGCGAACGTCGAGAAGGCTATCGCTGCCGTGGAAGGCGTAGAACATGTGGAAGTCTCGCTCCACAAAGGCACAGCAAGCATCAAGGGTTCGCCCAACGAAGCCGACATCCTGCTTGCAGTAGAAAGCATCGGCTTCCGAGCAAACAAAAGCAAATAATCATTTAAGCATTTTTGATCATGAAAAGGACATTCTTCTTTTGCTGCTTATTGCTGACAAGTTTTGTCGTGCTGGCAGACACAGACGTGACAAGCACCTATATAGAAAACCCCGATTTTGAAGCGAGATTTGCCGGATGGAACAACAACGGCTTCTACTTCGTAACCAACTCGCACTTCGGCCAAAAGCACGGCAAGATATATATGGAGCGTTGGGTGGCTTCGGGCAGCAGGATTCCTAATGTCGAGATCAGCCAAGACCTTTATCTGCCTGCAGGCACCTATAAACTGAGTGCAGGTTGCCAGAACATTCAGCAATCGGGCCAGATTGATTCCTGCAGAGGAGCATCACTTTATGTCAATAATCTGAAGATTGCAGTAAGCCAAAGCAAAAGGTACGACCTGACGTTTACCGTGCTTCAGGGCACAACACGCATTGGCTTCAAAATCGCCTCTTCAAATGCCAACTGGGCTGCCATAGACAATGTGAAGCTGACACTACTCGACACCAACATCGAGGCAGAACATGCAGAACTGCAAAAGCTTATTGGCGAAGCAGAAAGCGTGGTTGGCGAAGGAGAGGGAGCAGCAGAACTGCAAGCCGCCATAAACGAAGCAAATGCTTTGATTGAAGCTGGCAGTAACGAAGGTATTGGCTCGCTGGCAAAGCGGCTCAGTGACGCCACACTCAACTATCGCATTCTGAACGCCACAGGCTCGACGCCCAAGATTGTCACAAACAAGTTCATCGCCGCCGGAGCCACCGTTCTGCTGGGACGAATGACCACCAACCTCACTTCGGGCATCTTGGAGAAAGGCTTCTGTTGGAGCACGAATCCCGAACCGACCATCTTCGATAACCGCTCGACAAAATACTTCTCTGCAAATGGTGAAATCTATCGAATGGAAAGGCTTGAGCCAGGCACGATGTACTATGTGCGGCCATACATCCTGACCAACAAGTACAAACTCGCTTATGGCGACATCATTAAGGCACCGACTTTGCCCAAAGGCACAGTGACGGCCGATTACGACAACGGAGGCTCGACAGAAGAGAACTACCGCATAGCCTCAGCCATAGAAGAGATAAAGTGGCTATACAACAACATTTCGTCCGTCAGGGGCATTAACCTGAGCGTTCACTACAGCGCAGGGACACCTACAGCCGATTGCTCCTATGGCGGCTGGATGCGCGTCGGGGCCAACGAGTCGTACCAGCAAACAGGAACCATCCTGCACGAG
>Ga0310695_10013220_pt1 | contig 11397 bp, 11 predicted proteins | sample RumenRJG_04DNA_FD_203882 | JGI IMG/M metagenome (GOLD analysis project Ga0310695, IMG submission 203882) | Bovine rumen microbial communities from Lethbridge, Alberta, Canada - RJG_04 (v2) (version 2) | ecosystem: Host-associated > Mammals > Digestive system > Stomach > Rumen | place: Canada... | reverse complement strand
TGAATTTCCGTGCCAACATAGGGCGGAATATTGAATGGAATATTTGTCATAAGTTATAATGCCTCTTTCTTATTACATTATCGTCATTATACTATTATAAAACGGATTTTCCTATATGTTTCTTAACTATTGAAATCCGGCCGGATACGGTCCGGACCTGCGAAGGACGGCAAAGCAGGGGCTGTTTTGACGGCTTGCTTTCATTGGGAGCATGGGTTAGAATTACGATTGTGACCGGGGAATACCGGCCGGAGGCAAGGGATGGTAATTGAATGTATTGGTCTTTCCGGGAGCGGCAAGACAGAGCTCTTAGAGCTGATCGAGAAAGAACTGAAACGAAGAGAAGTCGACTATGTCAACGTCTCCGCTAATCTGAGGCGCGGGATCGTCTGGAAATTCCTAAGAGTAATAGCGGGAGCGCTGATCTTTCTTAGCGCGGACGCCCGATGGCTGCGCGACAGGCTGCGGGGGATCCTTGAGAAAGAAGAGCCGGCCGGCGGTCACGGAACTAATGACAGCGGCAAGGGCGTGATCCGAAGCCTGGCGGTCTATTCGTTCTGGTATAGGAGAATGATCAGGTCCCACAGGATCTTTTTGTTTGACGAGGGGATGGTCCATATGCTGATGATGTTCTGCGCGGATCATAAGATCTCTGAAGAGGCTTTCAGAAAGATGGTCATGGCATCGGAAAGAGGTATCCGAAGCGCAAGGCTTGTTATCTCTGTTGAAGCTTCGTCTGCAGAGCGGGATGATCATGCGGATGAGTATGAGAGACTCCGCCTGGCTTACGGGAGAGATTTCAGGGTTCTGGAGATCCGCGGAGAAGATGAGAACCGCAAAAAGCTCTCCAGGGTCTTTGGCAGGATCCGGCAGATCCTCACCGACGCGGGAGAAAGGGCTGCAAGATAAGGAACTTAGTATAGAGCGGCTGTAAAAGGTATTATAAAAAGCAGGATTTCAATTGAAATCCTGCTTTTTTATCAATATTTTGACATGGCCGGTCACTTCACCGTCGCCTTGAAGTAGGCGTCAATGCCGTTTAAGAGGCCGTTAACCATTTTTTCTTTATAAGCGGAGGTCTGCATGAGCTGATCTTCTCTTTCATTGGTCATATAACCGAGCTCCACCAAAGTGGTGGGGACTTTGCTCCAGTTGTTCGCGATCATGTCATCCCGCTCCCACACGCCTTCGTTATAGCAGCCGACAGCGGCGACATAGTTATTTAAGATCAGATCGGACAGGAGCCGGGACTTTTTATACATTGCGGGGACAAAATCGTTATCTTTGGTGATGCAGATCGTCATAGCGCCGTTCTTGGAGTGATCCTTGGGCGCCGCATTAGCGTGGACCCGGAGAAAGAGCGCCGCGTTATTGTCATTTGCGACTTTCGCGCGGTCGACGCAGCTGTATTTGCCGCTGTTGGTCGTGCGGACCATGACGACCTTGTAGCCTCTGGCTTCCAGTTTGTCCTTGAGTCTGAGGGAGACGTCGAGGACCAGCTCGTATTCATGGAGGCCGTTCGTCACACTGACGGCGCCGTAATTGTCAGCGTCTCTCATTTCGTCAGAACCGGGTCCGAGAGGAACCTGTCCGTCCGGAATCTGCGAGGAGTGGCCGGGATCGATGACGATCACATTTTTCGAGGCCCAGTCTTCCTTCAGCGCTCCGTCTGAGCCAAAATAGCAAGCTTTGCCGTTTATAATGCGGAAGCCGTCGGCCATGTCGCCTGACGGATTGAGATAATAGCGCTGGCCGCCGATCTGCTGCCATCCGGTGAGCATTGCTCCGTGATCCTTTGCGGACAGGTAATACCACTTGCCCCCGAGATATCTCCATCCGGTCTCGGCAGCGCCCGAAGAATTAAAATAGTACCATTTGCCGCCGGCATACTGCCACCCGGTTTTCATAGCGCCGGACTTGTCCAGGTAGTACCGCGCGCCCTGGTAATCCAGTAAACCGGTCGCCATGGCCCCATTATTCTTCAGGTAGTACCATGCGCCGTCATAAAGCCATCCGGTTTTCATAGCGCCGGACCCTGTCAGGTAGTACCACGCGCCGCCGTCATAAAGCCATCCGGTTTTCATAGCGCCGGACCTGTCCAGGAAGTACCACGTACCCCGGTCATTGAGCCATCCGGTTTTCATAGCGCCGGACCCTGTCAGATAGTACCATGCGCCGTCATAAAGCCATCCGGTTTTCATGGCGCCTGACCCTGTCAGGTAGTACCATGCGCCGTCATAAAGCCATCCGGTTTTCATGGCGCCGGACCTGTCCAGGAAGTACCACGTACCCCGGTCATTGAGCCATCCGGTCTGCATGACGCCGGAACCGTCCAGGTAATACCATGTTCCATGATCATACAGCCACCCGGTATGTCTGCTTCCGTCCGGATCATAATAGTACCATCGGCCATCCTTATACTGCCAGCCCGTTCCGGCGGCGCTCATCACAAACAGATGAAGAGAAGAATCAATCTGTGCCGTTGAAAGATCAGACGCGGCGGATGCACTGCGGGCAGGCATCGCGGTCACGCACAGGAGAAAGAGAACGAGAAGCAGGATCCTATATTTTGACTTCATAAAAATCCTTTCGAAACATCTTGAGATCACAACTATCTTATTCTACAACAATTTATCGTTCCGTGCACAGGGTAATCAGATGTTATATACTTATATACAGGAACAAGGCGGGGACGATTCAGAAACGGAGAAGTAGGGATGAACAGAACAAATCTGGTCCTTATAGGGATGCCGGCATCAGGAAAGAGCACGGTCGGCGTTATTCTTGCAAAGGTGATCGGTTATGACTTCATAGATACCGATATCCTGATCCAGAAGGCGGAGAAGAAGCGGCTTTCCCGGATCATCGAGGAGATCGGTGTCGACGGATTTCTCGAGGTGGAGAACAGAGTGAACGCATCTGTCGAGGCAGATCACTGCGTGATCGCGACGGGGGGAAGCGCTGTCTATGGAGAGGAGGCGATGCGCCACTTCAAAAAGATAGGGCACATCATGTATCTGAAAACGGACTTCGAGACGATCAGCAGGAGACTTAAAAACATTAAAAAGAGAGGCGTCGCACTCAAAGAAGGGCAGACACTGCGGGACCTTTACGATGAGAGGGTGGTCCTGTATGAAAAATACGCGGACACGGTCATTGAGGAGACCGGGGACGCGGAAGATGTTGTCGTTAAGATCCTTACGATCCTTGATAAAGGCTGATGCGGTGAAAAGAAAAGGCCGGCTTCATACGGAGCCGGTCTAATTATATGTGCGATAAGCTGCCAAGCGCATCTCGTGCTTGTACGAAGATGCATTTGGCGGCCAACGGTGACGCTACTATTTGAGAACAACCTAATCAATTACATATCGAAAACCTGAGAATCACTGATATGTAACTGCTTAGGCGGTTCTCTTCATTTTTGAGAATTTGCTTAAGCCGAAGGAAGGAGGAAGCGATGGAACATCAGCAAAAATATGTGGCTTTGTATGAGCGTCTGAATCACGATGATGAACAGCTCGGTGAGTCCAACAGTATCTCTCACCAGAAAGAAATGCTCGAAGAATATGCCAGAAACCATGGCATTACCAACTACCGCCATTTCACCGATGATGGGATCTCCGGCACTCGCTTCGACCGCCCTGGCTTTCTTGCCATGATGGAGCAGGTCAAGCAAGGCAACATCTCCCAGATCTGCATCAAGGACATGAGCCGTATGGGCCGTGATTACCTGTAGGTCGGACAGCTTATGGAAATGCTCCGCCAGAAAGACGTGATGCTTGTTGCCATCAATGACGGCGTGGATACTTCCAAGGGTGACGATGATTTTGTGCCGTTCAGAAACATCATGAATGAATGGTATGCCAAAGATACCAGTAAGAAGATCAAGTCCGTCTTTCAGGCAAAGGGCCGATCCGGCAAGCACGTGGCAAGCAGTCCACCGTATAGCTACTTCAAGAGCAAAGACGATCCGAACCAGTGGGTCGTGGACGAGGAAACTGCGAAGGTCATCCGTAGGATCTTCCAGATGACGCTTGATGGCCTCGGTCCCTATCAGATCACGCAGGTCCTGAAGAATGAGAAGATCCCGATTCCGGCGATCCACATGAATAAGTTCGGGGTCGGCAATCATCGCGGCAGAGAGATCAAAGACCCCTACAACTGGTCAAGCACTACTGTGGTCGGCATTCTGGAACGCCGCGAGTATCTTGGCCATACCGTGAACTTCAAAACCAGAAAGCACTTCAAGGATTCTCACAGCCATTATGTGGACGATGATCTCTGGGTGATCTTTGAGGATACACAGGAACCTATCATCGATCAGGAGACGTTCGATCTGGTCCAGAAGATCAGAAGTAATGTGACCAGATGGCCTAACGGATGGGGGCCTGCTCATCCGCTGACGGGACTTGTTTACTGCGCTGACTGCGGCGGCAAGCTCTACTGCCACAGGACCGACAACGGAAAGCGGGTCGATAAGTTTACCTGCGGCAACTATCCCTCAAAGAAGTGCAAGTCTGGCCACAGGATCGACGGCAACGACCTGCTTCAGGCTGTGGGCCGCACTCTGAAGGCAGTCCATGATTATATTCAAGTAGATAACAGCCAGTTCATCAGGACCGTGGAAGAATCGCTTACCAGTCAGCAGACACAGGACGTGAAGACTCAGAAAAAGCGGCTTGCTGAGTGTCAGAACAAGGCACAGGAACAGGAAACGCTTCTCTGCAAGATCTATGAGGACAGTATCCTCGGTAAACTGCCGGACAAGCGGTATCAGATGCTCAGTAACCAATATGAGCGCGAAGGTATGGCTCTTGAACAGGAAATCAGCGAGCTTTCCGAATTTATCGTAAGTTATACCGACGGCACCAGGGAAGCGAAGAAGTTCATGGCACTGATCAACAAGTATCAGGACTTTGAGAACCTGACTGCCGCCATGCTGAACGAGCTGGTCGATAAGATCGTGGTCTATGAACGTGACCGCAAGGGAAGCATTCAGACCACACAGCGGGTCGACATCTACTTCTCTTTCATCGGGAACTTTGTCCCGTCTGCGGAGCCTGTCGATCCGGAAGTGGCCGCCGCTCAGGAAGAAGAACGTCGCAAGATTGAGGAAAGAAAGGATCGTCTGCAACAGAACTACCTGCGCAGGAAGGCCAACGGTTCACAGCAGAAATGGGAAGAAAAGTACATGCCGATCAGGGAAGCGAAGAAGGCGAAGCAAAAGGCGGAGCTTGACGCTACAAGCGCAAAGTACACTAGATCCCAGTATTATGATATGCGGCTCGTTACCAGAACAGAAGCAGATATGCCGGAAGGGATGCTCGGATATGATGCCGATGAAGTGATCCGCAAGGCGAATGCTGCGAAAGACGAGGAGGCAGTGGCGATATGAGGATTATCCGGTTCCTTCTGAAGATGGTGGTCTTTCCGATCATGCTGATCGTGACTATGGTTCAGTGGTTCGGAGCCTTTATCATTGGATTCTCTTCCGCAGTCTTCAATGTCCTTGCCGGACTGTTCCTTCTGGTGGCTGTCCTGTCGTATTTGATGGGACTGTCCGCTGGAGCTGAGGCAGTAGCAGTTTAAATTTGAATTTGCTGGTTATTTGTGATATACTATAATATTGGATATTTAGCAAAATGGTAATCCATGGTCAGACCTAAAACGGGAACATATTTAAATGTCTTCATTGAGACATCGATCTACGAAAGACTGATGGTTGTTTGTGATGATGACGGGCAGATAAAAATTGTTGCTGTTGAGAGAGCACTGACTGCTTATCTCGATGAATGCAAAGAGAAACTAAAAAAAGATGTTAAAAGAGCTGAAAAAACAGTTCAAGAGGAATTAAACAATAGAGTAAGAGGTGACTTGGTATGATTGCATTTATCGCATTATTCTTTCCTGCACTGATTATGATATTTTGGAAACATATTTTGTGCAATGAAGATAGCAACTGGAAAAATATATTGCCAGAATATGCCTTTTCCGTTGTTCTGATCAATCTAATAGCTATATCTATTCTCTATTTTATCTTTGGAAGCAGCGGAAGCCTGACTGAAAAACTAAATTCATACTTGAATTTTGCAGGAAAGTACATGTTTCTGTCATCAGTCATAGCATTTGTTATCCCATGGCTTTGGGTTAAGTGCCGCCCCTTTTGTTTACTCTCCAAAGTTGAAGATGACCCAGCAACTATCATACTGAAGACAGACAGTTCCCGTGAATTATATCTGGATCTCATACGTGCATTATCCATGCTCTTAGTGATTTTTAATCACACTGGAGTAAAAGGATTCATGCTTTACAGTGTTGCAACAAAGTCTCCATTATATCCATTTTATATGTTTTTGTCTGTTGCGTGCAAAACCGCTGTGCCACTGTATTGGATGGTTTCAGGCGCATTATTGCTGCCAAAAGAAGAAAGTATTGGAAGGGTGTATCGCCATCGAGTATTGCGTATGGTAATTGTACTCATGCTGTTTTCGTTTATCCATTATGGGTGGCAGCTTTTGTACGGACAAGTGGAAAGCTTTGACATAAAATATTATTTTACGAAGCTTTACACAAGCCAGTTTTCGACAGCATATTGGTTTATTTACTCATATATTAGTATGCTAATGATGTTACCTTTATTGAGAATAATGGTGAAAGGAATGTCACGGCAGCATTTTATATATTTGTTCGTAATAATCATTACTATGAGGGGTATAATTCCAATCCTGCAATATCTTGTTGGTCAAGGCGAATTAAATATGAATAGCCAGTTGACTGGAAATCTCTTTTCGGTAAATATTTTGCATTTTATCGGAGGTTACTATTTTGCGGATCTCTTAAAAAAGGAAGAGATTATATCAAAAAAAATGATTGGGTGGCTAATAGCGGGATTAATAGCTATCATTTTAACGTGCCTTATGACACAATACAAAATTAACATTACAGGACAATCAGATGGAGGCTATGCTGAGACATTCTATAATAATCTCGTCAGCATTCCTACATTTGCCCTGTTTTATGCTGCTAGATATATCTGCATTAACTATCATCCTGTAAAGTGGTTGGCGAAAGTTATCAAAGTATGCGGGAAGGCTTCTTTTGGAATTATGCTATTAGAAGAAGCATTACGTACACAATTATCTTTTATTTATTCAAATTTACTTCCGATATTACATAGCCTTCCCGCTTGTCTTATATGGATTTTATCGGTATATCTGTGTGGATTGCTTATAACATTATGCCTTAAAAAGATTCCATACATAAAAAGACTGATATAGCTATCGAGCTGACGAAGATTTTGTCTTCGAAGGCTTTCGACATTCCAAGTGAAAAGAATCGGCGAGAGGCGATTCTGTGAAAACCGAATATGACGAAAGCCAAGGCCGTCGCCCTGGCTGAGTCAGATGAGGAAGCCGTTGAGACTTCGCTCCCCCGCTCATTCGCGGATGGCAGCGAAACGATCAGCGGCTATTTTTTGTGGAAGCGTCCAGTGAACGGTTCCGCAAAAACCGGTATGACTGAAACAAGCCGTCGGGCAAACGGCGAGATTCAGGAATGCCGGAGCAAAGGATCAAGGGGAACGCGGTTCCCTTTGGCGGAGTTGAGAGGCGGCAGTCTCTTATCTGGGTGCTGGGGCGAAGCGTCCGGCTGCGCGGGTCGAGGGCAAGGCCCCGCCCAGTTAAGTGATGGGAACCGTCACTTAGTACTGAGTATTACCTGCCGACACGGAGACCGATTTCACTGTTTTTTTTGAGGCAGGGGAAAAGCATGTTTTACCAAAAATGAAGAAAGAGGCGTGATGCTTTTTGAAACTGACAAGGCACAATGGCCGAGCGGGGAAAAACGGAGCTTACAATCCGAAGCACAATGACCGCCAGTTTGATGTTGCCAACAGTGACCACATCGATCAGGAACGAGCGAAGCAGAATGTCTACTGGGACTGCTATCAGGGATATCGCTTTCTAACGGATATGACTCAGGAAGACCAGATCACTTATTCCTTCGAGCAGATCGAGCAGGCTTTTTACTCCGAGCGTTATGACGATTTCTGCGAAGCACAGCATGAGCGGAACCGTAAGACCGGACACACTGGTCGCGACCGATCAACGAAGGATCTCTGGGAAGACAAGAAGACCTGTCCGGAAGAATCGCTTATCCAGATCGGGACGATGGAGAAGTCAGTCTCTCCCGCTGTTCTGGCAGAGATCGCGGCTGAGTTCTTCGAAGAATTTGACCGCCGCTTCGGAAAGCACATCCACATCTTAGACTGGGCCTTGCATTTGGATGAAGCGACTCCGCACATCCATGAGCGGCATGTCTTTGATTGTGAAAACCGTTATGGTGAGATCGCACCGCAACAGGAAAAAGCGCTGGAAACTCTGGGGTTCGAGAGACCGCATCCAGACCAGAAAGCGAGTAAGCTGAACAGCCGGAAGATCACTTTCGATGCCGCGTGCCGGGTGATGCTTTTTGATATCTGCGAAAGGCACGGCCTGCATCTGGACCGAGAACCGGAATATGGCGGAAGGGCCTATCTTAAAAAACAGGATTATATCCTGCTGAAACAAAAAGAAAAAATGGCGGTTCAGGATCAGCAGATCGAATCGAAGGAAGCGGAATTGGAAGCGATCACGATCCGCATAGAAGACACGGAAGCCTTTGTGGAAGAAGTGGCAGATGCCGCCTATGAGCAGGCGGTCGATGTCGTGACCAAGACGGTTCAGGAAGAGGTCCGAAATGAAGACTTCGATTTTATCGAAGAACACAGAAGGATCATCCTGAACAACTCGGAGCTTTCTGACAGGGAACGTAATTTTGCCCACCGGATCTTCGCCGGACTTACGAACCGATTCAAGGAAATGACACAGCATATCTCCGAGAGAATGGCCGCGATCTTCCGGTCGCCGGAAAAGAAGGCAGAGATCAAAGAGCCGATCAAAGAATCCATCCGAGACAGGCTTGCGAGAAATCAGAAAAGGGCGGACGAGCTGAACGCCAGAAGGAGGGCAGAACGCGGAGTGCCGACGAAGAGGAAACAACAGAATTTGGAGCTTTGAGAAGCGTCTGTTTTTGATCAGTTTTACCGATGAAGACAGGCGTTTTTTCATTTCCGAAAAGAAAGAAGGTGATACTTTGGGGATCTATTCCCAGATCAAGGGACAGGTCAGCACCCGCAAGGCTGCTGAGCATTACGGATACAAAGTCAGCCGGAACGGCATGATGTGCTGTCCGTTCCACCATGACCGGACTCCAAGCATGAAGGTCGATCAGAATTTCATCTGCTTTGGCTGTCAGGAGAAAGGCAACGTGATCGACTTTACGGTGAAGCTCGTTGGTTTGAGTCCTAATGATGCCGCCGGAAAGCTCATCGCGGATATGGACCTGACGGTGACGAACGACGACATACCGAAAGCTCCGCCTGGCACTCGTCAGAGAGCCAAGCGGGAGCGTCTGGAGAAAGAACAGTTCGAACAGGCAGTGAGCCGGATTTACAACGTATACTGCGATTATTTCCATCTTTTGAACGAGTGGGCCGAGGACCATGCGCCGCGATCTCCTACCGAAGAGCCTCATCCGCTTTTCGTCGAGGCGATGCATCAGAGGGATTATGTGGAATACCTTCTGGATCTTCTGCTTTACGGTTCAAAGGAAGACAAGGCATCCGTCGTGATCGAAAAAGGAAAGGAGGTGAACGATCTTGAAAGACGAATCCGAGAATTTAAGTCCGGCGACAGAGAACGCTCTTCACGCAGCGTTGTCGGAAGCATCGCCGGAGATGACGGTCGAGTATGTGAAGGAGCTTCTGGAAATGACCGAGAAAGGCCAGATCAAAAGCTGCTTCACAAACGCCGTAACGATCCTGTCCTATGACCCGGTTCTGAAAGATTCAGCCCGCTATAACGAGCTGACACAAAGGGGCGATATCGTGAAGGATCTGGGATGGGACCGCCGCGACGGAAAGGCTCTGGTGGACAATGACCTGCACAACATCCACTACTACTGCGAGAGGATTTATGGGATCACTGCCCTGAAGACCATCGAGGAAGCGGTCCACATGGTTGCGAACAGGAACGCCTATCATCCGGTCCGTGATTTCCTGAACAGTCTGGAATGGGACGGTCAGGAACGTGTCCGTTACGCTCTCCACTGATACCTTGGAGCCGATATCAGTGACTACACGTATGAGATCCTGAAGTTTTTTATGTTAGGCGCGGTATCGAGAGTGTTCCGGCCCGGAGTGAAGTTCGACTATATCATCTGTGTGGTCGGGGATCAGGGAGCCGGCAAATCTTCCTTCTTCCGCCTTCTGGCAGTCGAGGACGAGTGGTTTACGGACGACCTGAAGGATCTGGAAAGCAACAAGGTCTATGAGAAGCTCCAAGGCCACTGGATCATTGAGCTGTCCGAGATGCTTGCGACCAACAACGCCAAGAGCAACGAGGCAATCAAGAGCTTCCTGAGCCGTCAGAAAGAGATCTACCGTACTCCGTATGAGCGGTATCCGAAAGACAGACCGAGACAGTGTGTCTTTGCCGGAACGACGAATAAGATCAGTTTCCTTCCCAGTGACTGGACCGGAAACCGCCGCTTCCTGCCGATAGCGTGTCAGGAAAGCGAGGCTGAGGTCTTCATTCTGAACAACGAGGCTGAATCAAGAGCCTATATCAGGCAGATGTGGGCCGAGGTGATGGCGATCTGGCGATCTGGCAAGGTGAAACTGAAGCTCTCACCGGAGATGGCCGCCGAGGTGAGGAACCGCCAGGGACAGTTCATGCAGGAAGATGTGGATGCCGGACTGATCGTCGCGTTCATGCAGGAATATGACGGCAACATGGTCTGCTCCAAGCAACTGTTCAAAGAAACATTAGGAAATGATCTCATCAAGCCGCAGAGGTGTCAGACGAACGAGATCAACGACATCATGAATCAGCTCATCAGGGACGGCACACTCGCCGGATGGCGATACTTCGACAGTCCCCGCTGTTTTACCGGAACGGATTACGGTACTCAGAAAGGATGGGAAAGGGTTCAGGATGCCAACGAAGGGGTGTCAACAGATGAGGAGTTTCATCAACTGACCATGGGCGAGACAACTCCTTTTGATAAATGACACTCCGTTGACACAGTTCATTGACGGTTCGTTGACTGGAAAAAGTGATCCCGACAGACCGGAAAGCCTTTATTTTCCTGAACAGTCACTCCCAATGTCAACGAAAAACGTCAACGAGGGGTAAAAAAACAATTTCGATGGTAAAAGGGTCATCGGTTACGAGAATTAACAAGAAATGTTTTTCGGGCACGGCATAGAAAAAGACCCGCTTTCGCGAGTCAGCCTGAAAAATATTTCCTTTGAACCAAGTCGACGACCGTCCGGTTCCAGTCACCTTCATTATAGAG
>Ga0310695_10013219_pt1 | contig 11397 bp, 9 predicted proteins | sample RumenRJG_04DNA_FD_203882 | JGI IMG/M metagenome (GOLD analysis project Ga0310695, IMG submission 203882) | Bovine rumen microbial communities from Lethbridge, Alberta, Canada - RJG_04 (v2) (version 2) | ecosystem: Host-associated > Mammals > Digestive system > Stomach > Rumen | place: Canada... | reverse complement strand
CGTGTAGGGGAAGTCACATACTACTGGATACGCATGTCTTGCGTTTCCGTCCTTGTCGGTGAATGTTCTTGGCTCACCGATCTCTTTGATAAAACCTTGCTTGATCATTGTTGTTTAGTTGTTTAGTTTGTTAGTTGGTTAGGACTTTCGCCCAGCGCATGGGCTGGTTGGTTTTCCTAATGTTGGTGCGTTGATGCGTTGGTGCGTTGATGCATTAGATTATTAGAGCATGCACACACCAGTTTTTTTGTATCTTGCCTTGGTGGTTCCATTCTCCTTGAATGTACCGGCCTTTTCCACAAGATGGTCATCCATCAGTCGCTTGATGCGCATGTATGCAGCTCTTTCGTTGTTCAGATTGAAGCAGCGCATGACATCTTCATTGGTGAATTCTTCTGAAAGTCGTTCAAAGGCATCAAAAGTCTTCTGCTTGCGTTTCACGTTCACGCTGGCTTCGTGCTCCTGACAGTCGAAGTACTTCTCTGCCAGATTTCCGAAGAAGTGACGCTGACAGGCGAACTGGATGTTCACGAGCAGTTCTGCTAACTGCCAATCGGTCTCATCAGTCTCGAACGTGCCGCACCAGTACTGACCGTCCTCATGCAGGCTCTCCCAATGGCGCAGTACGATGAAGGGAGCTGAGAAATTCAGTCCGTGATAGGCGCAGCGTTTCAGCAGCATCTCGTCTGCCTTGGAATTGTTCTCCTCTGCATCCTCCATGCGGCGTGCCGTCCAATCGTAGAGGGCATCCACAATCCTTTGCACGGACAGCTCACCCTTCGTCCTGTCGAGCTTCATAGCGTATGCAGAGAGGCGTTCATCGCTCTCGATGTCCACGCTGCTCTCACGTTCCATCATCCTGAAGTTGGTCGATGGCAGGGGAATGCAGGTCAGGCGTGTGGCAAGGCCGTTGCCGAAGTTCGCCTCGTTCACCTTCTTCTTCAGGGCGATGGGCGTGCCCGTGTAGATGTAGTTCCAGAACACGTTGAAGTCTTGGAAGATGCTGTCGTTGTTCGAGTACGCCTGACCGTCCTCCTCGTTGTGGAAGGCTTTCAGCTCCAACGACTGCTTGTCAATCCATGAGCCGCCCTTCTGCACGGAGACGGTGTTGTCCAGCTCCGTGTCGAACGTCAGCATGTGCAGGTGCATCGGCTCGCCGTCCACCGTCTCCACTGCGTTCACCATGTCCTGGATGAACTGGGCGTTGGAGGTTCTGGCAGGGTGAATCCTCACCACCACCTTCGGCTTCTTGGGCTTGTCCTTGTTCGCCCCCTTTGTGCGCATCTCCTCGCGGTAGGCATTGATGGCGTTCTTGCCCACCTGGTCGGCTGCCACGATGGGTGCAGTCAGCAGCTTGTAGAGCCTGGTCGCGAAGCTCTTGCCCGATGCTGGGTCGCCGATGATCAGGGTCGAGTTGTTCAGACGGCGAAGCTCTTCTGGACGATGATAGAAGCGATAAGTGCATCTCGTCATCAGCGTCATCATCAGCCCACCAGCCACGAACACGGCCGCTGGATACTGATTCTTCTTCAAGCCCTTGCAGATGTCCTTCAGCACAGGGAACACGGGGAACAACTTTTCGATTTCCTCCCCCCAAATCTCCAATTGACGATTGAGTCCATCTTCCATGGAAACAATTGGGTTAGGATTCATGTTGGTGATTTCACGATATGTTTTCCCAGTCACCTCTTTGATTGCCTCCTGCATTGTTGATGAAGGCATCTGTGTCAGGTACTTCTTCTCACGTTCGCTCATGCGCTCAGCAGCGCTCTTCACTGTCTGCTCCACGTTCTCGTTTCTCTCAGCAACAATCTCCTTCACCCACGACTGCTGCATCAAGATGTCATACACCTTCTGCCTGTCTCCGTCGAAAAGGATCAGCAAGTCACTTGCCAGCTTCAGACTTTCCCCATGACGGTTCGAATCATCCTTACAAGGCAGCTTCTCAGCATACTTCTGATCAATGATGGCTTGGATATCATAACCACGCCAAGAAACTTTTTGCGAACCCGAATCTGAAGAATCCGCACGAACCTTCGTGTCATTCAAGTTTCTCGTGTTCGTTTCCAAACGCTTATTCGCACGGCTGTCTCCAGCACGATACGCCTCATCGTACTTCTCTCCAAAAACCTTGTTCTCATACGTGAACAGCTCCTTGTCCAGATACAGGATGTCCTCTTCTTTGCAGATGAAGCTCATGCGCGAGGCATCCTTGCAGCTCTCGTCCACCTCCACGCCCAAGACCTGCGCCATCGCGTGCTGGTTGTCAATCAGATTGCCCTTGGCTGGGTCGGCCTTGAAGACCACCTTCAAGCCCTTGCCGCTGGGCGTGATGTACACGAGCAGAATGCCCAACTGGACAAAGTCCAGCGCCTTCCACTCCTCAAACTTCGCCTGTGGATTCTCCACATGGTCGATGTCCATCACCACAAGTCCGTTCAGTCGAGCGGCTGACTGTTTGCGCCAGCGCCCCTTCTTGCCAGTCTTCGACGTGGTCTCGTCAAATGTCGCCTGGAAGATGAAGGCTGGGAGTTTGCGTTTCAGCGACTGGTCACCCGTCTCACGGAACTTGTCAATGGTGTCCTTCCACTTGTCTGACCCGACGGTCTCATAGAACAGCGCTTCGTCAACAAGCTTTGTAGGACTGAATATATTCTCTTGATAACACAACATGTCTTCTACGGTTTAGAGATTAGAGTTGAGAGATGACAGATGCGAGTTCGCACTCCAGCATGGCCTCCTTCGCCACTGCGTTCTCATGGTCAAGCACCTGCATTTTCTCCGAGGGGCACATGTCAATCGGCACGCTGGTGAATCGCTTGATTCGTAGCATCGACTGCTTCACCCACCCGTATGGAGTCTTGCGCACCATCACATCCTTTGGATGCTTGTCCCTGACGCGATTGTACGCCTTGAAGGTTATACCACCTGTGTTGCTGTCCATATACAGAACACCTTCAATTCTCTTGCCCATCACCAGCTGCTTCAACAGCTCGATGGCATTCACGATAAAAATGTACTTTTTCATTGTTTTGAGTTGTTTTTAAGCGAGTGAAGTTTCAGAAATCCGATGGCCATCTTCACGTGAAGACTCCCTCCGCTTCAACTCAAGTTGTTGTTTGTATTTTGAATTCTATAGATCAAAGTTTCGTGTTTAAAGCAAGTTCGTAACCTTTACAGATTTCCGCTCTGTCGATCAGGTTCTTGTACCTGTCCCCCGTTTCAACCAAAGCCATAGCATATACAAGCATTATCACGTCGTATGGGTCACCATCACTGGGTTGAGCCACTATGATGTCCGTCTCTTTCAGCCCGGTGATTTTGCACACCCTTTGGATGTACCCTCTGGTGTTGTTTCCATCACTCGGAGGCGCCCATCTGCTGATGATTTCCCTCACCGAATAGATGTGATGCACTTTGTTGTAAGTGTTGAGTAATAGGAAAGTAGCACGATAGCCATAAATATTGTTTTTAAAGACACAAAACCGACCATCTCTGCCACATTGGCCAACCCAAGGACGGGCACCAACCGTTATGTTGGTCGGATTATTGTTGCGAAGCGATCTGGGCAAATAGAGCCCTGGTGTGTTTGTTTCCATGTTGTTTCCCTCCATATTAAATTGAATTATTAAGCGTAAATATTCCCGTATTTCCCTATGAATTCTTCTCGTAAATCTTCCACCGTCTGGCGGTCATCGTCTGTCATCACCCCCAATTCGATGTTTTTGTTTTCCGTCCATCGTCGCACCATCACAAACGTCAGATAAGGTTTCGACTTTACTTTCCCCTGACTACAGCCGGCTTTCTCGAAGCATTCTGCCATTGCCCAGTCAAGGCACACATGGCTCTGCTCCACCTCCTGCATGTCATGTAAGGAGCACGTTCGTTCTGAGGTGCTGGATAGACGCTTATGCATGCACGATGCACAACATCTCTTGACTGCGATCCCAATGCAGTTCGTCACAAAAGTTTGTTCATTCTTTGTATTCATTCTTTTCAGAGATTAAATGATGAGTATATTAAGTTGCTTTGCCACCATTTTCCTGATGACGATGCAAAGGTACGGCACTTTATTCGGGGCTAAAATCGAACATTTTAGACTCTTGAAAAAAGTTTCCTGATGAACATTCTGGCCTCTCGTGGCAACTCATAGAGACCGCTTGATTTATAGTATGTGTTCTTTTTTGTTATGCCCTCCAACTTCAGGTGCAGCGCCAACATGGATACATCCTTACGATATACCCCAAGGCTTTGCATCCTGCACACAATGTTGGTGACAGTATAACGGTTCATGTGTCCTGATTGCTTCCCTTTCTTCATCACAAGGGTATCGCCAAAGCATGTGGCGTTCACAATCGTGTTCCATACAGTATCCATCTGCCCTTTCCACGTCTCTGTGGCATAGTCATCAATGGCATGCACGTAGTCCAAGATTTCACGCTTGTAGGCATTCTTGTCCGCTTCTTGAGAGATGTCGATATACACACGTCCCTCAAGGGTCAGTTGTCTCAGCCGGTCCGCATCGAACTCCTCTGGCAACAACCTTCTTAAACTTGACTCCTTCATTGTTCCAAGTTTTTGTGAGAAGGTTGAGGTGTTGCAACTTTATCTCATGAGGACTCTCACGCAACTCGGATTAAACAATCAATTTAATTATGTACACACGAGGACTTTCCTTCGCATGGCATCAGAGTTTTTTATCTGAATGCAATACAAAGGTAGGGACATAAAAAAAACTCCACAACGAATTGTTGTAGAGTCTTCTTTCTATTTGCAAAAGTTCGGATACGTTCGGAATAATTCGTGAGTTACGGGGAGAATGGTATCCCGACTTGCCAAACGCTCATTCAAGTGCCTTGAATCGAGCCACATAAGGATCAAGCTCCACGTCGGTATAAACACATCCCTGCGTACCATTCACCCAGTTGCTGTAACTAGTGCGACTCACCTTCGTTTTTACCATTCGATTGAAGGTGGCGTAATCCCACTTAGGTAACATATCAATAGATAGCGCAGCTTTATACGGCAAAAGTATTTGTTTGGCTTTAGCACCCTTACCAGCCTCTATCACCATCTGTACCAGCAAATTTAGAGCCGGGGAGAAGGTTGCGAACTCACCTTTCTTCTCCTCACATGCAAGCAATGCACGCATCGTCTTCTCATCAATCTTTTTGTTGAAGACGAAAGTGTTCACAGTCCCACCCCAGTTAAAGATGGATTGGTTTTTATAGACCTTTACATTTCCCATAGTAACCTCCTTTCTTTTATTTAATTCTCATCATTTCCGATAATCGGGCACGAGCGTATTGTTCACCATGTGCTACATACACACGATGCACCACACTGACGAAAGACACACGTTTCTCGATTTCCCAACCACGTGTCAACCGATTCACGTAAGAGAAGAAAACATCCTTTCTTGGGACATCGGGCTGAACAAATGGCGTGACATTTGTGTCTTTCTTTTCCTGTTTCTCCTCTTTCTCCTCATTGCTGGAGTCATCCCCATCCTGATCGTTCTGCGTAATGATTTGGGTCACATGCCCACGATTATAAAGTGTGTTACCTGTATGGATATTGATATGGACATTTTCATAAGTAGTGATATCAATCAATATTCGGTCTCCTACCAAGCAAGAAGACTTGTTAGGTTTAGACATATCGACAAACTCCACTTGATCAATAAGTTCAGGACACAGATGAAGAATGCATTTCTTCGCTTTCTCATCCAGCTTGTCGAAAGCACGTACCTTTGGCGATGTCTCTACACTATCATTTTGTAGGGAATTGTTACCCCCTGCCACTAAGTTCAAATGTGATTCATTCTGATTCATAACACGGTTCCTCCTTTCTTTAGTAATTCATCTTTCCACACTCATTCCCCTTATTCGCCCACAAAGGTATGAGATATAAATGACTTGACCAAAAAGGGGAGACCATGTGATGTGAAAAAAAACAAATTTTAACACATCGTCAATGTCTTCTACAAAACAAATACACTCTCGTCGCCACAAATGTTGCGTACTTTCATGCGCAGAGGCTTCTGGTCGCACTTGATGGTGGCATCCCAGAAGCTTTGGGTCTTCTTACCATTGAGGATGACGAAGCCCAGACGGTCTATCTTGATTTCCGCATCGCTATGCCAGAGGGCTTGCTTGTCGGCATTGGTGCAGTCGAGGCTGATCCATTCGATGGTTTCAAGTCCCTCGTCACTGATTCTGATGGGGTTAAAAGGCACGTCTTTACCCTTTGCTCTTTTCTGCATGGCTTGCTGTTCGGCTTTCAGATTCACTTCCTCAATCTTTTTCAGCACACGGTCGCTGTGGAAACTCATCAGTTCCACTTTCCAACCAGCCCAAATGGAATCATGTGTCTCGCTCACTTCCCATTCCGCTTCATCTTCCAATACCACTTCATCCAGCACCTGCTTCAAGTCACGCAGTTCTATGTCGATGGTTGTCTGGTCATTCTGTTCCTTGATGAATTGCTCTATCTCATTGCGGTCTGTGATGTCGATGTAATAGACAATGACACGTTGGGTGTCGTCTGGCAGGTCAGGCAATGCCTCACGGATAATGCGGTTCATCAGAGGCTTGTCAAGCAGACGGGTGCTGCTGTCCATCAGGTTGGGCAAATAGACGGGCATCATGCCATATCTCGTGTCCACGATGTTTCCTTCCCAGAACTTATCCAGCGCATCCTCGTTGCGAAGACCCTGAATCAGGCTCTTCAACTTATCCATTGTCTGAACAGGGTTGCGATAAAGCGATACGCCATCCTTTACTTCCAATACTTCAAACTCTGCCTTGTCTGCCACCAAGCGGTCTCTGGCTGTCTGAATGCTATTGATGCCAATATCGCAATGGATAAAGCGACGACCTAATTTATTGGCCACAGCTGCTGTCACACCACTACCACCAAAGAAGTCTGCCACAAGCATACCCTCGTTAGAACTGGCTTTGATGATGCGTTCCAAAAGAGCTTCGGGCTTTTGAGTGGCATAGTCAACACGCTCATCTGCTTGGGAGTTGACAGCAAAAATATCTGTCCATAAATCTTGTGCAGGCACACCTTCCATTTCATCAAGATACTGTTTATAACGAGGAGTTCCATTTGTTGTATAGTACAAACGATTCTCCTTTTCTAAACGTTCCATTGTGGTAATGGGACAACGCCAATACCCATCTTTACCTTTCCATGTATAAGAATAACCTGACCCCTTTAATCCTTTTGCCGAAAGATCTCTGTCTAAATACTTACGCCCATTCTCATCAACCTTGTTGTAATAACGTTCAATGTAATCCTGTGAATATGGAACTAACGGTGTGTCAAAATATAAGTCAGAGCCTTTTGAGTAATAAAAGATACAATCATGTAGGTTTGCAAAACCCGTACTATCATTGTGGGCTGTTGACCTTTTCCAAATTATCTCATTCCTAAAGTTATCTTCTCCAAATATCTCATCCAGCAGAATCTTCACGTAATGCCCAATGTGATAATCCAGATGCACATAAATGCTTGCCTCATCGCTCATCACACTCTTTATCGCCATCAAGTTTTCATACATCCAATTGAGGTAGCGCTCCTTATCCCATACGTCACCATACATCTTTTCCTCAAAAGCACGTAGTTCCTCTATGTCCAGTTCGCTTTCAGCTTGAGCGATAGCTGCTGCCACCTTTGGATTCCTACGGATATACACCTTCTTGGCATAGTCGGCACCGCTGGCAAAGGGAGGGTCAATATACACAAGGTCAACTTGTACGCCCTGTTCTTTCAGATAGGCACAAGCGGAAAGGCACTCACCACGAATCACCATGTTATGATGGGGATTCGTGCCAATCTGCTCTTGGTGCTCCATCTCATAAAGGGGCATACCTCGCTGCACACGCTCAACGACCTGGTCGTTGTCACGATAGCGCAACACGCGCTTGGTGCGCACGAAATTGTCTAAGATTGCTTGTCCCTCAAGCGTATTGGGGTAATAGGGAACGTATTTGATTGCCATAACTTATGGTTGTTTACACGTTAAAGAAATCTTGGATGGCTTTCAACGTCTTTCTCCTGCGCTGCTCCTGAGAGAGCACGTCTTCCAAATAGAGGAAGTCGAAACGTTTATAGCCAAACTTGTCATTGTTCTTCTCCACGAACGCTGACATAAATTTGAGTTTATCCTTGAACTTGGCGGCAAAGCCTTCACCTTTGGTCTCGATGATAATCACCTTGTCGATTTGCTTGTCCTCATTACGGCTGAGCAGCAAGAAGTCTGGCACGTATTTTCCAATATATCGCAAACCCTTATCTTGCTTGCTGTAGCAGTTGATTTTGAACTCTGTCAATGTGTCATCGCCATTGAAATACACCTCCAGGTACTTGTCCCTGATAAGTGGCAAGATTTCTTCTGAAAGGAATTTCTTCTCCAAACCACTGTCGAAACGATAAGGCAAGTAGTGATAAGTCTGTGTGCGCTCTGGATGAGGGTCTTTTTGCGGTTGGATGGCTGACACGTCTTGTCCCATTGCTTTCAGTTGCTCCAGCAACTTGAGCACTTCGGGACTTTGTTCTTGCTGTGGAGGCTTCTTGTCCCAGTCCATGATTTCGTGGACAGCTTGCTGATCAGGATAGTATTTTCCGCTATTCTCCACTGGCGAAGTCAGTTTCTCAATCTGCAAGAGTTGTGCTTGCTCTGGCACAATTTCCTCTTTCACTTGGATGTCACGTACAGGTACAAACGCCTGACGGATGAGCGAACGGATGCGCTGATGGTCATATTTCGGGTTTTCTATCCTTGTGCCATCCTTCTCCATCGTCGTTTGTTCAAAGATGCTTCGCAGTTCTGCCTCGCAGGTCTTCAAGTCGGCTACAGTCAGCATGCCAAAACTTTCCTTGGCTATCTGATGAAGCCACCAACGGAAGGAAACGCAGACTTCTTCTGTTGATTCCTGCTGGAAACTGGTGAGCAGATTGCCTTCCATGTCCTGCTGGTGAATCAGAGCAATATCGGTCTCAGAAATCAGTGAAGGGTCTTTCAGCCTTTGAGAGGAGTCATTAGCTTCGTCTGTCACCAAGGTTTCATAACTGACCTTCAGCTGGTAGAAATCTATGGGGGGCACCTGCATGTGGTCCATGCGAGAGAATCTTTCAATGTTCTTGACAGCAGGAGGTTTGCTGCTGAACTCTTGCAGTGTGATGTTCTGCTGCTTCTTCAATTGCAGGTTCAGTGTGTCGGCATTCCATTTATTCAGCCAGATAAGAGCCGTTTCTGTGCTGTTCTTGACCACTTGACGCAGACAGCGGCATGAGGTCTGCAGCACCATGTTCGTGGGACAGACTCCTCTCTGTGGCAGGATGACTCCCGTCAGACTCTTGCAGTCCCAACCTTCCTTGCCAATCTGAACGAGGAGCACAATCTTGTATTTCGAGATAGATGTGTCGAGCGACGCAAACGCCGTTTCTGAACCTTCATGCTGAGGGTACTGCTTGTTGCCACCATGATAAGGCAAAATGGTGTCTGTAGGATTCAATCCGTAGGATGCCACTATCTCTGACACCAATGGGTAGATGCTTTCTTCGAGTGTTTCAATCTGACCGCAATAGATGGCCAGTTTGGCACAAGTGCCATTGGCATAGATGGTGTCGCGATACTTGTCGAGAAACTCTCTGACGCCATTGGTGACAATGGTTTGTGTGTCATTGTCTGTGTAATTCACCTCGGGTGTCTTAAGGAAATTGCCGATACCCTCTATCAATGGGTAATAATACACCACGTTGGCAAGGTCTGTGTTTCTGATAGAGAAACTTCCTGCCAGTGATACTTGCTCTGCCGAGTCCAGATAAGGAGTGCCGGAAAAACCTAACACCGAATTGAACGTGCTTCGCAGAGTCCATCCATTGACCACTTGTCTCAATTTTATATCTCCGTCAGCTGCATGATGCACCTCGTCAATATAGATAGCCAAGTGAGGAATCTTACCGATGATTTCACGCAGTTCATTGGCACAAGCAATCTTGTATAAATCTTGTTGAGAGGCCCACAATGGCATCAAGCTTTCCTCATAATGGTCGAGGATTACCTTCTCTGCATTGGTGATAGCCACCAGACCCATCAAGTCACCCAATGGTTGGTGGTTGTTGATTTTCTGGGCATTTGGATTCTTGACGCGATTGCTCTTGCTGGCCGTCTTCTGTTCGTCAAGAATCTCAAACTTTATGAGTTTCCTAAGTTGTGTGGCTGTTGGTTCTGGAATGATCCAAGAAGGATCGAACTCTTTAATGTGCTTCAAGCTGGGCACGATGGAAGACTTCAAGCCAGAAGGTGCCATCACCATGAAGTTGTGGGCAAAAGCAGGATTATCGGGTTCGTTCTGGGCAAAATAGAGATCTAAATATATGAATGCTGCCATTAGGTAGGTCTTGCCAGCACCCATCGGAAGACTGAAAAGATAGTCCGTGTAGTTGACCCCATAGAAAATATCTTTGAAAGCCACCTCGTAATCAATCTTGTCGGCATTCTGTTTGATGAACTGCTCCAGTTTGGGAGCCAGTTGATTCCCACCTTTGTCTTCCAGCCTCGAATACTGAAACAAGGCAACAGCGGCTTTGTTCTCTCTGAAGATTTCACGTGCCGTCTCTGTCAGTTCCACTTGCCCGATATTGGTGTCATTGAACACCCCATCCACAAAGAGTTTCCATAAAGGCTGATTCTTGCAGGCAATTTTCAAGAAAAGATACGTCTTGATGGCTTCTACCTGAGCATCACGCATCATACCACGCTGTTCAATGTAGGCAAGAAGCTCACAGACTGTGCATTTTGACGATGCCAGCCATTCATTACGTTTCTTTTCTATCAGTTTATAAAACATCTTTGCCTTCTAAAACTTTGCAAAGTTACTATTTCTCCCTAACATCACAAAACAAAATCCCTTTTATTTTCAAAAATCCTTGTCGAAGCTTACACTGAAACCTAACACACCCACGCACCCACGCACCAACACACCAACATTTGGTGTTTTTCATGTTGAAGTGCAGAGGGCAAAAATCAATGAATATAATTTTACCTTATATATATAAATATATATATAAGGTAACTTGTTATCCACTACTTAATCTCACCTTCACTTTTTCTAATGTTGGTGCGTTGGTGTGTTGATGTGTTGATGCGTCAAAAAAAATCGAAAAAAAATCTACAAATACTTGCATATCTCAGAAAAAAGTCGTAACTTTGTACCGTAATTAAAGAAAAGCGCACACGAGCCCTGAAGTGCCTCCCGGCAGGGCTGAAACGACCAGAAAAGCACCCCGGCAGCAACGCATAAAATTGCTAACGGCAAAGCATCAAAGAGACGGCGGCAAAGCCATGGATTGCCGACGGCAAATTTGAAAACACAGAATCGGGTT